>SKFA01001842.1_pt1 | contig 11494 bp, 7 predicted proteins | sample 4820291 | NCBI WGS metagenome assembly SKFA01 (sample SAMN11008795, study PRJNA524170) | human gut metagenome | isolation source: fecal sample from pouch patient p30 | place: Israel: Tel-Aviv | reverse complement strand
GTACTGTTTATAATTACAAGTCTTATGAGTCTGCTTGTATTTAAAGTATCCGGAAACGATAAGAGAAAGGGGTGAATGTGATGGCAAAAAGTAAGAAAGATGTGGAAGGCGGACTTGGTATTCATGCCAGACGTGCCATCGCATATATTGTTTTAATTATAATTTCATTTTTCTGCCTGTTCTGGTTTTATATCATGTTTATCAATGCGACGCGTTCTAAAGGTGAGCTGAAAGCAGGGTTTACGGCATTGCCGAGCGATCATTTGCTGACAAACTGGAACAATCTGGTACATGGAACACTGCCGATCTGGTCGGGCATGTTTAACAGTCTGATCATTGCAGCAGCAACCGCAGTTTTGTGTGTATATTTTTCTACCATGACTGCATATGCCATTCATGCATACGATTTTAAATTAAAGAAATTTATTTATCCGTTTATTCTGATGATTATGATGATTCCGACACAGGTTACGGCACTCGGATTTATCAAACTGATTACAGGCATGGGACTGATGGATTCCTTTATTCCACTGATTGTTCCGGCCATTGCATCTCCGGTTACGTTCTTTTACATGAAACAGTACATGGAGAGTGCGCTTCCGCTTTCGCTGATAGAAGCTGCACGTATTGATGGTTCCGGAGAGTTTCGTACGTTCAACAGCATCGTTCTGCCGTTGATGAAGCCGGCGATCGCCGTACAGGCAATTTTCAGTTTCGTCAGCAGCTGGAACAATTACTTTACACCGGCACTTGTGCTGCATGATGACAAGAAAAAGACACTTCCGATTCTGATCGCGCAGCTGCGTGGTGCAGACTGGCTGAAGTTTGATATGGGGCAGGTATATGTCATGATTACATTCTCGATCCTGCCGGTTATCGTTGTGTATCTGATTCTTTCCAAGCATATTGTACAGGGGGTTGCTCTGGGAAGCGTAAAAGGATAATAGAAAAAGAAAGGGGTTTTTACAGTGAAAAACAAAACATTATGGAAACAGGTGGGAGCGGCAGCAATTGCCGCTGCCATGGTAATGAGTACCGTACCGGCGACACCGGTACAGGCGGCAGGCGGTAAAACGCTTGCCGTTTCTTCTCAAAAGCAGCTGAATCAGGCATTAAAAACCGTAAAAGGGAAGAATGCGGTCATTACCGTAAAAGCAGGGAAAAACGTAAAGATTACGATTCCAAAGGGAACTTATAAAGTGACCATTCGGGTGGTCGGAAAAAAGGCAGCCGTTGTAAATAATGGTACCGTCAAAGAAATTGTTGTAAACAGTAAGGGAACGGTTGCGATCAAGAACAATGGTACCATAAAGAAAGTGACGGTACAGAATGCAAAAAGTGTTTCCTTTTCCGGAAACTGTAAAAAGGCAGTACCGGTTGTTGTAAATGCCGAAGACGTTTCGATGATTCTGGCAGCACCGGCGAAAATAACCGCAAAGAAAGATGTGAACATTGTGCTCAAAAAAGGTGCGGAAAAATCATCCATAACGTGTACAAAAAATGCACAGGCACAGGTGGATAATCAGACAAAGAAAGCAATATCTGTAAAAATTGCGGATGGAACAACGCTGAAAGTGGAATCCGGTGAATCCTGCACCATAACTCCGAAGGGAAAGAAAGAAGACACTTCCGGAGAAGACAAGACGGATGAAAAAGACCAGAAAACAGACGATACCTCGGACGGAAATGCTTCTTCCGGCAGTTCTTCTTCGGGCAATTCTTCTGGTGGAACAACAGTTGAGACACCTTCAAAGCTGACCGAAGCGGATCTCTTAAAACAGGGCTATCAACTGAAGTGGCAGGACAACTTTGACGGAAATTTTTTAAACCGTGCAGACTGGAATGTGGAACTGCATGAAAAAGGCTGGGTCAACAGTGAGTGGCAGGAATATGTGGATTCTGACAAAAATATTCAGGTCAAAGACGGAAAACTGCTGATCAAGCCGGTGGAAACGGTGAATGCAGACGGAACCAGAAGCTACACGTCCGGTCGTATTAATACACAGGGCAAACATGATTTTAAGTATGGATATTTTGAGTGCCGTGCAAAAGTTCCGACCGGAAAAGGCTATCTGCCGGCATTCTGGATGATGCCGACGGACGAAAATCTGTATGGACAGTGGCCAAAATGCGGTGAGATCGACATCATGGAAGTGATGGGGCAGGAAACAAATAAAGCATATGGTACCATTCATTACGGAGAACCGCATGATCAGAGTCAGGGAACCTGTACGGTAGATGCAAAAAATAATTTTGCAGATCAGTATCATACATATGCCTGTGACTGGGAGCCAGGAAAGATTACCTGGTATATTGATGGTGTGAAATTTCATGAAGAGTCCGACTGGTTTTCTGCAAAGAGCGGGCAGGGCGAAGTGGCTTATCCGGCACCGTTTGATCAGCCGTTTTATATGATTTTGAATCTGGCGGTCGGTGGCAGCTGGGTAGGGTATCCGGATGATTCGACCACCTATGCCGATCAGCAGTTTGCAGTGGATTATGTGAAAGTATATCAGAAAGACAGTTATGACGAAAATGTGGAAAAACCGGTAAAGAATGTTATTTTAAGAGCGCCGGATACAACGGGAAATTATATTAACAACGGTGATTTCTCCATAGCAGAGAATTTAAGTGATGACAAAAACTGGAAATTTCTTACCACTTTAGATGGTGATGGAAAAGCAGAAATTAAGAATCATGAGATGGTTATTTCTACAGTAAATATGGGAACCGCAGATTACAGCATTCAGCTGGTACAGCCGGATGTGCCGTTACAAAAAGGCGGAACATATAAAGTAACCTTTGATGCTTATGCGGATGAGGCGCGTACAATGATTGCAGATATTTCCGGACCGGATCATAATTATACGAGGTATTGGAAGGATACAAAAGTGGAACTTGGAACACAGAAAAAGACATATACTTATGCGTTTCAGATGACAGGTTCCGATGATGCCAACGGACGTCTGGAATTTAATCTGGGAAATGCTGCTTCCACAGCAGCAGTGCACCTTTCCAATGTGCGCATTGAAAAGACCGGATATGAAGAAATCAAAGAAGACACCACAAAGAAAGTGCTTGCAGACGGAAATTATGTCTACAACGGTTCCTTCCAGGAAGGGAAGAACCGTCTGGGTTACTGGGACATCACGAAACCGGAAAATGCAACCACAGAGGTAACCGGTCTGGAAGATGGACGCCGTCTGAAAGTGGTAAGCCCAAAAGGAACTGTGGTAACAGCAGGACAGCAGGGGCTTGCTCTGAGCGAGGATACAGAATATGTGCTCAGTTTTTCGGCTCAGGCAAACGAAGCAGAAACTATGACAGTACATGTTGCCGGACAGGAATTTCAGGCAAAACTTACCAATGAAAAGAAAAATTACAGTTTTTCCTTTCATACGGCAGCGGATCTGACAGATAAGAATATTTCCTTTGATCTCGGGCTGGGGACAACCGTATATCTCGACGATGTGCGGATTGATGAGGATAGTCTGATCAAAAACGGAAGTTTTAATGCAGGCATGGCAGGTTTTGAAGTCTATTGCTATACACCATCCAATGTAACGTATGTTGTTGACTCCTTAAACGAAGACAATGCGGCAGATTTCACAATTAACGATACCGGAGAAGCTGACTGGCATATCCAGTTAAAGCAGACAGGGGTAAAACTCGAACAGGGACAATGGTATCGACTCTCCCTGAAAATGAAATCTTCTATCGACCGTAAAGTGTCTTATGCGTTGCAGAGAGATGGAAGCACCCATAAGGATGCAGATGGAAATGAGGACTGGACTCCATACTGCCAGGAAACCGTAGATCTGACCGGCGAATATCAGACGATCACGAAAGAGTTTCAGATGAAAGAGGATACAGATCTGGAAACGATCTTTAATATTGCCATGGGTGCAGTCGGTGGAAAACAGATCACACAGCAGCACAGAATCTGTATGGATGACATTGTGCTGGAAAAGATAGAGGCACCGGAGATCAAGCCGGAGGAAACCGGAAAGAATCTGCTGACCAATGGAGATTTTTCGGATGGAACGAGTGGATGGGGCATTAATACAAATGCTGATCAGAAGGCAACAACAGTAGTTACTCATGGCGGTATTGTGTTTCATGTGATAAATCCGGGCGTATATGACTGGGATGTTCAGCTTATTCAGAATGGATTTACACTTGAAAAAGGATGTAAATATCGTGTAAAATTCAAAGTCACTTCGACGAAAGCACGAACCATAAAACTCGGCTTAATGGATAACAATTGCCAGGAGTGGTATGGCGGAGCAGATATTTCTCTGGCGGAAGCAAAGGAAAAGGAAGTTAGTTGTGAATTTACGATGCAGAAAGACACAGATAATGATTCGAAAATGCTTATTTCCATGGGAAAAATCAATGGTGAAAATACACCAGCTTCAGACATTACGCTGACGAATTTCTCTCTTGAGAAGATCACAGAGTAGTACCAGAAAGATAGTTTAAAAAGAAAACAGAAAAGACACCATGACAGAATCCATTTTTACGACAGGGGGCGTGTCATGGCGTTTTTCTGCATATTGGGGGAAGAAAAGGGGGAGAAGAGGAGTAATAAAAGGAGGCATTTGAATGAGAAAGAAGAGTTGGAAACAGGTAGCGGCAATTGTCATATGTGCGGCATTATTAAGTGGATGTACGGGAGAAAACGGACAGAAAAAAAATACCGGGCGTAAGGAAGGACAGGTTGTAAATATTTATTGCTGGAATGATGAGTTTAAGGAAATTTATGACAAATATGCATCAGATCTTGCTAAAAAACACGATGTTGAAGTGAACTTTGTCATAATTTCCAGTGATAATAATGCTTATCAGATCAATCTGGATGAAGCATTAAAAGAGCAGAATACATGTATTGATGATGACAAAGTGGATTTGTTTTTAATTGAGGCAGATTACGCATCAAAATATGTAAAGTCAGATAATTCCATTGATGTAAAAAAAACAGTGGGACTGACCGATGAGGATCTGAAGCAGCAATATGATTATACAAAGAAAATTGTATCGGAAAATGGAATACAAAAGGGAGTGACCTGGCAGGCAACGCCGGGGTTGTTTGCGTATCGCAGGTCCATTGCAAAAAAGGTATTGGGTACAGACGATCCGGATCAGGTACAAAAGCAACTGAAGGATTGGGATAAGTTTGATCAGGTTGCACAGAAGATGAATGCCGCCGGATATAAAATGTTATCGGGATATGATGATTCCTATCGGGCATTTTCCAACAATGTCTCACATCCCTGGGTGGTCGGTAACAAGATTGTTATAGATGAAAATATCAAGAAGTGGATTCGTCAGACGAAGGAATATGCTCAAAAAGATTATAACAATCATACCACACTGTGGAGTCCGCAGTGGACGCAGGATCAGGGACCGGATGGGAATGTTTTTGGCTTTTTCTATTCGACCTGGGGCATTAATTTTACTCTGATGGGAAATGCATTGGCAGACAGTAGTAAACCCGCAGAAAAAGGAAATGGAATTTACGGAGATTATGCCGTGTGTGAAGGTCCACAGGCATATTATTGGGGCGGTACATGGATGTGTGCGGCGCAGGGAACCGATAATATTCCTTTTATCAGGGATTTGATGAAGCGTCTGACGTGTGATATCAAAACCATGAAGCAGATTACATTGGATACGCAGGACTATACCAATAATGAGAAAGCAATGGATGAGATTGCAAAAAGTAACTATCAGTCGGATTTCCTTGGTGGACAAAATCATATTGCACTTTTTGCAGAGGCTGCAAAGAAAATTGATATGAGTAATATATCAGATTATGATAAGGACTGCAATGAGCAGATTCAACAGTGTCTGCATCCGTATTTTGAAGGTAAAATTTCACTTGCGCAGGGAATGGACGATTTTTATAAAAAGATGGAGCAATTGCATCCGGAATTATCCCATTAATTTAGGCAGAAAGAGAGGAAATACCTATGAAGTGGTTGAATCAGATCAGTATTAAAGTAAAGGTTATGCTGCCAATTTGTATTTTGGGAATTGTTATTCTTTTGGCAAGTATTTCAAGTCTTGTAAATTCGAAAAGGCTGTTGCAGGCGGGGGTTGTAATTTCGCAGGATTGTTCGAAGAGTATTGAACTATTGATGGATATGTCATCCGAGCTGGAATCCATGGGGAAAAATATGTATGGACACTGTGATGCGGAAAATTCTATTTCCAAAGAAAGCTTTGCAACAACCATCCATGAAAAGCTGGAATCTATGGATAGTTATTTTAAACATTATAAAAAACAGAAAAAAACAGCGCGGGAAAAAGAATATTTCGGGGCATTACAAAATCGCTTTAAAAAGTATAAAGAAGGAATGGAACAGGTTCTTACCGCAAGTTCAAAAGGCGATGCGGATGGTGCAACGGAGGCAATCAATGTGATACAGAAACCTTCGGAAGATTATCTTGCAAAGAAAATCAGCAGTCTGATTGCTATGCGGAAACAGGCAATGAATCATTCATTACAAGTACAGCAGGCAGAATATGAATTTTCAAGGAATTCTGCTATTGTATTCGTTGCAGTTTCAATGCTTATGATTTTGTTTTCTCTTTGGATTTGTGTGAAAGGGATTGTAGGACCGATGCACTATATCAGTCACACATTGCAGAAAATGGTGGCAGATATTGAAAAAAATCAGGGAGATCTTTCTGTAAGATTAAAGATTTCAGGAAAAGATGAGATTGGTAAAGTTGGAAGGAATGTAAATGCATTTATTGATACGCTTCAAAATGTTATGGGACGGATTACAGACAGTTCTTTGCGTATGAACCAGATTATCCGGGAGGTGGATGACAAGGTACGTAGTTCAAACGAAAATTCGGATGATATTTCCACTGCCATGGAAGAATTATCGGCATCCATGATTTCCGTTGCAGATATGGTTTCCGGGATTACAAAAAATATGAAAGAAGTGGAAGATCGTACGAAAGAACTTTCGGAAAAATCGGATGGTCTTTTATCCTATTCAGATACGATGGATCAGAACGCGGATAAACTCAAAAATGATGCAATTTTAAATAAAAAAAATACGGGAGAAATTGTCACTGATATTATCGGAAAACTGCAGACAACAATTCAGGAAAGTAAAAAAGTAGAAAAAGTCAGTGAACTTACTAATGATATTTTAAATATTGCAGATCAGACCAATCTGCTTGCATTAAATGCATCCATTGAGGCAGCACGTGCAGGGGAAGCAGGACGTGGTTTTGCAGTAGTTGCCTCTGAAATTGGTAAATTATCGGAATCCAGCAGGGACGCAGCGGTTAATATCCAGTCCATCAATAGTACCGTGATTGGAACCGTGCAGGAATTGATAAAAAATGCTAACGCGCTGGTAACTTATATGGAACAGAATATACTTCCGGATTATGACAATTTTGTGTGCGCTGGGGCACAGTATAATGATGATGCAGTCTATATTAATGAAGTGGTTGAGAAGTTTCATCAGATGGCGGCAGATTTAAAACAGCGCACCGAGTCAGTAATGGAATATATTTCACAGATTCAGAGGGCGGTAGAAGAAGGCTCTGAAGGTATTAATCTTGCTGCAAAAAATACAGCCACGCTTTCCGAAGAAATTTCACACATTTCCAGCCAAATCATGCATAATAAAAAAATAGCTGATGTACTCAGTGAAGAAGCAGAACACTTTATTTAATAAAGGACACAGATGGAGAAGGTATGAAACGAAAAATTGCAATTATTGCAGACGGATGGCGCAGACATATTACATATGTCTGGATCCGGGGATGCAGGAATTACATCAAAGAACATGAGCTGGATATAGAAATTTCGGTATTTCACAGTTTCGGAAATTTCAGCAGGGATGAAAAATTCAATGCAGGAGAATACAATATCATCCATCTGCCGGATTTGTCACAGTTTGATGGTATTATTCTGGAAGTTACGAATATGCTGAATCAGAAAAAGAGGCAGCAGATCATACGGATTATTCAGGAGTCCGGGGTACCGGCAGTATCGCTGCTTGAAAAAATTCCGGGATTGTATCATGCAGGACTGGACAATTACGCAACAATGGAACAGATGGTGGAGCATCTGATAGTGGCTCATTCCTGCAAAACATTAAACTATGTGGGAGGACCGGCAGACAGCCAGGAAAATCTTTTGCGTTGGCAGGCTTATGAAGATGTCCTGCAAAGATATGGAATTCCGCTTGAAAATGACAGAATCTGGAATGAAAGCTATGAAGTGGAGAGCGGTGTCCGTGCATTCATACATTTTCAGGAAAAACATCTGCTGCCGGATGCCTTTGTCTGCGCAAATGAGAATATTGCGGTGGGGCTCTGCCATCAGGCACAGCAGGAAGGATTTAAAATTCCGGCTGATTTTTGTGTGACAGGATTTGATAATTTTGATAAAGCATCTTATTACAGACCGCGGATTACGACGGTGTCATACGAGAGAGAAGTCATTGCTGAGGCAGCCATGGATCTTTTGGTACAGATCTGGGGGCAGAATACAACAGCTGACTGTAAAACGGTTCCTGTACAAATGTTGTTTCAGGATAGTTGTGGCTGTAAACCAGAACAGGTAAGAAGCAGGAGTGAATATATTGAAGACCGGATTTTTCAGGAAGTGAGGGAAATTGATCTTCACAATGAGATTATGGAATTAAAGCACAATCTTATCGAGTGTGAAGATTATAAGCAGATGGCACAGTATTTTACAAAATGTGTCTGTGGTCTGCGTTGTAAAGGCGTGCGTATCTGGATGAATCAGGATCTGGTGGAGGAATCATTGAGCGATTCCATGGGTGAGGCTTCTTATATTACAGATGGATATCCGGATACCATGCACGTGATCTGTGAAAAGGGAATGGAGCAGGAATATTCATTGTATGTGTATGCACCACTGCATTTCCGGGAGCGGGAAGTAGGGTATGTTGTTCTGGCAGACTGCGATTATATGCTTGAAAATCAGTTCTTGTTTGAAACAATGAATACGTATCTGGAATCCCTGGAATATCTGTATCGCAAACTCAGGCTTCGAAAAGCAAACGAAAAATTATCCCGGTTGTATGTGCTGGATTCTCTTACAGGGTTGTATAACCGTATGGCATACCAGGAGTTTGCAGAGCCTTTGTATGAAAAATGCAGATTGCAAAAAAAACCGGTGACGGTTATGTTCATTGACGCGGATCATCTGAAATATATCAATGATACGTTTGGGCATGATATGGGGAATCTGGAAATTCGTGGGATAGCAGATGGGATTCGTAAAGTATTTCCGCCGGAAGCCGTTTCCATGCGGTACGGTGGAGATGAGTTTGTTGTACTGCTTCCGGGATGTGAAAAAGCGCAGGCTGAAAGTTTAAAGGCAGCGTTTTTAAAAGCATTGGATGAAATATCAAAAAGTCTTCATGCTGAATTTGATGTGGAAGCGAGTATCGGATATGAGGTAGTTCTCTGCGGGGAAAAAAGTCTCAATGAATGTATCAATAATGCGGATGAAAAAATGTATCAGTTTAAAAAAGCGCGGAAAGCACAGCGCGAATAAGTGCTGTTTCTGGGAACCGGATGTCCGGTTCCCATTTTTTCTGAAATGATTGCAAAAGTACGGAAAATACCGTAAGATATAGGAATGAAGATCCCCGGAGTATGGCACGGATGGTTCATTTGCCAAGTGTTGGATCAGACTTCCCTATGCAGTGGAACCGGACGAATTTACCTACGGTGGTACTTATTACCGGGAGCATGGACCGCGGATCGGTGACAACTGGGTAAATATAGCGGTGGCATGCTAAAAGTAGTTTTCAGAAAGAGAGAATAGAACATGAAGAAGCGAATCATTTCCGTGCTGCTTGCAACAGTGTTTGCGCTGTCTGTGATTGGATGCGGAACGAAAGATACAAAGGAACAGGATGCCTATCGGCAGTATGGAATTACCTGCATGGAGAGCGGAAAGTATGAAGATGCGGTCAAGGCATTTCAGAATGCGCTTGGAGAGTCGATCGGACATATCGGGGAGAAAGAACTGGATATCTGTTTTTACAAGGCAAAAGCACAGGCACTGGACGGAAAGACAAAAGATGCACTTGCAACGTATAATGCCATTATCAAATATAATAAAGATGCACGCGCATACTATCTGCGTGGAGATCTTTATATGGATATGGGAGAAGAAAAAAAGGGCAGGGCAGATTTTGAGAGTGCTGTGCAGCAAGGCAAAAAAAATTATGAAATCTACATTGGAATCTATGAGTCTTTAAGCCGGCACGAGAAAAAGGATGAGGGACAGAAATATCTGTCTGCTGCGATGGAGATCAAAGGGGATAAACCGGAAGACGAACTGTATAAAGGAAGAATCAGTTATCTGCTCGGTGAAAACAAAGATGCCATCAGTTATCTGGAAAAAGCAAAAGAACATAAGCAGATGCTGGCATCGTATTATCTGGGACTTGCATATGATGCCAATGGAGATTCGGACAAGGCAAAGAAATGTATCGCGGAGTATATAAAGAGTGGAGTGGCTACATCCTATGATTTGTATGAACTTGGCATGCAGGAGATGCAGGATGGAAATTATAAGAATGCACTGACTTATTTTAATTCCGGTCTGGAACTGGAGAAAGTGCCGAATAAGCAGAATCTCATGAAAAGTGCCATTGCGGCATATGAGTACAGTGGCGACTTTGATTCCGCGAAAAAGATGATGAAGGAATATTTAAAGGCTTATCCGGATGATGAGGAAGCAAAACACGAGAATACATTTTTGGAGACTAGATAATGGGTGAACCAATTGTTTTAGAAGATTTTAAAGAGAGAGTTATTCTGGTGGGTGTAAGTGAGCAGGATGGAGACGATGACCAGAAACAGCATGATGCCCCAGCTGACCACCACGGATTCCGGCACCTGAAGGCCGCCGAGGGAGATCATCTCCACATTCAGCTCTTCTTTCAGGGCCGCAGTCAATGCGTTCATCGCTTTGCCTCCTTTCTGAGCAGAGTCTTATCCTGAAGCGTAAAGGTATCGTTCGTTTTCACTCTATCTCCTTTCGTTTCTTTTATTAAAGCAGCTGTGCTAAAAATCAAAAAAGGTGCGTTTGTTTTTATGGAAACACACCCTCTTTCCGCGTTCAGCGCAGCCCTTTTGCGTCTGGTATCATAGCACGATTGGTGCAGTTTGATAAGACCTTTGGTCGATATTCTACTTTTTGTTATATCTTATTTCACGCCTCGGCCGGGAATGTTGTGCATCTTGCTTAATAATGCACAGTCAAACTGTCCATTTTGACCAAATTCTTCGTCATTCCTTAGTGGTTCGTTTCATTTTTGAGGTAAAACGAAACCCTTTCGGCAGAATTATGCACTCCATGTATATCTGATATATAAAATTCATATGGCTGTCAAGTGTGTGATACATGAAATTTTCTTAATCAGAAGCTTATCTTTATTAAGTAATATTACCTTTTTATAATATAGGATATAGG
>SKFA01001837.1_pt1 | contig 11511 bp, 7 predicted proteins | sample 4820291 | NCBI WGS metagenome assembly SKFA01 (sample SAMN11008795, study PRJNA524170) | human gut metagenome | isolation source: fecal sample from pouch patient p30 | place: Israel: Tel-Aviv | reverse complement strand
CAATATTATTTATACCATTATTTTTGTTTAAATCAACCCAACGATATACTTCTGAATCAAGGTTGCGTCAACAACACTGATTTCACCGTCATGGTTTACATCGCTGTTAAAAAGCTGAGTCTTGCCGAATTCTACAATACCTGCAACATATTTCTGAACAGATGTTGCATCTCCAACCGTAATGTTTCCGTCTGGATATGCATCACCGCAAGTCAGGCAGTTCAATTTGCCACCAATCGTTGTTTTACACTCTGCGCCGTTTTTAAGTCTGCAATATTTATAAGCCATAAGGCCCGTATCCTCGCCAAGCTGTCTTGAAATATAAAACTCCGCATAGCCGTTCTTATCGGGGACAAAAGATGTTACCGCACCTCCGCTGACAAAATATGCGCCCGAGGTTGCATAGCAAGGTTTGCCGCTGCTGTCTGTACCGAAATCCTCATATGTAAAGTCAAAATTCTTGTATGTGCCATCGCTGAGTTTTCCGGTCATTGTGCCATCATCATTAAAGACATCAGGAAAATAGTCGGAGAGTTTAATCCTCATCTTAACATATTCTCCGCCTGTTGAATCATAATTGAATTTCATACCCGTATTACCAAAATAACGATTATCCGCTGTTATCATATGGCGAGTAAATTCCTGATTTTTCGGGAGATTTACAAACTTCGGTGCATCAATACAGTCCTTAAACATCACGCTGTACTTTTGATAATCCGTTGATATGAACATTGCCCCGAAATTCTTTGCCGTATTTTCGGTATATCCCGTTGTTGTAACAAAAAGCTGATTGTTTGAGATTTTCTGCGTTGTACCTGTAACTTCAAAGTCCTTGCGATCTTCATACTCGCTTACCGCACCTGTCATAAGAACCGAACCGACGGTAAGCACACCGCACATTGCAGTTGCAGTTATTTTTTTAATTATATTTTTCATTGTTTTTCCTCTTTCTATCAGTAGGGGCGCTCATTGGACGCCCGATTTGATTGAATTTTATGTTTTCGCAAAATCAGTTGATGTTATGGAAGTTGTGTGTAATTGGCGACATATATATAATCTGTCTTATCAAAAAGATTGTACCATTACTTCGTCAGTTTGCTTTTACATGAAATTTTTATTTAACTCAACCCAACGATATACTTCTGAATCAAGGTTGCGTCAACAACACTGATTTCACCGTCATGGTTTACATCGCTGTTAAAAAGCTGAAGCTTGTCAAAGTCCTCAATACCTACAACATATTTTTGAACAAGCGTTGCATCTGCAATTGTGATAGAGTCATCCTTAGTTATATCGCCTCGAACAAGACCGTATAGGCGTGCACCCTGTACAGCACGACTAAGGGACAGTCCGTCTTTTCTTCTGTAGTTAAGATACATCGACAATTCGGTTCTTACACCGATTTTCTTTGAAATATAAAGCTCGGCATAACCATCCTTATCAGGGACAACTGCCGTTACAGCCGCACCGCTCTTTACACACATACCCGAAGTTTCGCAATAATCTTTTTTGTCGGAACTTGCGGAATCGTAATCTTTGTGAGTCCAGGCAAAGGTGTGTGTACTATCGTCATCAAGGGTTTGAGTAACAGATCCGTCCTCGTTAAAGTAAGGCGAAAAAGTAGATAATTTAATTTTTACCTTTACATATTCTCCGCCGGTGTTATCAAATGTATAAATGTCATATATGTTTGTAAAATAAGAACCGCCCAGGTTTATCAATTTATTGTAATAAAATTCCTGATTTTTCGGAAGATTTAAAAATTTCAGTTTATTCACGCAATCTTTAAAATATACGCTGTATCCTTTGCCTGCCATATTTTCAAACATAACACCGTAATAATTTGGATTGCTTTCGTTATAGCCTGTTGCCGTAACAAGAACTTGATTATTACTGATTTTACGGGTTTCGCCCATTAGTCTGAAATCTCTTTCATCACCAATCCATTTTGCGTTTGCAACAAACGCAGAGCTTACCGCCAACACACAGCACGTTGCGATTGCGGTTATTTTTTTGACTGTTCTTTTCATTGTTTACACCTATTTATATTGTTTAGCTATCCAAACCGACAATATGTTTCTGAATCAAGGTTGCGTCAACAACACTGATTTCGCCGTCATCGTTTACATCGCTGTTAAAAAGCTGAAGCTTGTCAAAGTCCTCAATACCTGCAACATATTTCTGAACAAGCGTTGCATCAGTAACAGAAATGTATCCGCTTAAATCCGTATCACCGCAAGTTAAACCGACCAGAGTATCTCCGATTCTTCCGTAATCGCAATGAGCTCTGTCTTTAAGTCTGCAATAGCAGTACGACATTACTTTTGTATCTACACCAAGCTGTCTTGAAACATATATTTCAGCATAGCCGTCCTTATCGGGAGCAAAGGAGGTTACCGCACCTCCGCTTGTCGCATATGCGCCGGATCCCGCATAGCAATTAGCACCGATGCTGTCAGTTCCGAAATCTTCGTATGTAAAATCAAAATCCTTGTAAGAACCGTCGCTAAGCTCAGCAGTCATTGTTCCGTTTTCATTGAACAGACGTGAAAAATCGGAAAGCTTAATTTTCACCTTGACATATTCACCGCCTGTTTTGTCAAACTGATAGAATGTCTGAACATTACCGAAATAACCGTGCCCCTGCGTCATCATATATTTTACAAATTTTTCGCCCTTTGGAAGATTTAAAAATTTCGGTGCATTGATACAATCCTTAAACCATATATCGTAATCCTTTTCTTCGGTTGTTTGAAACTTTGCACCGAAATTTTTATCGGTATTTTCAGTGTATCCCGTTGTTGTCACAAAAATCTGATTGTTTGAGATTTTCTGCGTTGTACCTGTAACTTCAAAGTCCTTGTGATTTTCATCCTCGCTTACCGCACCTGTCATAAGAACCGAACCAACGGTAAGCACACCGCACATTGCGATTGCAGATATTTTTTTAATTATATTTTTCATTGTTATCCTCCGTGTTTGTAATTTTATCCGCAAATTTGTTCATACTTGTCTAAGTTTATCAATCTATTTTTCTTATGTCAATAATTTTAAAATAAATTCGGCATTTACGGCAATATATGCGTATTTTTCAAATATTAACTATTACAAATGACAGACAAAATACTCGGTCATTTCTGTTTTAAACAATTGGTCTTTAAACAAAAAAACAGACTGCACCGTGATGCAGTCTGCTGTAAATTATGACGCACGCTCACATATTACATAATAACGGTCAAAACCGCCGTTTCCGTCACTTATGCAGGTAAACATGGTGAGCAAATCTCTGTCCTTCTGCAAATAGCAGTCGCCTGATTCGCTCGGCTTATTGACTTTGGTTTCAACGACCTTGTAATTGAGTGTATCCCAATAATTTGTGATTGAAACCCTGTCACCGATTTTGAGGTTTCGAAGGTTGTCAAAGAATATTCGACCGATGTATCCCGTGTGACCTGCAAGGACTGCGTTTGTATTCTTACCGCCGATCGGCAATGAGGTTGCACTCATATGTGCCGCACCGTAGCTCATATTTGAGCTGTTCGCACCGAGGTAAATCGGCAGACGCATATTTATTGTTTCGGCGGTAACATAGCCGTAAATGCCGTCCGTTATGCCGTAATCCTCAAGATTGACGACAGCCTGTGAATAGGTATCGTTGCGGAGCATTTCATACTGGTTCGTTTCAAGTTTTTTGTTGTAGGCAACGCTGTCATTGAAAAGTCTGTCGAGGTCAGCCTTGAAAACAACGGGCTGTTTGGAGGTACGCTTGCCTTCCCTGTCAATTTTGTAACCCTCTTCGTCAACCTTGCCGTCCTTGACCGCCTGTTCAAAAGAGCCGTCCTCAACTTCTTCAACACGGGTATCAAAGCCGTCAGCCTCACCGTTTGAAATCTGTGTTCCGATAAAATTTGATATAGGGGGGAATGCGACAAGACCTATTCCGACAACGAGCATTGCTATTGCCACACCCGTAAGTATTTTTTTAATCATCGGAATCACCGCCCGAATCATTCTGATTTTCGTCAGCCGAGTCATCTCTCAGCCGTTTTGCATCGTTTGACTTCTTCTTTTTACGCTTGAGCAGAAATACAACCACAAACACAACAAGTGCAACAAAGCCGACAATTATGCCGATTGCGACTGCATAAGGAATTTTGTAACCGAGAAAGAATATGTAACCGTTGTCAAACTTTGCAAGTGACACACCTGTTTCAACATATTTAGTATCATCGTATGCAACATGCTTGCCACGCACAAGAAGTCTGTGAGTATTAACGCCGTATGGGGTACAGGTGAGGAGCGTTACAAGGTCTTCGCCGTCAACAATCCGCAAGGAATTGATTTCCGAGGGAAGAACAACTTCGATTTGATCAACCTCATATTTCAGCGTTCTGTCGAGAATATGAACATAAAATTCATCGCCTACTTTCATATCAGTGAGATAATCAAAGAAAGTTTCTCCCGGAAAACCCGAATGGGCAGAAATTACGGAATGTGTGCTTGCACCGCCGACAGGCAGGGAAGTGTTTTGAAGATGCCCTGCACCTTTAGAAAGAATCTCTTCGCTTGTGCCATGATAAATCGGCAGATAAACATTGATTTTCGGCACATCAATATAGCCGATAAGACCGTTATCATCAATATTGAGAGTTTTCTCATAATTTGCACCGATTTTCTGAAAAGCCTTTTCGTCGAACGGGTCGGTAATTATCATATTATTTGAAAGGCTGTTATTGTACTTTGTCGCCTCTTCAAACATTTTTTGAGTTTTCTCACTCGGCATCTGAGCAACCCTGTCGGTGTACTCCTTAACCCTGCTTCTACTGACATAGTTATTAATTGCGGAACTGACAAGCGGATAGCTCATTATGCCGATTCCTGCAACGAATATTAAAACTATTAGTAAAATTGACAGCTTTCGTTTCATAAAATTTTCCTTTTCTGCGTGTTTTTGTTCCGTTGTTATTATACTACATTTTGCCGTGCAGGGCAATACACGGCGAGCCGCCGTATGGACAGATATTATCCGCATATACGGCTCTTGTGTAAATAGAATGGGGATGCGTTGCCGCATCCCCTGAAAATTACATATATTACAGATTTTAAGATAAAAGATATTCAATCAATTATTTAGCTGCTTTCTTTCTCTTAAGAACAAAGAGGAGAACGCCTGCGCAAGCGATAAGTGCTGCACCGCCAACATAGAACATCATTGTACCCATACCACCTGTTGAAGGAACTGTTACAGGATAATCAGGAACTTCTACCTGATTTACTTCGCTTGAATTACCGTCAACTGAAACTGTAATAACACCTGTTGTGCTAATAACAACTGTGTACTCAGAAGAGTTAAGGTTGTATCCTGATGGTGCTTTTGTCTCCTGAACTGTGTATGTACCTGCAGCAAGCTTTTCAAATGTAACTTTACCTTTGCTACCTTCTTCTACGCTTGTTACTTTAGTAGCAACCTCTGTACCATCTGCTTTCTTGAGTACGAATGTTGCATTGCCAAGACCCGTCTTGTCAGTTGTTGTGCCATCATACTTGAATACAGGAAGGTCGAATGTGTAAACATATACTGTATCATCGCCCGGCTTTGAAGTCTGACCGTATGTGTTTGTGTATGTAAGGCTGTCGCTGTTGCTGTTGTCTGTTGTATTGTAGCCTGAAACAGCTGTGTCCTTAAGAACTGCTGTAAGTGTTACAACAACATCTGAACTTGCATAGAAGTCGTTTGTGCCTTCCTTAGCAGCTTTAAGATAAGACTCTGAAAGAGAAATCTGAATATCTGACAGATTTGTTTTATCTACAGTATAATCTGTACCTTCTTGAAGCTTAGTGCTGCCAACCATAACTTCTGTTACAGCAGGAGTGTCAAAGCTACCTGAAAGGTTATCGTGGATTGTGTACTCAGAAAGCGGAACTTCCTTAGAACCTGTAACTGAAGCTGTGAGCTTAAATGTTACTGTGTCGCCTGCAGAAGCAGTTGTGTGCGTAGCATCGATGTCGCCACCAACGATTTCCTTAGAAACTGTAACTTCACCTGTGTTAATCTTGAGTTCGATTGGAGCTTCTTCTGAACCCTGAGTTTTCTTTGTGCCCTCAGGAAGAGCAAAGAGAGCGCCGCCCTTTTTCTTTACGCTTGTTTCAGCAGGCTGACCTGTTACCTTAACATAGTAAACACCTGCTTCATTTGTACCGAAGTTGTAAACATCTTCGTCAGAAGCAAATGTATGGTTACCCTTGCTGTCTGTATCTGCAAATGTTGCACTTTCACAAGCAGCGAGAAGAGCCACACTGTCATTGCCCGTTGCACTCTTCCAAGTTTTAAGAGCTGTTTCAACATCGACGCCACCCTTAATGTCAGTATATTCGCCTGTTGTTGTGTTGATTGTTGCTACCTTATAAACATTTACTTTAAAGCCGTTTTTGCCCTTAATAAATGCGTTATAAGCATCGTCTGTTGCTGCGCTTGCTGAGAATGGGATCATGAGAGCAATCATCATTACTGCAAGAACAGCTGCAAAGATTTTCTTTGTAGTTTTCATTTTTACTTTCTCCTTTGTGATTGATTTAATATATGTAATTATATTCTAACCGAATGGTTAAACGGGTTGGGGTGGCTGCATGGCAGACACCGGCTAACAACGGTGTCCGTAGCAGTCAAAGAGGTTTTCTATGAAAGAAACATATGATTAAAAAATCACCTGTTCTAACAAGTTAAATCATATTGGGTTACTTTCTGCGTCTTGCTCTGCGTTTTTTACGACCTTTTCCGTAATAGATTGCATAACCCGTGAACATTGTCACCGCAAGACCTGCAACCGACAAACCGAGAACAAAATAGCCGTTCATTCCGTCACCGCTTGCCGAAGGCATTGTAATTGCGCCGTCAACATAATTATATGTAACATCGTAATTACCCTCAACAGGAAGTGTGAAGTAGGTGAGTGTGTAGTTCGGGGTGTAACCCTCTGACGGTTTGTACTCAAACAGACAGTATGTCTGATATGTTGAAGTACCCTTTAAGTAGTTATCGGAACTGCTGTTCCAAACAACATCTTCGCCTGATTTTGTAAACTCACCGTTACCGTCCTTGAAGATTGTCAGATTGTCAAACACAGCCTGACCGTTGCTGTCTGTCTTTTTAGAAACCATATGAGTTTTCATTGAGGCATCATTAATGATTGTATTGATATCATCTGCAGTAAAGATATCCTTATCAGATACCTTCATCACCGCAAATTCCGTATCACTTACATTACCGCCTGTCTGATTCTTCTTGTTTACTGTTGCGCTTCCGTGTGTTGTTTCATTTGCAAACAGGGCTTCATTTTCTTTAACAGAAGTAGGATCGTTGAAGTAACCTGCAAGCTCAGCATCGGTTTTGCCTTCAATATCTGAGTTCTTAACCTTAATATACTTAGGCGGCGTTACTTCACCGCTTTCAAGCAATTCAATCTCGGCAAGCCAGGTGTTTGTATCCATTTTATAATCGGATGCATTTTCACCCTCGGCAAGAGCCTCGGTAATCTTAAATCTGTAAACACCCGCAGTGACTAATTTGAGGTTTTTGAATTCAACCTTACCGTTTTTGTCAGGTGTTTCCAAATTCGTGGAAATTGTTTTTGCGCTGTTTGTCTTGATAGGTTTGCCGTCGGCATCAGGTTTTGTTGTATCCATTGATTCAAGACCTGTCAATGTATAGACGAACTTGCTGCCGCTGTAAGCCTGACCGTCAAGAGTTTTATTTACCGAAATGGCAATGTTTGTAGGATTAACCTTATTGATAAAGTTAAGCGCATTTCCTGCTTCGGCGAGAGTACCGACAAATGTACCGTTGAAGTTCTGATCGCCTACTTTATAGGGAATATAACCTATAACGGTTTTCTCTGTAATCTTATAGGTTGCACCTACAGGAATATTGAGAAGCTTAATGCTTTCGCCCTTTTTGATTGTGAACGAACCGTCCTTAGATGTGCGATAAACTGTGTTTGAATAACCACTTGCATCCTTTTCTTTGAGCTGATACTCAAGAGGATAGGTCTTGTAATCATAGGTTGAATCGTCGCCGTCAAAGTCGAGAGCAATCGCAAATGTAAACTGCTGATTTGTATCGTAATCGGTTTCACCGTCTTCATTAACAACATTCTTTGAAATTTCAAGAGGTGCTGTCATTATACTGTTGGTATAGTTGAGCTGGAGCTGTGCATAAGCACTGTCATCTTCGGGATCTACAAGCTTGAATTCCGAGTTCGCAGTTGAACCGCTTTTGATTGTTGAACCGACTCTGTTGTTAACGAGCTCCCAGTTTGTTGTGTATTTAAGCTTACTGCTGTCTGTTGACTCGTCAACCGTCATATTATTGTCGGTCTTGAATGAGTTGTCAAAGTCAGCTATATAATTATCTTTAAGTGTGAAACCGCTGTTTAAAAGAGTTTCACTGCTTGTGCTTTTGTCTGGTTTTGTAAGCTTGTAGCCTTTACCGGAGGTATCTTTATCGTTCTCTTTGATTGTATAATCAAAAGCTTCATTAGCTTTGAGGTCATCTGAAATTTCAGAAACAACATCGCCTGTATCAAGTGCCTTTGTAACCTTGAGGTCATTGTTGGCAGGTGTCATTGTGAAATTTACTTTGAAGTTAGACTCAGCCTCACCACGCTCCATATAGAATACTACCATATGGTATGTCTTGTTAGGATCAAGCTGAACGCCATTGTTGATTGTCTTTGTAACGGGTTTACGAATTATCGGATGTGACAAAGCGTCTCCGGTATACGGAGTGCCGTCACCGTTCCACATTTTACCGTAAAGATCTGAAAGCTTAAGGTTTGCTTTAAGCGTGCCGCCGGTACCCATATTCTTCCACTTACAGAAGTTAACTTCTGTATTGCTGCCAAGTAGATCCTTTTTGAATTTGTAAAAACCGTCTGATATTTCATAAGGATCTACATAATATCCATCTTCATTATATACACCAACCTTTGTATCCTGCCAAACATTCAAACAGAAGTTATTATAATCACCTGTCTTAACCCAAAACTCACCTTCCGGAACTGTAAGTTTTGTCGACGATGATGAAGGTGAGTAGTCGGCAAATACATCGTCAGCTGTTGCTTGCATTTTATTAAAGTCAATTGAACCGCTTGCCTCTTTATGGTCACCGCCGAGGTCGAGAGCAAGCTCTGCATCAGCACCTGTTGAATCCTCACCGATATAAACCCAAAGGTCATCGTCACCGCTGAAGTTAAAGGTTGCAGGTTTGTTGTCTGCAAGTAAACCGCCCTTCGGAACTCTGAAGTCTATATCAAGTCTGACACCAAAGCCATAGTTAAGGTTACAGTTAGTACCCTTGCCCGCTGATGTGTTCTGAGTATTGTTGAATGGGAAAACACCATAACCGTTTTCTGTACCGCCGAATTTTCCCAAATCATCGTGTACACCATATGTTTCGCCCGCACCGTAGTTAATTTTTTTAGGTGTAAGGCCGTCCCATGTAAAGTAGATGTTATCGGTTGCATTTTTTGAAGTGAATTCATAAGTAGTAACACCATCACCGTCAGTAGTTGCACGGAACGGGAAAGATGACTTATAAACATTGGCAACTCTTTTATCATTATATGTAGCGGTTGAAAGTGCCTCAGCATCAAAGTAAGGAGCCTTGACACCATTTGCAACCTGAAGATTGCCCTTACTGTCAAGCCTGTTGTACATAAGACCCTGTAAGGACTGGTTATAATTACCGTCGCCCCATGCCATACCGTTGGCGTTGTTTACTGCATAGTAATAGTTATCATTATAATCGTTGATGTTTGTAAGTCCTGCTACGTGGTCCGTAAATTCTTTGTAGTGTTCCCCACCCTTATACATATTACCGAAGTAGAGAGGATACTTCCAGTCCGATTTATGTGGTAAAGCAATCTTGCTTATGTAGTTGTTGAAGTTATCAAACTGATACCAATAGTCATACATATTGTCGTTACCCTGACACTGAAGATACCCGTTCGCCTGCTCCATATCCGACCAGTAGTCAAAGTATGTTGCGTCAACGCCTACGATGTCAGGATTATCTGAGAATGAATTTTCAACGACAGCACCATAGTTTACATTGTCTATTTCCGAGAATTTTGTCCAGCCTTCGCCTCTGGCTGTCTTAACATATGTAGCCGTGTTATCGTTGTAGCCCGAACCATCATATCCCGAATCTGTCGGATATGATGTTGCAGAAGATGCACCGTTGAGGTTATGTTCGTTCGGATGGAATCTTAAAAGCGCACCCGCCGGAATTTCACCTTTGAACACCACAGAACCGCTTACCTTGGTGTCTCTGGTGTCTTTTGTAAGCTCAACTGTTCCTTCATAGGCATCGTTGTAGTCAAAAGTTGCATAAACCTTTGTAAGCGACTTCCAGTCATCGTTTGAAACATAAACTGTTTTATATGTTGCTTTCGACTGTTTGTCGGGAGCTTGAACAGAAAGGTATTTACTTTCTTTGAACGAGCCGTCGGTAGAAAGATAAAATTCTGTGTCGCCCGTAGCACCAGAAATGTCGATGGTCTTGATGAACGGGTTAGTCCACTGACTTGTTGAGGCATCATAAAGAGCATTATCGGCACTGTATGAGTCGTTAATACCGAGGTCGCTTGTTTGTGTTTCGCCCTTGTTGCTGAAGATTACATTTTTATGGGATGACTTAACATCTACATAGTAGTAATCGCTGTCTGAAGATGTCTTTGTCATTGCAACACCCGGCCACTCTGCGTTGGAGTCAGTATCGTTTACCCAAGAATATGCATAAGCTTCATTATAGGTATTATTGCTGTTCTTAAGATAGATACGGCGGGAATCTTTTGCAACAGTCTTTTCGGGAAGAGTAAAATTAACCCCGGAAGAAAGCTCAATTTTTGTTGCACCGGATGGTGCAGTGGCTTCAAAAACTCCCGACGAAGGATCTTTGCTTACCTTTTCTGTTTTAAGAACCGTGCCGTTATCCTGAGCAAAACGACATGTAACAGAAGAAAAATCTTTCCATTCCTTATTCTTGGTCAGGTTAATATAAATCTTCTGTCCCGAAGATGTTGCCGCAAATACATTAAGCAACGTACCCGACACGGCACCTACCGAAAGCATGATGGTAAGTGCAAGCACAAGGGAAAAGCTTTTCTTTACGGTTCTGCAAAGCTTTTTACCTAATTTCATAATTTTTTCTTCTCCTTCATTGCCGATTACTTTGTTTTGGCAGTCAAAGTACAATTAAACAGAACTGCATAGGACAGTCCAATATATCTGCCAACTAATTATGAAACGCAATTTTTTGAATTTGTTCTTCTTTTTTACTTGTATGCAATTATATAATATTTTATTGCATATTTGTAGAGGCAATACAGCCAAACTTTGGGTAATATTTTTGGCTATTTTGCATATCTGCAAGCACGATTTAATATTTTTGACCATAATGTGATTTTATTACTTATTTATCGCCATTTTTTGTGTTTAAGATAAATTATACCC
>SKFA01001828.1_pt1 | contig 11569 bp, 9 predicted proteins | sample 4820291 | NCBI WGS metagenome assembly SKFA01 (sample SAMN11008795, study PRJNA524170) | human gut metagenome | isolation source: fecal sample from pouch patient p30 | place: Israel: Tel-Aviv | reverse complement strand
GGTCCTGTTTTTTTATTTGCGAGAAAAATATAGTTAAATATAGAAAAATAAACAAAAACAAAAGGGGATAAATGTGAAAAGTGCCGAAGTGAATGATAATGCCAACCTTAGGATTGACAGCAAATAGAATAAATGATATAGTAAAGCTACAATAAATTTACGTAAATTTAACCAATCAGAAAAATATAGAAAAATGAAAGGTATAGGGTGCAGAAATGAAAATTGGGTATATGACAAATGCTTTTGGACCACTTGTTGGTGCCGGCGGTGGAGTAACTAGTGTGAAGGATATTCGTTACGTAACAATGACAGATGATGAGGCTACATTAGAGCAGATTACCAAGATTGGATTTAAGAGTATCGAAGTTCTGGAAGGCAATCTTACAAATTATGCGGATGATCCACAGGTGTTAATTGATATGCTGGCCAAATACGGTGCGGATATGATGAGTGTTTGTGTAGGAGCAAATTTCATTTATCAGGACGCATTGGAAGACGAAATGGTTCACTTAAGAGCAGTTGCTGAAATGGCAGCAAAGGTTGGCGTCAAATACTTTGTAATCTGTGGTGGTGCTATCAGAGGAAAAGGAATCCAGCCGGGTGATGTGGAACTTCTCGCAAAAGGCCTTTCAAAAGCAATGGAAATTACAGAAGAGTATGGACTTGTAGCATGTTTCCATCCTCATCTTGGATCTATCGCTGAGAAACCGGAAGAGATCGATGCACTCTTTGCAGCATCTGATATCAAGGTCTGCCCGGACCTGGCACACTTAAAAGCCGGCGGTTATGATCCGTTAACCTTTATCAAAAAATACTATGACAGAATTGCTTTCATTCATCTGAAAGATCTCCATGATAATGGTACATTTGCACCTCTTGGAACAGGAAATGTTGATAACAAAGGTGTCATCGAATATGTAAAGAGCAAAGGCTATGATGGAGACTGGTTAGTAGAATGTGATGCATGGCCAAATGATCCGGTTGCGGATTGTAAACAGTCTTATGAATACTTAAAAGGTTTATTATTTTAAATTTTAATTGGGGGATAACAAAATGAAAAAAAAATTAGTAGGAATGCTTGCAACAGCTACTTTATTAACAATGGCATTAGCAGGGAATGTACAGGCTGCAGAAATCCGTTCTGTGGGACCGGATGGTGAAGCGGCAGTAGATGCCTCCACTATTGAACTGACAGATGATCAGATCGCACAGATTAAAGAAGGCGGATATACAGCTGCAATCTGTCTGCACTATGGCGGAAACGACTGGTCAACTTCTCAGCAGAAGGGACTGGAAGATACTTTTGGAGAACTTGGTATTGAAATTGTGGCTGTAACAGATGCTAACTTCTCAGCAGAAACACAGGTATCTAATATTGAAACAGTTATGGCAAAAAAACCTGATATTCTCGTTTCAATTCCTACAGATGCTACTGCAACAGCAGATGCTTACAAACAGGCAGCAGCAGCTGGTATTAAAATTGTTTTCATGGATCAGAGAGCTGATGGTCTGGAAGCAGGAAAAGACTATGTAAGCGTTGTATCTGCAGATAACTATGGTAATGGATATGCATCAGGAACTGTTCTTGGAGATGCTTTAGGCGGAAAAGGAAAAGTTGCAATGGTTTACTATGATGCAAACTTTGCTCCTACAAACCAGCGTGATGAAGGTTTCCGCGATGCAATGAAAAATTATCCGGATATTGAAATTGTAACAGAGCAGGGCTTCACAGATGAATCCGGCTGTGCTGAACAGGGAGATGCTATTCTTACACAGTTCCCGAACATTGATGGTATTTATGCAAGCTGGGATGTGCCTATGGAAGGTGTTCTTTCCGCTGTAAGAGCAGCTGGTATGGAAGGAAAAGTTACTCTGGCATGTAATGACCTTGGTAATAACGTAGCGCGTGAGATCGCATCCGGAAATATTGCAGGTGGTGGTGCTCAGATGCCATATGATCAGGGTGTTGCAGAGGCAAAACTGGCAGCATTGGCACTTCTTGGCGAAGAAACACCTTCTTATGTAGCTGTTCCTGCTGAAACAGTTACTCATGAGAATGTACTGGAAGCATATACAGATGTATATCATGTTGAAACACCAGACTGGTTAAAAGAAGCTTATGTAGAGTAAGACAATTTCAAATAATAGATAGGGGAACAAAATGAGCCAAAGCATTTTAAAAATGGAGCAGATTGTAAAATCTTTTGGTGCAGTAAACGTATTAAAAGGCGTTGATTTTGATCTTGCAAAAGGTGAAGTGCATGCTCTTGTTGGCGGTAATGGAGCCGGAAAATCCACTCTGATGAAGATTATGACCGGTGTTTACACAAAAGACAGTGGAAAAATCATCATAAAGGGTGAAGAAAAAGAAATTAAAAGCACAAATGATGCAAAAGAAAATGGAATCGCTATGATTTTCCAGGAGATGTCCCTGGTTCCGAGTCTGACAATCGCAGAAAATATATTTCTGGGATATGAGCTGAAAAAGCATGGTATGCGAGATGTTAAATTGATGAAACAGGAAACAGAGAAGGTTTTAAAACGATTAGGTCTGGATTTAGATCCGGGTACACCGGTTTCAGAACTGAGTGTTGGTTTGTGTCAGATGGTAGAAATTGCCAAAGCCGTTTCCAAGAATGCATCTATTTTAGTTTTTGATGAGCCATCTGCAGCTTTATCTGATTCAGAAACGGAGTTCTTATTTAAGATGATCCGTCAGCTGAAAGAAGAAGGCGTATCCATGGTTTATATTTCTCACAGAATGAACGAAATACTTGAAATATGTGACAGAGTAACAGTTATTCGAGATGGGAAAAAGGTAATTACAGAAAAAGTAGAAAATCTGACAATGGAAGAGATCGTAGCTCAAATGATGGGAAATGAAGCAAAAGAAACAAAGTTTGAGTATGTTCCCAGAGAGTATGATTGCAACGCAGAGGATCTTCTTACTGTAAAACATTTAAAAATTAATGACAAAATCGATGATATTAACTTTAGCATCAAACCCGGCCAGATTCTTGGTCTGGCCGGTCTGATGGGAGCCGGCAGAACGGAAATCATGGAAACTCTGTTTGGTCTTAGAAAGGCTGTAAGTGGAAGTATTGAACTGGAAGGTAAAAAAGTTGAAATCAAAAGTCCTTCCGATGCAGTAGCCTGTGGTTTTGCACTGGTTCCGGAAGACAGAAGAAAAGAAGGATTGGTACTTTCGCATACCATTAAAGAAAATGCTATTCTTCCGATTTCTGCCCAGTTGGTAAAAAATGGGATATTTAATGATGATAAGGCAGCACATGATATCGTTGAAAAAAATATCCAGGATCTGGGAGTTGTAGCCGACAATATGAATCAGGAGATCAGGCTGCTCTCAGGTGGAAACCAGCAGAAGATTGTTATTGCAAAATGGTTAAATTCCAATCCTAAAATTTTTATGTTTGATGAGCCTACAGCAGGTGTTGATATCGTTGCGAAAGGTGAGATCATATCTATTATCAGAGAGTTTGCGGATAAGGGTGGCGCAGTAATTTTTGCTTCATCCGAATTAGCAGAAATGATGGCAATCTGTGATGACATCATAACAATTTTTGATGGAAAGATCACAGGAAGAATAGGCCGCAAAGAACTTATGAAAGAGGAGGAACTGCAACATGCAATCCAGAGGAAATAATAAAAAAATACAGATGAGCAAATATATGGTGTATATCGTTCTGGCAGTTGTATTTGTATTCTTCGCAATTACATTAAGAGATAACGGTTTCGCCAGCACACAGAACCTTTTAAACATTTTAAGACAGACAGCTATGATCTCAATTATGTCAGTAGCCGGTGTGTTTGTGTTAAGTGCAGGCCAGATTGACCTGACAGTTGGTTCTAACACAGCAATGAGTGCCATGTTAGTGGCTCTGGTTTTAAAGTCTACCAACAATATTTTCCTTGCTCTTATTGTTGCCCTGATTTTTGGTGTCGCAGTAGGTGTCATTAATGGTTTGCTTGTGACCAGATTAGGACTTCCTGCTTTCCTTGCTACTTTGGGAATGATGCAGGTGATCCGAGGTGCAGCAATGTGGATTACAAATACAGAGGCAGTGCCGATTTCAAATACAGTATTTAATACTATATTCGGTACAGGATTTGTGGGACCTATTTCTGTTCTGATCCTTTGGACTATTTTATTCTACATTTTAGGTTATATACTTTTCAACAGAACACCATTTGGAAAACATACTCTGGCAACAGGTGGAAATCAGATGGCTGCTCAGTATTCAGGAATAAAAGTACAGAGAATCAAGATGTATGTCTTTATGTTATCCGGAGCACTTTCTGCTTTTGCAGGTGTTCTGTATGCAGGACGTATGCAGTCAGGAAGATATTCCTTTGGTGACGGTGACGAAATGTCTGTAATCGCATCGGTTGTTCTCGGTGGAGCATCTATGGCAGGTGGAAGTGGTTCTATGATTGGAGCTCTTGCAGGATCTATTCTTATGGGAATGATCAGCAATGCTTTGATTCTTGCAAACCTCTCATCTGCACAGCAGAAGATGGTAAATGGTTTTATTATCATTGCAGCAGTTGCACTTAGCAACCTGGCGCAGAGAAAGAAATCAAATTAATTAAAGAAGATTTATAAAAGTAAAGATTGATATATGTGATTAAAATTAAAAATTAAAAAAATATTTATATTATGATGATTACGGAGGGTTAGATCATGAAAAAAATGAACATTGGTTTAGTAGGCGCTGGTTTTATGGGAAAAGCACACATGGTAGCATTTTCAAACATGCCAAAACTTTTTACAGATGCACCATTTATCCCTGTATTTAAAACAGTATGCGACATTGTTCCTGAAATCGCAGAGGATTTCAAAGAAAGATATGGGTTTGAAAAAGCATGTACAGACTGGATGGATATTATCAATGATCCTGAAATCGATATTGTAAGTGTTTGTACACCTAATAATCAACATGCAGCAGTTTCCATTGCAGCATTAAAAGCCGGAAAACATGTAATCTGTGAAAAACCGATCGCATCCACAACCGAAGATGCGAAAGCAATGGCTGAAGCAGCAGCAGAGGCAGCGAAAAAAGGTATAGTTTCCATGAATGGTTACCAGTACCGTCGTGTACCTGCAATTGATGAAGCGAAAAAGATCATTGAATCCGGAAGACTTGGCGAGCTGACAAATATCAGAACTCAGTATCTTCAGAGTTGGTCTGCAGACCCATCTTCTCCATTATCCTGGAGATTTGAAAAAGCAACTGCCGGAGCAGGAACACTTGGTGATATTGCTACACATGCACTGGATATTGCTCAGTATCTTGCAGGAAATATTTCTGAAGTTGTTTCTATTGTTAAAACATATATCACTGAACGTCCGGTACAGGAGGGCGGAGTTGACCTTCTTGGTACTGTAAAATTAGGACCGGATGCAAAGAGAAAACCGGTTGATGTTGACGACGAGGTAACAACACTTCTGAAATTTGAAAATGGAACTATCGGAAGCTGCGAAGCGACACGAATGGCATGGGGAAGAAACAACTATATTACATTAGAGGTTCATGGAACAAAGGGAAGCATTTCCTGGTGCTATGAACGTCTGAATGAGCTGAATGTATGCTATGGAATGGAAGATCAGGATGGAGAAAGAGGATTTAAAACAATCTACACAGGTCCTGCAAACCCACATGGCGATGTAACATGGAACATTCCGGGTATGAATATTGGATATGGTGAGTTAAAAGCAATTGAAATGTATGAATTTGGAAAAGCAATTGTGGAAGGATATCAGCCATCTACTAACTTTGGTGTTGGATACAGACTGGATCGAGTTTGTGATGCAATTCTTGAGTCCAATGAAACAGGTTCCTGGGTTAAAGTTAAATAAATGTGCGTAATTAAGTAGGAAAAACGCGATGATAAGAGTTGGAATAATCGGATATGGCTATATGGGCCAGTTACATAAAAAAAAGATAGTTCAAAGTGGTCAGGCAAGAGTAGTTGCAATTCTTGATAAAGAACAAAGACGACGAGAAGAAGGTCTGTCTGATGGATATCATGTATATTCGGAAAAACAGCTGGAAACATTTTTCAAAGAAACTATGGATCTTGTCATCGTGGCAACTAAAATTGAAGAACGTGCATATTATGCCACTCAGGCAATGACTGCCGGTTTCCACGTTTTATGTGAGAAACCGGTGGCCATGAATATGAAAGAACTTGAAGAGATAATTGCTATATCTGATAAAACAGGAAAAAAATTCACAGTACATCAGCCGAGACGCTTTGACCGGGATTATCTGATATTAAAAGAAGTGATCGACAGTCATGTGATCGGTGATGTTCATACCATAGAGTCACGTGTTCATGGAGAAAGAGGAATCCTTTTCGGATGGCGTGGCAGAGAAAAATCCGGTGGAGGCTTATTGAACGATTGGGGAACACATCTGATCGACCAATATTTGCAGTTGTTTCCGGAGGAAAAGGTAATTCGTATCGAATGCAGGCTGAGATCAATTCTTGTAGAAGATGTAGAAGATTATGTGGAATTAAATTTAACATTCTCAAATAATGTATATGCAAAAATCGTCTTGACAACATTTGCTTTATGTGAAATGCCGCGATGGTTTGCACTTGGCAACAGAGGAACTTTGCGTCTGGATGATATGACAGGAGAAAACGGAAGCATTGTTCGTCTGAAAACAGAAGTAGATGTTGAAGAGTTATCGAAAAGGGGAAGCGTTGCGCCCAGTCTGACGTTAGCACCTCTGGACAATCTTTATAAAGAGAAAATTCCTCTGCCAAATGAAGGCGATACGACTATGTGTTTCTGGAATAGTCTTATTGCTGCATTGAAGGGAGAAGGAGAGTTCCTGGTGAAAACGGAGGATACCATACGTCAAATGAAAATTCTGGAGGCAGCCAGGCTTTCAAGTGAGACAAATCAGAGTGTTGATGTAAATATTTGATGAAAGGAAATTGACTATGAAGTTTGGACTTTTAACAGCAATTCTTGAAGGTACAACATTTGAAGAAGCAGTTGACTTTGCAGCAGAGAATCAGCTGGAATGTCTTGAAGTTGCCTGCTGGCCAAATACAGGTGGGGCTAAGAGACGCTATGCTGGTGTATGTCATATTGATGCGGAAGCATTAACAGAAGAAAAAGCTAAAGAAATCATCCAGTACTGTAAAGAGAGAAATGTAGAGATTTCATCTCTGGGATACTATCCAAATACACTTGATCCGGATCTGGAAAAGAGAAAACAGTATATTGATCATATTTATGCATTGATAGATGCCAGCAGTATGTTAAATGTAAATATGGTTACAACATTTCTTGGAAGAGTACCGGACAAAAATGTTGAAGAAAACCTGGAAATTGTAAAAGAAGTATGGCCTCCGATCCTGGAATATGCGAAGGAAAAAGGCGTAAAAATCGCTATTGAAAACTGTCCTATGTGGTTTACTGCAGACGAATGGCCGGGAGGACAGAATCTGATGACTTCTCCGGAAAACTGGAGAAAAGTATTTGAAGTACTTCCGTACGATAATCTTGGCATAAATTATGATCCTTCTCATTTTGTATGGCAGCAGATTGATTACATTAAACCAATTTATGAGTTTAAAGATAAGATTTTCCATGTGCATTACAAAGATATCAAAATATACCAGGATAAATTAAATGATGTTGGTATTATGGCATATCCTTTGAAATACATGTCACCGAAATTATGTGGTCTTGGAGATGTTGACTGGGGCAAATATGTATCAGCATTAACAGACATTGGTTATCAGGGCTACAGTGTAATTGAAGTAGAAGATAAGGCTTTTGAAGGCAGTCTTGATAATGCTAAAAAAGCAGTGAAGCTGTCAGCAAAATATTTAAGAAATTTCGTTGGTTGATTTCGCAGCCGGACGGAAAGGAGAATAAAAATGGATCAGAATAATGCAAGTCCTAAAAAAATGAATGTCGGTTTGATTGGTGCAGGATTTATGGCTAAAGCTCATTCCATTGCATATGCTGGTATGCCTATGTTTTTCTGGCCGGCACCAATCATTCCGGTCAAAAAGATGATCGTTGATATGAATGAAGCAATTGCCAGAGAAGCTAAAGATAAGTTTGCTTTTGAATCTTATTCTACAGATTGGCATGATGTTGTAAATAATCCGGAGATTGATGTTGTGGATATCTGCACTCCGAATAATGTTCATGCTGAAATTGCAATTGCAGCTGCAAAGGCAGGAAAACATATTATCTGTGAAAAACCACTGGCATTAACTGTTGATCAGGCCAGAGAAATGTATCTTACTGCAAAAGAAAATAATATTAAAACATTAGTAGCTTTCAACTATCGAAAAACACCGGCTGTTCAGCTGGCTAAAAAATATATTGAAGAAGGCGCTATTGGTGAGATCCTTGATTTCAGAGGAACTTATTTACAGGATTGGTCAGCTGATCCGGAATCTCCGCTGTCCTGGAGATTCCAGAAAAATATTTGCGGAAGCGGAGCTCTTGGTGATATAGGAACTCATGTGGTAGATATGCTGAGATTTCTGGTAGGAGACTTTAAAAAGGTAAATGCAAGAACAGCAACCTATATTCCGGAACGTCCGGTTCAGAGCGGACTTACCGATAGTCTTGGAAATGCACGTCTCAACAAGGATACACCGAGAAAAGCAGTAGATGTAGATGATCAGTGTATGTTTATGATCGAATGTGAAAATGGAGCCTTTGGAAGCATTGAAGCAACAAGAAATGCATGGGGAAGAAATAATTATATTACATTTGAAATCCACGGAACATTAGGCTCTTTATATTTCAATTATGAACGTCGAGATGAGCTGCAGGTATGCTTTGCCAGTGATCCGGACGATCGTCGAGGATTCAGAACCATTTATACAGGACCAAATCATCCATATGGAAATGGACTGTGGCCGATTCCTGCTCTTGGTATTGGTTATACAGAAACTAAAATTGTAGAATGTTATGATTTCTTCAATGCTATTGCAAACGATACACAGGCAAGCCCGAATTTTGAAGATGGATATGAAATAGAACTGATTTCAGATGCAATCCTTAAATCAGCACAAACTCATACATGGGTAGATGTTCATTAATCGTTACTGTTCACTCCGTTCTCAGTAACATAGCCAAAATTCATTCCAGTTTGCCTGCGGCAATGGAATTTTAGCTTGTATGTCTCGGGATAGTGGTGTGTAAACAGCAGCTTGACTGGTTTCAGTATTTCTGCGAAGACCGAAAAAAGAATTGTAAGACTTGTCTTTTAGTGTTAGTATAAGAATAGTCTTAGAGCGTGTTTGAAAAATCATTCCCACAAATTATGACGCGCATCTTGCGGAAAGCATTTTTCAAACACGCTCTAGGCTTGGAAAAAAGTTATAATAAGGTATAGTCTTTGAGGTCAAAAATCAGATAAAGGTTTCTGACCTTTTTTGTTTAATGAGGGATTATAAAATATGGAGACATTTTTTACAAAGGACAAAAATTTTTATAAGGTGTTTTTCAGGTTAATGTTGGTTGTGGCGCTGCAGAATCTGGTGGCATACAGTGTGAATATGCTGGATAATATGATGCTTGGAAGCTATGATCAGAATGCACTTTCCGGGGCAGCTACTGTGAATCAGATCTTCTTTGTTGTAAATCAGCTTGCCATTGCAATCGGAAATGCCCTGATCGTAATGAGTTCCCAGTATTGGGGAAAAAAAGATACATATGCGATCAGGAAACTGACAGGAATTGTACTGATATTCAGTCTGCTGGCAGCGATGATCATCCTTGTCATATGCTCGGCATTTCCGGAACAATTGCTTGGCCTGTTCACAACATCACCGGATATTATTATGGAAGGTCAGACTTATCTTAAGATATTGAAATGGACGTTTGTCTTATTTCTGATCAGCAATCTTCTGATCTCCATGCTGAGAAGTGTGGAGACAGTACAGATTTCATTTGTTGTTTCTGTGATATCTCTGATCGTAAACGGCGGAATTAATTATACATTGATCTTCGGGCATTTTGGATTTCCGGAAATGGGGATTAAAGGTGCTGCAATAGGAACACTGACAGCCAGAAGCCTGGAGTTTTTGATTGTTCTGTTTTATGTGGCAAAGATTGATAAGAAAGTCCGGGTATTTGATGGTGGCTTCTTAAGAGGAACATTCACAGCTGAGAACAGAAAACTGTGCAGGGATTTTATTAAAGTATCCACTCCTGTCATCCTTTCCGGACTGGTCTGGGCAATTTCAATCCCTATGCAGACTGCAATACTGGGACATCTTTCATCAGATGCGATTGCAGCAAATTCCGTAGCAACAACGTTCTTTCAGTATTTAAAAGTAATAGTAGTAGCGATCGCTTCTGCTTCCTCTGTAGTGATCGGAAAGTCTATCGGTCAGGGTGACAGAAATGAAGTGAAGGCTGTTGGACGGACATTGTCAGTGATCGATATTTCCATAGGAATTATACTGGCAATAGTTTTACTTATGCTGAGAAAACCGTTGCTGTCTATGTATAATCTCACAGAGGAGGCAACAATCCTTGCAGACCATCTGATGATAGTCATGAGTGTGGTCATGGTGGGAATGTCTTATCAGATGCCGGTTTCTGTAGGTGTTATTCAGGGCGGCGGAGATACGAAGTTCAATATGGTGATGAGTATGATCAGTACGTGGGCGATTGTCATGCCATTATCCTTTGCGGCAGCATTCTGGTGGAAGCTGCCGGTAGAACTGGTCGTCATCGTGATTCAGTCGGATCAGTTCTTTAAAGGAATTCCGGCCTTTATCCGCTTTAGAAGTTACCGTTGGGTAAAAAAATTAACGAATTGATATAAGGGACTGATGCATGGTTACGTGCGTCAGTCCCGTTTCTATACAGCTGTTGTCAAGGCTGAAAGGATATCCTTTGGATTTCGGCTTTTGACAGACAAAGTATAATGTGGTTCATTGATATGCTCCAGATAATGGGCATCAGAATCGCTGATGATATGGCAGTGTTCCAGATAGGGATGCTGCTTTTTCAGTTCATGATACTTGGACATATCTTTGATCTCGGCACAGGTAAACTGGCTGTCCGGCGGAATGAAGCCCAGGTTGGCCAGCAGACTGTTGGCCGTTTTGTCAATATGGGCAGGTATCATGATCCCATTGTAATCCCTGGTCAGAGCAAAGACGTCATCAAATGAAATCGTTGTGGCGTTGATCAGCAGATTTGGGATCGTTCCGATCACTTCATCGTCTGTATTATAGAGCTGCTGTTTGCCGAAAATCTTCTCGTTATTCGGGACGGCCATCAGATGACTGTAGACATATTCGTCAAAGGCCAGAGCATCCGCTAAATCGGCAAAAAGGCAGACCACATGTACTTCCTCGGAAGTGGTCAGCTCCATTCCTGGAAGGGCGGTCAGACCGTAAGCCTCTGCCATAGTCAGGACTGCGGGACAATTCTTGCATGAATTGTGGTCTGTCACAGCGATGAGATCAAGGCCTTTGATCATGGCCATACCCACAATGTTGGCCGGTGTCATATCATCATCCCCGCATGGGGAAAGACAGGAAT
>SKFA01001052.1_pt1 | contig 11603 bp, 10 predicted proteins | sample 4820291 | NCBI WGS metagenome assembly SKFA01 (sample SAMN11008795, study PRJNA524170) | human gut metagenome | isolation source: fecal sample from pouch patient p30 | place: Israel: Tel-Aviv | reverse complement strand
ACTAGCGTCCTCATATCGATGATGTTGTGTCCCGCCATGCCCAGGGGGAGCTGGAGCGCGAGGAGGCTTTCGCACAGCTGGCCGCAATCGCCAGGGATTTTGCTTCCACTGCCACCGGAACGGACGTGCGCAACCAGACGCTCACCGACATCGAAGAGACGCCTCGGACCACGGGGAACCAGCAGGGTCTCACCTTGCTCAGGCAAACCATCGAGGCATTGTATCCGCCGGAATTCGCGGATGCCGAGCGCAATCACATCGCCAGGCAGGCCACGGTCGAGCAGGCTGGCGAATGGGTGGCCAATCTTGTGGAAAGGTGGCGATAGATGCAACTGTCATGGCATTGGCCTTGGGTCTTTCTGGCAGGCGTCATCGTGGTGCTGGCCGTTGCCGGCGTCACGTTGCTGGTGGCCGCGCGCCACAAAACCGATGACATCGAGAGTGCCCGCACCTTCAGCCTGGATGATGACCTCAACACGGAATCCGCATCGAGATTATTCCGCCAGTGGAGGGTTCTTTCACGTTTGGCGGTGATTCTTCTAGTGGTCGCGTTGGCACTCGCCACGGCTCTGGTGGCACGTCCCAGCACCGTGGATGAAGGCGAGGAGAAGGCCAGCAGCCGAGACATCGTGCTGTGCTTGGATGTTTCCGGCTCGGCGCTCCCCTACGACCGCGAGGTCATCGACACCTACCGTCAACTCGTCGACAGCTTCAAGGGCGAGAGAATCGGCCTGAGCATCTTCAATTCGACGTCACGTACCGTTTTTCCGTTGACCGACGACTACGAACTGGTGTCCAAACAGCTTGACAAAGCCAGCAGCATCCTCGCAGGCGTCGAGTCCCAAGACGATATCGACAAGATGAAGGACAGCGATTATCAGGCGATTTCCGACTGGCTGGAAGGCACGCAGAACCGTAAGGAGTCCACTTCGCTGATTGGCGATGGCGTGGTGAGCTGCGCGGCCATGCTTCCCGGATTCGCCTATGGGAACGCAAGCGCCGACAATGCCGAGCGTCAGCGCGCCGCATCCATCGTGCTTGCCACGGACAACGTCGTTTCCGGAAAACCAACCTATACGCTTGACGAGGCGCTGAACCTGACCAAGCAGGCCCAAATCACCGTGGATGGATTGTTTTCCGGACCGAAGCAGAGCGAGGCCGACGAGACCACCCAGGAATTCAAATCCGCCATCGAAGCTCATCATGGGGTGTTTCTCACCCAATCGAATGGAGCATCCGTCTCTTCGCTGGTCAAGGAAATCGAATCTCGGCGGAACCATGAAAACGAGTCGAGCAACAAGGCCGCCATGGTGGATGCTCCCGGATGGTGGACACTGGCCTTGGCCATCGTTTTGATGGTCTGGCTGGCATTGGCTTGGAGGTTGAGGAGATGAACCATCTGACGCTTTCCCCTGCTTTGGGTTGGCCTGTCGGCGGAGCCGTCGCCGTGGTTCTGCTGGCCTGCGCCATTGCGCAGATCGTATTGCATGTTCGTCGCCGCGCTGACAGCGACGAAACCGTTTGGGCATGCGTTCGGCGCGTATTGCTTTGTCTGACGGTGTCGGTCATGGCATTGACGCCCAGTATCGTGGCGCCGACCAATAGCCGTGCGGTGAACGCCACCGACGTGGTGGTGGCCGTTGACGTGACCGGTTCCATGGCCGTCAAAGACGCGCAATATGGTTCAGCCGAACAGTCAAGCCGTCTCGACGTGGCAAAACAAGCCGTGAAGGACGTCACCGCGCTATATCCCAATTCCAGTTTCGCCGCTTTGCGATTCGGAGCTTCCGGCACGTTGGACGTGCCGTTGACCCCGGATTCGAACGCGATCGACAATTGGGCGGATACACTCGCGCCCGAGGCGACTTCCGTTTCGGCCGGTTCGACGTTGGATGCCCCTATCGACCAGCTGCTGCTGACCTGCAAGTCCATTCATGATCAGCATCCCGATGATGCGATCGTGCTGTACCTGTTTTCCGATGGAGAACAGACCTCGTCAAAGGCACGGCGCACGTTCTCATCATTGCGACGATACCTATCCGATGCCTTCACCGTAGCCATCGGCAGCGAGCAGGGAGGCAACATTCCCGTAATCGCCGACGGCGTCGATGGAAATGCGGACCAGTGGGTCACCGACCCTGATACCGGCAAACCCGGAGTGTCACGCATGAACAAGGATGAGATGGCGTCCATCGCCGACGAGTTGAGCGGTACCGCGCTGGTGTTGAACGCCTCCAACACCATGCGTGACGGCGTGTCCAAGGAAGCGTCCGATAAGTGGCGAGTCACCCAAACCACCAAGAAGCGCACCAGGACGATGCCCGTCGTATGGCCACTGGCCATCGTCACGCTGCTGCTGCTCGCATGCGAATTGGGGGCTTGGATAATTCAGTCGAGGAGTTTGCTATGACCAGAACAACCATGAAACCGCGTGCCTCGCTGACGGTTCGCATCGTTTTGGCCGTCATGGCGGCGTTGCTGGTCATGGCCGCCCTATGGGCCATAGTGAATCTCGCAGCCGTCAATAGCTACAACCAGGCCACGCAAAGCCTGCAGGAGAACATCTCGACCAGCAGAAAAGACGATGCCGATTGGGACAAGCTGCACACCAGGCAACAGCAGACGGACGCCCAATTCAACGAGGCATCAGCCATGAAGCCGCTGCTGCTGCCCCAAGTGCGCGAATCAATCGAGCATAACAGTCATGTTTCCAGCCAGCTTACGGATCACGCGTCCAAGAAGATCAAAGCCGAGCAGAGCGATCAGTCCGCTTCCACGGATTCAAACACCGCCGACGCTCAGGAATCGGGTAAATCAAGTCACAAGAACGACGAAAACCTATCCGACGAACAACGTCGGAAAATAGAGGAGCTATTGGCTCAGAACGCCCAATCCACGCAATCGGATCCCAATGACGATTCAGGTTCGGCTGCGAAAAAGAACCCAAGCACGTCATCCTCGCAGACCAAACCCTGGTAGGGGGCTTTTTCGAATATAGTTATCCACATGCCGTCGACGTGGTTTTCGTTGTTTTTCCAATAACGACACGCCGACGGTTTTTCATAGACTCGTTCTTTGACCACAAGCTCTGTTTTCCGATTGGCGTCAACGCCGAATGTGGTCAAATGGCTGCCATGAACGTTTCAAATGCTTTTCTTGGTGCCGCCCCAGGCGTCGCAGCCTTCAATTCGTTGGCATCCCTGTCGGGAATGTCCTGTCGTTGCCGAATTGGCGTGCGGACCACCCAAACATTGATCAATGCGAAACTTGTTACCGCGTCACGGCTTCTCGATGGACTTGATGCGGCAATAGCCTCCAACAGACTGGCCGACTGGACCGGCACCGCGGCCGAGGAATACCGCACCCGTCTCGATCGCATCGCACGGCAATCCGCTCTGCTACGTGATGATATGATCGCCACGTCACGTCTTCTCTGGTCGGCAGGTGCGGCATGAACCAACGAGTGACGGCCCGCATCGTTGGCGGAAAGAGATTCACCACCGCCGAATACCGGGAATACTTCAATGCTTCAAGAATCCTCAGAGACCAAGCGAATCGTCTTGGCACTTCCCGTAGATCCTTCATTGCCGCAGGCTATGAACTCAAAATCCACCCTCGCGCCACACCGCTCCTGTCCGCTTTGACCGGGGCAAGTCCACGGTGTACGGCGCAGGACCATATCGAATTGCCGTACCGGCAGCTGCTCGGACGTTGCGAAGCGCATGCCGAGGCCCTGCAATCCATGGCATCCCAGCTTAATGAGCTATCCTCATTGATCGCACAAGCCCAATCCTTATACGCCCAAGCTGAGGAAGCCAGCAGGAAAGGGCTGAATATCATGTTGCGAGGGCTTTTCATGTCATCACGGGAATCCGCGATTCTCGCCTTGACCGCCAGCGCACTGATGGGGGTAAGACGCAGTTACGCCAAAGAGGGGAAATTCAACAAATTCTATCTTGTGGAATCCACCGCATGGATGCAGGAAAGCTTCGTGAGCGTCCTCGGAGAGCATGCGAGCCGATTGAACATACAGGAACGGCCTTCAAAAGACACGTCCATCCTGGAATACATCACGAAAACCTTATTCATGGTCACCAAACCGGGAGCGGCTATAGCAGAGGGGCTTTCCGGCAAAGGCTCGGTCAATCGCGGTCTTAAGAAAATCGACAGACTGCTCATAGCGTACTTCGACAAAGACCATGGAGACAATCTCTCCGTAACCCGTGTGTATCCGAAAACCAAAGTGGTCAGAGGCGGTACAAGCACGAAGGACGCCATCGCCGACCAACGGCGGCTGTCCGAAGGACCTCTCAACGGCGAACGTGAAAGCGGTCTGGAATACGGAACCATCGCATGCTGCAAGTACCGCAAAGCCGATGGCACATATGCTTGGAGGATCATCATTCCCGGGACCGACGGCAATCACGATTCGCCTATGGACTGGTACACCAATTTCGAGCTGATGAGTGCCGATGAGCGGCAGCGCGGAACCGCGGAAAGCCTCCGTTTCCTGGATGAGACCATGAAACAGGCCGGCATCCAGCCGGATGATCCCGTGGAAATCGTCGGCCATTCGCAGGGCGGCATCATCGCGGCAGCGGCGGCGACGGATTTCCAAGATAAATACGACATCCAACATATCGCCACGCTTGGCTCCCCGATAGCGAATTTCGAGATTCCCGAGAAAACACGGGTCACCGCCATCGAGATGGATGATGAAGGCATCGCGGCACTTGACGGGGAGGCTAACCCCCATACGGAGAACTGGCTCACCATACGATGCTCCGTCCATGAGGAGGATGCGCCGAAGAGGGCTTTTCCAGGAGCCGAAGTCAGTGATTCGTCTGGGGAGAAGAACTCCACGCACTACCCGAAATACCATGAAGCGGGATACCGGTACGCCTACGACACCGGAAACAAATCCGTGCTGGACCATGACCGTCATTTCCAAGAGGTCGTGGAAGGCGAGCTGGAGGAGGTCCAGTATTATGAGGGACGCATCAGCAAATGACGGGACCAATGGTTCACGGCTGAACGTATGCTGTTGTCTATGAAGCTTACTGACATCTCCCCCGCAATCGCACTGACCCCTCTTGACGGCCGCTACCACAAGCAGACCGCTCCCCTTGTCGAATACATGAGCGAACCGGCGTTGAACCGCGAGCGCATGCGCGTCGAAGTCGAGTGGATGATTCTGCTTGCCAACGGTTTCGAGGGCAACGGCAATCAGACCATCGTTCCGGGTGTCAAGCCGCTCACCGATGATGAGCAGGCGTATCTGCGTTCCATTCCGGAGAATTTCGGAGCCGAAGGCATTGCCCAGCATGCCGCTTATGAGGCTAAGACCCACCATGATGTGAAGGCCGTGGAGTATTACATCGACGACCAGCTGGAGAAGGCCGCCGATGTGTTGGGTCATGACACCCAGCTGACCGGATTGAAGACTCTCGTGCATTTTGCCTGCACGTCCGAGGATATCAACAACCTGTCCATCGCCCGTTGCGTGAAGAACGGTGTGGAGCAGGTGTGGCTGCCCGCAGCCCAGGCCATTGTCGACCATCTGGCACAGAAGGCCGACGCCTACCGCGACAAGGCCATGCTGTCGCTGACCCATGGACAGCCTGCCACGCCGACCACGCTGGGCAAGGAACTGGCTGTTTATGTGTATCGTCTGAACCGTCAGCTCAACAAGGTCAAGGCCCAGGAATATCTCGGTAAGATCAATGGCGCGACCGGCACGTTCGGTGCGCATCTGGCCGCCTGCCCTGATGTTGACTGGGTGGCCGTCTCCCGCGAGTTCGTCACCAACCGTATGGGTCTGACGTGGAATCCGTTGACCACGCAGATCGAATCGCATGATTGGCAGGCTGAACTGTACGGTACCATCAGCCACACCAACCGTATCCTGCACAACCTGTGTGTGGACGTGTGGATGTACATCTCCCGTGGCGTGTTCGCGCAGGTACCGGTCAAGGGCGCGACCGGTTCCTCCACCATGCCGCACAAGGTCAATCCGATTCGTTTCGAGAACGCCGAAGCCAATCTGGAGATCTCCTGCTCGCTATTGGACACTTTGTCGGCGACGCTGGTCGAATCGCGTTGGCAGCGCGATCTGACCGACTCCACCACGCAGCGCAACATCGGCTCCGCGCTGGGCTATTCGCTGCTGGCGTTGAACAATCTGATGGGTGGTCTGAACTCCATCCATCCGAACGATGTTGCCATCCAGGCCGAGCTCGATTCCAATTGGGAGGTGCTCGGCGAGCCGATCCAGACCGCCATGCGCGCCTGCGAGCTTGCAGGACTGCCGGGTATGGATAAGCCGTACGAGAAGGTCAAGGAGCTCATGCGCGGTCACGAGATCTCCAAGGATGACGTCGAACGGTTCATCGACCAGCAGGCCTTCGACGAAGCCACTGCGGCGCGTCTCAAGGCGTTGACTCCGGCGACATACACCGGAGTTGCCAGCAAGCTGGTTGACTTCGACCGCTGATAACGCATCGCCACACTCATCTTGCGGATGATACGCCTTGGGGCGGCTGTGTTTTCACACAGCCGCCCCAAGGCGTATCATCGGAGACGATAATAGGTGCATGTCACCCGGACGTATTCACCCACGTACCTATAAAGCAGGTCAATAGTGTCTCACGACTTCCCAACCAGCAAACACGAAACGCGCATTGAGGATGTTCCGCCGAAACGGAACCGCGATTTCGCGGATCTGCTCCATGCGCTGTTCGCCGTGCTTGTCGGCGCGGCCGTCATCCTGTTCTCCATCTACTTGCATGGCACCACCTCCGGAGTGGAGTCCGACGTGCGTTCCGCGGGCCACGTGGTCAGTTGGCTCATGGATGTGCCGACATCGCTGTTGCAGCAGATCGCCATAGTTTTCATTACCGTCAGCGTGCTTATCCAGCTGCTCATCGCCAAGGAATGGCTGCAAAGTGTGGTTTCCGCCATCGCCCTTATTCTCGGTTTCGCTGCGATATGGGGCATATCCGCTCTTATCAGCGGCTCGGGCAATGACACCCTCATCATGTCCATGATGTCCAACGGCACTTCCGTGGGAACCGGACTGCTTCCCGATTTTTATGCGGCGATGGCCTCATTCCTTACCGTCGCCGGACCGCGTCGCACCCGTTCCGGCACCAAATGGGGCTGGAACATCCTCTACACGGTCGCCGTGCTGTTCGTGGTGCTGTCATGGAATTCGCTTTCCGGCGTGCTGGTCTCCTTTGCCGCGGGACGTGCCTTGGGCATGCTGATCCGTTTCATGCTCGGCACACAGACCAACGGAGCTTGGGGCAACCAGGTGGCGCAGGCGCTCCGTTCCATCGGCATCGACGTGGCGTCGCTCTCCCGCAGGCTCGCGACCTACACCGATTCCGGCATGCTGAAGACCACATTGGACGATGATCTGACCGAGAACTCACGCATCTACGACGCCATCGACGTCGACGGCCACCAATACACGGTATCCGTTCTCGATAACCAAGTGCATATGGCAGGCTATCTCAACCAGCTATGGCAATGGGTCAGGCTGACCGGGGTCTCCATGCGCCGTGACCGTTCCTCCTTCGACGCCATCCACCACCATTACGCGATGATTCTCGGCCTGCAGAACGCCGGATTGACGGTGCCGGGAGTCTACGGAGTCGCAGACAGCAGCGAATCGTCCATTCTGGTGTTTCACCGCGACCACATGCCCTTGGAATGCAATCCGAACACCATGTCCGACCATGACATGGAATTGTTCATGACCTATCTGTCCGAAGCGCACCGGCACGGCTTCACCCATCGTCGAATCACTCCCGAAACGTTGTCGCGCATGGAAAACGGACAGCCGGTGATCGCAGGATGGCAGAATGGCGACTATGGCAGCGCGCCGCCAAACTATGCGCTGGACAAAGTACAGCTGCTGGTTCTGCTCGGCGCGCTGAACGGCATCGACCGTGCGATCGCATGCGCCCGCAGGACGTGGGGCGACGAGCAACTGATCGACCTGGCGCCATTCATCCAGAAGGCGGCGGTTCCGGCGGCGATACGCGCCCTGCCCGCCTGCGACAAGCACATGCTCAACACGCTGCGTTCCCGTATCGCGGCTTTGGCTCCGCAGGAGGTCGCGGATTCCATGGAAACGGTTACGCTGTCGCGGTTCAGTTTTCGTTCCTTCATCGCGATCGCGCTGCTGGTCGTCGCCGTGTATGTGGTGTTCACCCAGATTCAACCGGCCGAAATGATCAAGGCGGTCAAAGAGGCCAACATCGCCATGGCTCTGGTATGCGTGCTGTTCGGACTGCTGGCTTGGTTCGGATCGGCCATGACCCTTGGCTGTTTCATGGATGCCGATAACCGCAATCCGATCGGCTTGTACTGTTCCCAAATGGCTTCGGGCTTCACCGCGGTCTCCATGCCCGCCGGCGTCGGCCCGGCCTTTGTCAACCTGCAGTTCCTGCGCAAGAGCGGCTACCGCAATACCGCGGCCACCGCCATCATGAGCGCCGTATGGGCGGTGCAGGGCGGCACCACCATCATTCTGCTGCTGCTGATCGGCATCTTCACCGGACGCAACACACTGTCCGGCATGATTCCCACCAACACGCTGATTTTGGTGATCACCATCGTCGCATTGGTGATTTCCGCGGCCATGGCCATTCCCCCGGTGCGGCACATCGTCACGGAGAAGTACCTGCCCATCGTCAAGTCCTACGCACGCAGTCTCGTCAACGTGTTGTCCCACCCGAAGGAGCTGGCCTTCGGCATCCTCGGCGCATTGGTGCTCAACATCTCGACCGGATTGGGATTCTGGATTGCATTGATGGCTTTCGGATGCCACACCAATCCGGTGGAGACCACATTCATCTTCCTGCTGGCGAATACGCTCGGTTCCGCAGTGCCGACACCAGGCGGCCTTGGCGCGGTCGAAGCCGCGTTGTCCGTGGCCTTCACCGCCGTGGGCATCCCCTCCACCATCGCCGTCTCCGCTACTCTCGTCTACCGAATCGCCTTCTATTGGCTGAGAATTCCAATGGGAGCCGTGGCTATGAAATGGCTGGACAGGCATAATTTGATCTAACCCAACCCCCCCGTTAGGGTTTTTCTCCCCCTATACTGAATCAAAAGGGCCAAAACCCTTGGAAAATGGCATTTTTGGCACATGCGTGCGCTATCATTGCAATGAACGTGGATGTTCATAAGCGGAATATCCCCTGACTCAAGAAGGATGCTTTATGGCATACAACAAGTCTGATCTCGTCTCGAAGATCGCCCAGAAGTCCAACCTGACCAAGGCTCAGGCTGAGGCTGCGGTGAACGCTTTCCAGGACGTGTTCGTCGAGGCAATGCAGTCCGGCGAAGGCCTGAAGCTGACCGGCCTGTTCTCCGCCGAGCGCGTCAAGCGCGCAGCCCGCACCGGCCGCAACCCGCGCACTGGCGAAACCATCGAGATTCCGGCAACCTACGGCGTTCGCATCTCTGCCGGCTCCCTGCTGAAGAAGGCCGTCACCAAGTAAGTCGACTACGCAGACCTATATGAGAGGTTTCAACCACGGATGGTTGGAACCTCTCTTTTTTCTTTTTATAACAGGCAAAGGCAATGTCATCCCACACTATGCGCTATGATACTAGACAATATGACTAGATAAAGGGGGATGTCATGGTCGACCAACGCAGACAGATCATCGACGAAATCCACAAACTCAACATCCTGCTCATCCACACCAAGCTCAAAACGACACGTGCCCGGACCGTGGCTCGCGCCACCACACACGTGCGGAACGTCGACGCGGCAAGACGGGGAACGGTTCCACGGCCCAAGCCGTCCAAACCCATCGAAGCCGACGTTCATATGCTCGACTGCCTGAACGACGAGGAACTTTCCACTCTCGGCGAACTGCTGCAGCGTATCATCGACAACACCGATACCAAACTTCTGGATGAGGAGATTTCCGAACGCCGCAAGGCGATCCACGAATTCCTCATGCTGAACCATACGGATGAGGAGGTGCGGGAATGAGCGTCGGGCAGGAACATGATTCCGGTGCGGACGATCCGGATCTCATCCGTCTCAACAAGCGTTCGCTATTCACCCCCAGCGCGTCAGTGGCTGTGGAGCAGCATTCAGCCGTGCCGCACGTGTCGCGAAGCACCTACGGTACGGCGAAGGTCGAAGGCAGACTCACCTCCCCCAATGCCAGGGTTCCGGAAATCATCACGCAGCGTTGCGGCGGCATCACCGTCAAAGGTCATACGCTCAAATCGTTCGCCTATACCACCGATGCGGTGATTATCCGCAACACGAACGCGAACGCCATCCTCGCGGTGTACCCTTTCACCGGCGAACCGGTGATCACGCAGGCGCTGCTCACCGTGGCGCAGATGCCGCTGTTCGTCGGCGTGGGTGGAGGCACCACCACCGGTCCGCGTGTGGCAGAGCTGGCCATGGTGGCGGAGATGCAGGGCGCGGCCGGCGTGGTCATCAACGCGCCGGCACCGGCGGAAACCATCGAAACGACCATGTCGATGGTGGACATCCCCGTCATCGCCACGGTCACGGAGGATGATGAAATCACCGAATGCAAGATTCTTGCCGGTGCGGCCATCATCAATGTGGCAGCCGGTGCAAGAACCGCGCAAGTCGTGGCAAGCATCCGCGCGCATCATCCGGAAATCCCGATTCTGGCTTCGGGCGGAGGTCGTGAAGACCGTATTCTCGCCACCATTGATGCGGGCGCCGACGCGATCACGTGGACGCCGCCAAGCGCGCAACAACTCCAGTCGCAGATGATGGCCAAATACCGTGGAGAAGTCTGAGCGGCAGTTACAATCCGACCAACCAATATCAAAAGCCTGCGGTGGAGACGAGTCTTCCATCGCAGGCTTTTGGCTACTGCAAAGCCTCTAGTATCGTGAGGAGCCGGTCGGACGGTTGTGCGTCGAACGGATCAAGCAACGTCACGTCCATCCTGTTCGGCGAGGTCAGCGATAGTCGCGTCCAATCACAGGAATATTGCGCGTTGTGCGATCGTGCCGACTGGATGAACCGTCCACGCAGTGCGGCGCGGGTATCGTGGGGAGGAACATCGATGGCCTCATGTGCTTGTGACTCGTTGACCAACGTGCGCATGGCTCCGCGACGGCACAGCGAGGCGTACAGCGCGCCGTTGGCCACGTCATGGTAGTCCATGTCCAACTGTTCCAACTTGCTGACGGAGAGTCGGCTCCCCGCACGGTTGCGGAGCATGTCGAACAGCCGTCGTTTGGCAAGCCAATCGACCTTGTCGGCGAACGTTTCGCTAGCCCCCGAGCGGAACGCCTCTATGACACGCCTCCATTGGCGAATCACCTCATGCACGTCCGTGCGCGGCAACGAGGAGCACACTTCGGGATGTTGTCCAACGAATCGTTCGACGATTTCAAGATAACGTTCCTGAATCGCTACGGCACCGCCTTCCATGACAGTGCCGTCTGCCATGTCGAAGGACGCTTCGACGCCCGTCAGGTCACGGCTTACCTTATGGTTGGCCGCACTGGCGTCAGCGAAGGAGAATCGGGCGAACCCGGAATCCTTGCCTTCGCGCCCGGCCTGTTCGATGACGCACAAC
>SKFA01001818.1_pt1 | contig 11606 bp, 11 predicted proteins | sample 4820291 | NCBI WGS metagenome assembly SKFA01 (sample SAMN11008795, study PRJNA524170) | human gut metagenome | isolation source: fecal sample from pouch patient p30 | place: Israel: Tel-Aviv | reverse complement strand
ATAGTATATATTTTCAAGGATAACGGGCAAAATCGGACATATATACATCCAAGTGTCCGTGTTAATCATCTATGCTTTAAGGTGATTATAAAATGAAGTTTACTTTCAAAAGATTCCGCCATCAGAACTCCGCTGATGTCTGGGAGGACACTCCAGAGAAGCGTCCTCTCACTCACGCCATCCTTGACCTACTGCTCTCTCCTACATATCGTTTGCCCATGGCTGTAAACACAGTCCGAATCTACAAGGACCGGAACTGCTTCTCCGTTTGCCCTCGGTGCAAGAAAGTCATCGAGTACGAATACTAGTCTTACTGCGGTAACTGCGGGCAGTACCTTGATTGGTCGAAACTTGACGAGGCCGAGGAAGAGTTCATCGGGTGGGATGGTGTAGAAGATGATGACTGATTTTTCCCTTGCGCCACGTCATCATGGTGTATGCCGCCAGCACACCGATCCATCCGCCCATCGTATTACCGAACACATCATCGAGCTCTGCGATGCCAAGTCCCGTGATATACTGGGTCGTTTCGATTACCACAGACATCACGAAGGGAATCAGCAACACCCACTTCTTTTGAAACCACCTATACAGCCCCGTTCCAAGTGGAATGAGCAGCCAGATGTTATTGATGACCCCCACTCTCACAGATTGCTCTTTCAAAAGCTTCCCAGCGTAGGAAAATAGAACAAAGTTCGTTCTTGCATCCCCCGACTCACGAAACATCAATGTTTCATAAAGGATGAAAGCCACATAAACCATCGTCAGTACTACGCTTAAATTCTTCGGAAGAACGATCATCAGCAAACAGACAACGCAGCCAAAAACAACTACCATGCATGGGAAACCATTCAGAAGGTTGTCCACACACAGCATAATGTTGCCGTTTCTGTCAAGCAGAAGGTTCACCTTGCCACTGCGCTTGATGCCGTACTGCCCTTTAGACAACGCCTTTGGATTGCCATTCGCATCAAAATACATATCCGTATCTGCTGTGCCATCTCTATGATAGGTACGTCTGAGGATGGTAAAGCCTGCATTGGTAGGGGTAGGGTTGCCATCTGCGTCAAGATAGGTAATCTGGCCGATGTATCCTTGCTCGTTGCGCTGATATAACTCGCCATACTGACCAAGCGAATTCTTTACAGGATTCCATTCTGTGTCAAAATACTGCTCACCGACAACAGTACCATTCCCATCACGCTGATAAGTCACACCTGCATAGCCAAGTGAAGTACACACCGCATGACCGTCTTTATCTAGAAAGGTCACGCTGATGTTCTGCCCATCAGAATTATACTCACGATGAAGCCCGTAGTATCCGCCGGAGCACTGTACCTGCCGTCCGTTCAAGTCGTAGTAGAAATCATCGGAAGCCCTGCCACCAGCCCGCGTTCTGACTATAGTAGTGTACCCTGCGCTGCGCTTCATTGGATTTCCCTTTGCGTCAAGATATGTGATTACCGTACTCGCTTCTTCGTATTCATATGACAACCCGTAATAATCGCCATACCTTGCCACAGGGTTTCCTCTGCATCAAGATAACGTTCCTCCACAACTCGACCGTTATCATCACGCATTCTACACACGGTCGCATAGCCTATATCAATAGCTACTGTGATTACTCCATCAGGATTCACATAGCTTGTGCTGGTCACGTTTTCATCTACGGTTTCTCGGATACTCAGCTCTGAGGAAGTATATCCTGCATCGTGGTCAACATCCGCATCAGGCAATAGTGCCAAGATGGAAAGAAGAACCGCAGATGCAATCAGCAGGATTCCGCATCCTCGCTTCAGGCTTGCACTCAAACTCCGTAGCCTCTGCTCTTAATGGTCTCCACGACCTGAGACACATACTTCTGGCAGGTGTCGTGGTCAGTGGCTTCCACCATCACACGCACGACAGGCTCCGTACCAGATTCACGGACAAGGATACGGCCAGTGTCACCCAGTGCCTCGGCTACGGCCTTGACTGCTGCCTGCACTGCTTCGTCGTTCTGTGCGGCCTTCTTGTCGGTCACACGAACATTTTCCAGAACCTGCGGATAGATTTTCAGCGGCTCAGCCAGCTTGCTCATGGGCAGTTTCTTGGCAAGCATTACTTCCATCATTTTCAGACTGGTCAGAATACCATCACCAGTGCTGGCGTACTTGCTGAAGATAATATGACCACTCTGCTCGCCACCAATACGGCAGCCGTTCTTAGCCATGTACTCATAGACGTACTTGTCACCCACAGCGGTCTTGGCGTAGCCGATGCCCTTCTCATCAAAAGCCTTATACAGGCCAAAGTTGGACATGACCGTGGTAACGACGGTATTGGTCAGCAGTTTGCCACGCTCCTTCATGTAGCAGCCATAGATGTACAGGATGTGGTCGCCAGTGATGACATTACCCTTTTCATCCACACACAGGCAACGGTCAGCATCGCCGTCGTAGGCAAAACCGATGTCCAGCCCCTTCTCTACCACGAACTTCTGCAAGCCCTCAATGTGGGTAGAGCCCGCATTGTTGTTGATATTCAGACCGTTGGGCTGTGCATTGATGACATAGGTATCAGCTCCCAGAGCATCGAACACAGACTTGGCAATATTCCAGGAACTGCCGTTGGCGCAGTCCAGACCAACCTTGACACCCTTGAAGGAATAGATGCCCAGAGAGATCAGATAGCCCATGTAGCGGTTGCGGCCGGACACATAGTCCACCGTGCAGCCGATATGCTCACGGTGAGCGAAAGGCAGCTCCGGCCAGTCCTTATCGAACACATGGAGCTTTCCGTCGATGTAATCCTCGACTAACAGCAAGATCTCTTCGGGCATCTTTTCGCCGTAGCAGTCGATCAGCTTGATGCCGTTATCGTAGTACGGGTTATGGCTGGCAGAGATCATGATACCGCAGTCGAAATCATCCACACGGGCGATGTAGGCCACCGACGGCGTAGTTGTGACGTGCAGCAGGTAGGCATCTGCACCGGAAGCGGTCAGACCGGCAACCAGACTATACTCGAACATATAAGAGCTACGGCGGGTGTCTTTGCCGATTACAATGCGTGCAGGCTCATTATTGCCGTTGCGCTCACGCAGGGCGTTGTAGTACCAGCCTAAGAAGCGACCTACCTTATAGGCATGGTCTGCCGTTAATGTAATTCCGGCTTCGCCACGGAAACCGTCAGTTCCAAAATACTTTCCCATTATAGTTTTTCCTCATCCAAAGAGTGAATTAACGAATATGTATATGCTTTAGCCGGATAATTATCCGTTGCCTGCTGCTCACCACGGAGAGGTAGCACACTTGAGTAGCACAGCCATGTGGATTAACACATGGCCGATAAATCCTCGAAAACGCAGAGTTGTTTATCACGGAAGATTTTTTTCTATAAACTCAGAAACTATCTTTTCGTATTTCTCTGGATTTGTTCTATAGCATTCCTTATGTGTTGCACCAGAAACTATATATAAGTCTTTTTCGCCTTGACAACTGTCATAAATCTTATATGCCATCGACAGAGGTGCTCGATTATCTTTATCACCATGAATAATTAGAATTGGCACATTTGTCTTTGATACCGCTACGCTTGCATCTGCGTCTTTCAAGTCAAAATGGCCCCAGATTTTTGTTCCCACATTTACCATCTGAGTAAATATATCACTTAACAATTCATAGCGCAGTTTATTCTTGCTCCCTACCTTTATCATTTCTAAAGGCGTTGTAAAGCCCGCATCATCAATGATTCCACAAACAGACTTTGGTAAATTCAAGTCACTACTCATCAATACGTCAGCCCCGCCCATAGAAAATCCCATAAGATATATAGGCACCTGTTCTCCAAATTCAGAAGCCACCCAATTTGCCCAGTCACAACAGTCATATCTTTCCAACACACCAAGTGTCGAAATATTTCCTCCGCTCTCACCATGTGCTCGCAAGCTTACTAGTAGGAGGTTCCATTTATGCTCTTCTGTAATTCTGTAAATTGGCACTCCACATACATAGCTATCAGACCAAAGTCCATGAAAAAAGATGATAATTGGTGCATTTTTCTTTCTTTCAAAATAATGGCCGACTAATTTCACTCCATCAGATGCCGTGATCGTAATCTCCCTATTTGGCTCATTCTTTATCTTGTACGCTTCTGTTATTATTTTATACTGCCATTCATCAGCGATTTCTAAATCCGGCCAGTGTATTTCTCTTCTTGAGCAAGCCCTCTGAAAAGCATATTTACTTGCCACTATCAGCACCATTATTCCGATGACTAATGTCAGCAGAAATATTAATCTATTTTTCCCATTTATATGCGCTTTCGTCATAAAAAACACTTCCATATAGCTTATACAGAGTTACATATACTAGCCTGATTATGCATTTAGCCGGATAGATATCCGTTGCCTGCTGCTCACCACGAAGAGGTAGCATATTCGAGCAGCACAGCCATGTGGCTGTGCACATGGCCGATAAGTATTAGTCTCTGCGGAACAAGTCACGAGTATAGACCTTATCCTGCACGTCATCCAAGCAGCTATCATAGCGGTTGGCAATGATGGCTTGGCTGCGCTTCTTGAATTCTTCAAGATCGTTCACGACCTCGCTGCCGAAAAAGGTAGAGCCATTCTCCAGAGTCGGCTCGTAGATGATAACCGTTGCGCCCTTTGCCTTGATACGCTTCATGACACCCTGAATGGAACTCTGACGGAAGTTATCGGAGTTCGACTTCATGGTCAGGCGGTATACGCCAACCACCACATTGTGTTCCTTGCTAGGATCATAAGCCTCGTTTGCTTCATATGCGCCAGCGATCTCCAGCACACGGTCAGCAATGTAGTCTTTTCGGGTACGGTTAGACTCCACGATTGCTTCAATCAGATTTTCCGGCACATCCGCATAGTTGGCAAGGAGCTGCTTGGTATCCTTGGGCAGGCAATAGCCGCCGTAGCCAAAGCTGGGGTTGTTATACTGGTCGCCAATACGCGGGTCAAGGCAAACGCCCTTGATGATCTGCTGGGTGTTCAGACCCTTCATTTCGGCATAGGTATCCAGCTCGTTGAAGTAAGATACACGCAGTGCCAGATAGGTATTAGCAAACAGTTTGACGGCCTCAGCCTCGGTAAAGCCCATGATGAGGGTATCGATATTTTCCTTGATAGCGCCTTCCTGCAGCAAGCCAGCAAAAGTGTTCGCAGCCTTCACCAGACGAGCATTCTCCACATCCGTACCGACAATGATACGAGAAGGATAGAGGTTGTCATACAGAGCCTTGGATTCCCGCAGGAACTCCGGGCTGAAGATGATGTTATCACAGTGATATTTTTCACGCACAGAAGCAGTAAATCCGACCGGGATGGTGGATTTGATTACCATAATGGCATCAGGATTGTACTGAATGACCAGCTTAATGACAGCCTCAACAGCAGAAGTATCGAAGAAGTTTTTCTTGCTGTCGTAGTTGGTAGGAGCCGCAATAACAACAAAGTCCGCATCCTTGTAGGCCGCTTCCGCATCAAGCGTTGCAACGAGATTCAGATCTTTCTCTGCGAGATACTTCTCAATATACTCGTCCTGAATCGGAGACTTCTTTTGATTGATGAGGTTTACCTTTTCAGGGATAATATCCACTGCCATAACCTCATTATGCTGACTCAGCAGCGTGGCGATGGATAGACCGACATATCCGGTTCCGGCAACTGCGATTTTCATATTGCATTCTCTCCTCTTTTTACGCCATATAAAATTCTTTATACCACTCTGCAAACTTCCGCAGACCTTCACGCAGCGGAGTGTGCGGCTTGAAGCCGAAGTCCCGCTCCAGTGCGCTGGTATCAGCATAGGTCACAGGCACGTCACCCGGCTGCATGGCAACAAGCTCTTTATGAGCCTCAAAGTCATAGTCAGAAGGCAGCACACCAGCGCGAACCAGCTCTTCGGACAAGATTTGCACAAAGTCCAGCAGATTTTCCGGGTTGCTATTGCCGATATTGTAGATTGCATACGGCGGAATGGGTAGACCATCCTCGCCATTCTTCTTCTCCGGCGGCCTCTTCATCACACGGACAACGCCCTCGACAATGTCATCCACGTAAGTAAAGTCCCGCTTGCAATTACCATAGTTAAAGATCTTGATGGTCTCACCGTTGACCAACTTATTGGTAAAGCCAAAATAAGCCATATCCGGGCGACCAGCGGGACCATACACTGTGAAGAACCGCAACCCGGTGGACGGGATGTTGTACAGCTTGCTGTAGGCGTGAGCCATCAGCTCGTTGGACTTCTTGGTGGCGGCATACAGGGACACAGGGTTGTCCACCTTGTCATCCGTGCTGTACGGCACCTTCTTGTTGCTGCCGTATACGGACGAGGAAGAAGCATACACCAGATGCTCCACAGGGTAGTGGCGGCAGGCCTCCAGAATGTTGTAGAAGCCGATCATATTGCTTTCGATATAAGCATCTGGGTTGGTGATGGAGTATCGCACACCCGCCTGTGCGCCGAGGTTGACCACGATGTTGGGGTGATACTGTTCAAAAATGCTGTTAATGAGATCCTTGTCTGCGAGATTACCCTTAATAAAGGTGTAGTTCTCGAACTTCTGAAGCTCCGCCAAGCGAGCTTCCTTGATACGAACGTCGTAATAATCGTTCATGTTATCCAGACCGATGACCTTGGTATCCGGCTCGGTAGTCAGGATACGCTTGGCAAGGTTGGAGCCGATAAAACCGGACGAACCAGTTATAAATACTGTTTTAGCCATTTCTATCACCCTTACCCTTTTCTCCACACCATCTTATTAACTACGTTTACATACCCCTGAATGATGCGAACCACCTTCATGGACACGGTTTCATCCACATAGTCGGGGCAGGGCTTACCCAGAACGCCCTTCTGCTTCATCTCAATCGCCATATCGGTGGCGTTGAGCAGCTCCCGGGTGGTAATGCCAGCCAGAATGAAGTCACCGGCTTCCAGTGCCTCGGGGCGTTCCGTGCTGGTGCGGATGCACACGGCAGCGATGGGATGACCAATAGACAGATAGAAGCTGCTCTCCTCGGGCAGGGTGCCGGAGTCGGAAACGATTGCCAGCGCGTTCATCTGCAGCTTGTTGTAGTCGTTGAAGTCCAGCGGCTCATTGACTCGGACACGAGGGTCCAGCTGGAAGCCGCTCTTTTCCAGACGGTGCTTGCTGCGGGGATGGCAGGAGTACAGGATCGGCATATTATACTTTTCTGCCAGCGCATTGATGGCGGTAAACAGGCTCAGGAAGTTCTTTTCAGAGTCGATGTTCTCCTCACGGTGGGCGGACAGCAGAATATACTTATCCTTTTCCAGTCCCAGACGCTCCAGCACATCGCTTTTCTGGATCTTCTCCAGATTCATGTGCAGCACCTCTGCCATGGGAGAACCGGTCTGGTAGGTACGCTCCTTGGGCAGGCCGGTATCTGCCAGATACTTCCGGGCAAACTCGGAATAGCACATATTCACGTCAGAGATCACATCCACGATGCGGCGATTCGTCTCCTCGGGCAGGCACTCATCCTTGCAGCGGTTGCCGGCCTCCATGTGAAACAGCGGAATGTGCAGCCGCTTCGCAGAGATGGCAGACAGGCAGGAGTTGGTATCGCCCAGCACCAGATAGCCCTCCGGCTGCAATTCGGACAGAAGCTCATAGCTCCGGCCCAGAATATTGCCGCAGGTCACGCCCAGATTCTCGCCCACCACGGGCACCAGAATGTCGGGGCCATATTCCCCGAAGGTGTTCTTCAGTTCGAAATCCTCCCAGAAAACGGTAGAAAGATTTCTGTCCCAATTCTGATTGTAATAGACCACGCAGCAGTCAAAATATTCCCGGCAGCGCTTGATAACCGCAGCCAACCGAATGATTTCCGGACGGGTGCCGCAGCCAATCATAACCTTGGTTCGCCCATCATTTTTCCATGTAAAATTGTGTTCCATAAAATTCTCCTAACGTCAACCGGTATCTCCTCTTACACCGGCTCGAAGAAGGTGTCCGGGTGGTTCGGGTTGAAGATTTCGTTGCAGGTCATTACCGTCACCAAGTTTTCTGTCTCGGACAGATTGATAATGTTGTGTGTCCAGCCGGGAATCATGTGGACCGCCTCAATCTTATCGCCGGACACTTCAAATTCTACCGTTTCTCCAGTGTTGATATTACGTTCCTGAATCAGACCGTGACCTGCTACCACAATGAACAGCTCCCACTTAGAGTTGTGCCAGTGCTGACCCTTTGTGATACCCGGGCGGCTGATGTTGATGGACACCTGACCGCAATCGGCGGTATGCACCAGCTCGGTAAAGGAACCACGGTTGTCCACGTTCATTTTCAGGGCATACTTAAATTTGTCGGTAGGCAGATAGGTCAGATACAGGGAGTAGAGCTTCTTGGCAAAGGAGCCGTCTGGCATTTTCGGCATCATGAGTGTAGTCGGCTGTGCCTTGAACTCCTGCAGCAGATCTACGATCTCGCCCAGCGTTACCTTGTGGGTCACGGGAACACAGCAGTAACGACCATCAGCTTTCAGAACAGTCTCCACACCGTCAAATTCACAGTGTTGCTCCTTGCCTTCCAGCAGGTCAAACATTCCTTCTACTAGGTCGTCAATGTACAGCAGCTCCAGCTCGGTGCTGCGGTCGTTGACGGTGAAAGGCTCATCGTTGGCAACTGCCCAGCAGAAGGTGCTGACAGCACTATTGTACTTGGGGCGGCTGTGGCCCATCAGGTTGACAAATCGATAAACAGCAACCTTTGCCCCAGTCTCCTGAGCATACTGGAAGAACAGTTCCTCACCAGCCCTCTTGCTGCGTCCATACTCGCTGTTGCCGAAGCGGCCTGCCAGCGTCGCTTGAATGGAGGAGGACAGCATGATGGTCGCCTTGTTGTTGTGCTTTTTCAGGCAATTCAGCAGGTCGGATGCAAAGCCGAAGTTGCCCTTCATGAAATCTTCCGGGTTCTCCGGACGATTCACGCCAGCCAGATTGAACACAAAGTCCGCCTTTTGACAGTACTCGTCCAGCTCTGCCGGAGTAGAATCCAGATCGTACTCGTAGATTTCTTTAATATCCAGTGCCGGGCGGGTCTTGTTTTTGCCGTCCCGGATATTTTTCAGGTTGTTGCACAGGGCGGTTCCCACCATGCCCTTGGCACCTGTGACTAGAATGTTCATCCTCTCACCTCTTTAATGTACTGCGGTGCAGTCCGGAATATCTGCGTCATCCAGCACAGTTGCGTTATTGCAGATGGTGCAGTTGCTGCCGATGCGGGCAAAGCTCCCCACCGTTGCGCCTGTGCGAATTACACTGTTGGTGTAGATCAAGGCGTAGTCCCCTACTGCTGCATCACAGTGGACCTCTGTTCCGGCATTCAGCAAAACACCGTCGCCAACGGACGCACCGTTCTGGACACAGGCATTTTGCAATACCACACAACCGCATCCCAACTTAGCGTATGGACTGATATAGGCACTGGGAGCAATGATGTTGGGGAACCCATAGCCAAGGGCTTTCGCCTTCTCATACACCTGTGCTCGGAACTGGTTGTTGCCAATCCCGACCACTAATAAGCCGTATTCTCTCCGCAGCTCCGGCAGATCAGCAAGATTGCCAATCGCCGGAATGCCACAGATCTCAGTACCCACAGGTTGTCCGTCATCGACAAAGGCACAATTGTATTGGAGCATTGCCTGTTCTGCAACCATACGACCAAAGCCCCCGGCACCGACCAGCAGGAGCTTTTCCTTAGACATTGGGAATGCCCTTCAGCTCGTTCTGGACGTACTCGGTGGTCATAATCTTCTTGACGGTGCCTTCCACATCCAGACGGTTGGTGTTGTGGCTGGTGTAGGACTCGTCCGCCATGGTGTGGACCTCGCCCTTGACCACGAACTTGTCGTAGTTCAGGTCGCGGTTGTCGGCAGCGACGCGGAAGTAGTGCCCCATATCCTCGCTACGCAGGCGCTCCTCACGGGTCATCAGAGTCTCGAACAGCTTCTCGCCGTGACGAGTGCCAATGATGTTCGTACCGGTGTCGCCGAACAACTGCTGGACAGCCTTTGCCAGATCGCCAATGGTAGATGCATCGGACTTCTGAATGAACAGGTCGCCGGGGTTGCCATGCTGGAAGGCAAACATAACCAGATCCACAGCCTCATCCAGATTCATCAGGAAACGAGTCATGTTGGGGTCAGTGATGGTGATGGGGTTACCAGCCTTGATCTGGTCAATGAACAGCGGAATAACACTGCCGCGGCTGCACATAACGTTGCCGTAACGGGTGCAGCAGATGGTCGTACCACCACGCTCAGCCGCTACACGGGCATTTGCGTAGATGACGTGCTCCATCATGGCCTTGGAGATACCCATAGCGTTGATCGGATAGGCCGCCTTGTCGGTGGACAGGCAGACAACACGCTTAACACCAGCGTCAATAGCGGCGTGCAGGACGTTGTCCGTGCCGATGATGTTGGTCTGAACAGCCTGCATGGGGAAGAACTCGCAGGACGGAACCTGCTTCAGAGCAGCAGCATGGAAAATGTAGTCAACACCGGGCATAGCGTCACGGATAGACTGGGGGTTGCGGACATCGCCGATGTAGAACTTGACCTTCTTGGCGGCCTCCGGGTGCTTGGCCTGAAGCTCATGGCGCATATCGTCCTGCTTCTTCTCATCACGAGAGAAAATGCGGATTTCCTTCAGGTCAGAATCCAAGAAGTGCTTCAGAACGGTAGAGCCAAAAGAACCAGTACCACCAGTGATCATAAGGGTTGCGTTATCAAATGCAGACATTTTAAATTTCCTCCATATCAATCTTATTTCAACAGTACACATCTTAAATTCAGAAGAAATTAATCATATACTGTTTTCCATCTTTAATGTTAAAACGAGGCAAATCGAACCGATTGGATTCTGTAAAGCAATTTGTTGGATGCCCCGTCACACCAAAAGCTGCTTTATACAGATTAAGTTTCTTCAGAAGTTTAATCGTATCCGAATTGAACTGGCCATGCGGATACGCGTAGACATCAACGCTCTTACCGATGATTCTTTGGAGAGTTTTCTTTGACTCAACAAGTTCCAATTCTTGCTCACCAACACTTAATGTCGTCATAACTCGGTGAGATACTCCATGCGATCCTATCGTAACCAATGGATCCTTTGCCATCTCTTTTAATTGTTCTATAGAAATATATCCTGGTGTATCAAGAAGATCAACGGGCACGAAAATTGTAAATGGTATTTCTCTGGCCTTAAGTACCGGATAAACCACACGGAATACATCTTCGAGACCATCATCAAAGGTCAGTAGATATTTTCCATTGTTCTGTGCTTTAAATGTTAAATAATCCGACATCTGCATGAATTTTCGGTCTTGTTTAAGGAGTCTTATAAACTGATCATATTGAATAATGCAATCACTTACAGGAGTAATATTTCCATCATCAACATGATGTAGCATTAAAACATAAGATGCAGGAATTCTGAAAAAAAGACATTTTAATACTTTTTTCATAGCTTTTCTTTCCTTTTCAAAACTCTACCTCTAACTTGTGCTAGATCACTTTCAGTTAAACCAGCTTTAAGCAGAATCACCAGATATAT
>SKFA01001801.1_pt1 | contig 11697 bp, 8 predicted proteins | sample 4820291 | NCBI WGS metagenome assembly SKFA01 (sample SAMN11008795, study PRJNA524170) | human gut metagenome | isolation source: fecal sample from pouch patient p30 | place: Israel: Tel-Aviv | reverse complement strand
TTTATTATGTTGCCAAATATGGCAGTTTCACGAAGGCTGCCCGGGCACTGGGAAGCACGCAGCCAAATGTAACCCGGGCCATGAACTGTCTGGAACAGCAGCTGCACAACACTTTATTTATCCGCACCAATCGAGGGATACAGCTCACTCCGGAAGGCGAGCAGCTCTACACCCACGTTTCTGTTGCCATGGCTCAATTATTTATCGCTGAGGAGGAGTTATCTGACAGTGCTTCTCTGACCCACGGGAGCGTTACTATCGGAGCCACAGAGACGGCGCTGAATATTTTTCTGCTTTGTAAGCTGAAGACTTTCCGTACCGCATATCCGGGAATTCGACTGAAAATCTATAACTACTCTTCACCCCAGGCTATCGCAGCTGTAAAAAGCGGAAAAATCGATTTTGCTGTTTTATCAACCCCTGTTCCTGCGGAACCGCCACTGCACCTTACTCCGCTGCAGTCCTTCCGGGAGATCCTTATCGGTGGACCTTCTTTTTCCGCTCTTTCCGAAAAGGAACTTTGTTTTTCAGATTTGAAGAAATATCCTTTCATCTGCCTGGGGAGAGAAACTGCCACTTTTCAGTTCTATAATCAGCTTTTTCTTTCCCAGGAGCTGGAACTCATACCTGATACTGAGGCTGCTACTACAGACCAGATCCTCCCTCTGGTAAAAAACAATCTGGGACTGGCATTTCTTCCGGAACCTATGGCTTTAGAATCTCTGGCAAAACAGGAGGTTCTTCAGATTGCAATATCCGAAAAGCTGCCCCTTCGCCACATATGCCTGGTTCATGATCATCAGCACCCTCTGAATTCCGGAGCAAGAGAGCTGAAAAAAATAATCCTGGGTGAAAGGATGGATTAATATATACCTTCTCCCAGAATTATCTTTCAACCTGTAACTGTTCAGTATCTTCGCAGTAGCTTCTGAACAGTTACCCCAGATTCTTACTTGCCACCCAGCAGTTCCAGAATCTCTTCTCTGGAAAAACTGCCGCTTCCCATGTCCTCGCCACTCAGTATCTGATCCGCCAGGGCATGTTTTTTCTCCTGCAGCTTTACAATATTTTCTTCGATCGTATCTTTCGCGATCAGTTTGTAGACATTGACTACGTTTTTCTGCCCGATCCGGTGGGCACGGTCTGTCGCCTGGTTCTGCACGGCAACATTCCACCACGGATCGTAGTGGATGACGATGTCCGCGGAGGTAAGGTTTAATCCGGTTCCACCCGCCTTTAAGCTGATACAGAATACCGGAACATCATCGTTATTAAAACTTTCCACCATCTGCATACGTTTTTCCTTATTTACAGAACCGGTCAGAAGATAGTAGTCGATTCCTTCTTTTTTCAGGCGCTCTGTCAGACGGTCTAACATGGATGTAAACTGCGAGAACAGAAGGATCTTGTGTCCTGCTCCGACTGCGTTTACGATCAATTCCATACACATGTCGGTCTTTGCGGATTCTCCATGGTAATCTTCCAGTAAAAGTCCCGGATCACAGCAGAGCTGACGCAGTTTGGTAAGTTCGGAAAGGATCTGCATCCTGCCTTTATGGAACTCTTTCTCATTCTGCTGGCTAAGCATTTCCTTCATCCTGGTCGCATAAGCATCATATAACTGCATCTGTTCGCCATCGAGTCTTGCGAATACATTTTCTTCGATCTTCTCCGGAAGGTCTTTTAACACATCCCCTTTCAGACGTCTTAAAATAAACGGACGGATCATGCGCTGCAAACGCTCCATCTTATTTGCATCCTGATTCACAGCGATCGGAAGCTCGATCTCCTCCCGGAACTTCTGATAGGTATACAAAAATCCCGGCATCAGATAATCAAAAATACTCCATAACTCACTGAGTCTGTTTTCGATCGGTGTTCCAGTCAATGCCAGCTTAAATGCCGCAGTGATCTTTTTGACACCTTTTGCCGCCTGTGTGGACGGGTTCTTGATATACTGTGCCTCATCGATGACCTGGATCGCAAATACAAACTTCTGGTACACCTCGGCATCACGCTTTAACAGATCATACGAAGTAATGAGGATCTCTCCCTCCTTGCTGTGCCGGATGATCGATGCACGATCCGGTACACTTCCGGCAACGATGACTGTTTTTAACTGCGGTGCAAAGCGCATGATCTCCTTCTGCCAGTTATAAACCAAAGATGCCGGACACACGATCAGGGAACGGCGCAGTTCCTTTTCCCCAGCCTGCATTTCTTCCTGTTCTGCCGTTAAAAGGCTGATGACCTGAAGCGTCTTTCCAAGTCCCATATCATCGGCTAAAATACCGCCGAATCCATTCTCACGCAGCGTCTTTAACCACAGGAATCCATTCTTCTGGTAACTTCTCATAATAGAATTCAGCGCTTCCGGCACTTCATAGTCACTGTCCTCGATCGTCTTCATGTTGCGGACCATGCCCTTGAACTCTTTATTTTTCTCGATCGAGAGAAGCTGATTGTTCTTTAATGCCGCGTCCAGATACATTGCGCGGTATTTTGGTACAATTAAAGTGCCTTTTTTGAGATTTGTCTCCGTCAGGCGCAGATCCTCGCTGACTTCCGCCAACGTACTTAAACCGTCCTCTTCAATATTTAAAAAGTCGCCGTTTTTCAAACGGATATACTTCTTTTTCCTGTCATATTTTGAGAGCAGGTAGGCAAGTTCCTCCCGTGACATCTCATCGGAATGAATTTTTAATTCCAGAAGATCACTTTTTAACGAGATACCCACGGAAACGGCCGGGGAAGATACCACCTTTAAATTGCGGAAATTTTCCGTTGTATAAATGGTCATAAATTCACCCAGTCTTCTCAATCCACCTGAAACTAACTGATACAACATCTCCTCATTGTTCTTCAGCACAAAGACTGTCTGGGACAGCGCATATTCATTGAAATACGGTTCCACAAGATTTTTGATGCGGAGTTCCTCTGCGAGATCGCGCACTTCACCCGGTGCGATCTTCTCGAGGACATTATATTTATCATCCCCGTAAGCTGCCATCAGTTTTGCACCTACCGTATTCATATCCTGTCTGTCTAAATAAAGTTCAAACTCAGGTTTCGGCGGCACATAAAGGCTCTCATCAAATCCTGCCTCTTTTTCCACTTTAAAATATTTTTTCAGTAATGGAAGCAGGTCGCGGCAGAACATGGCAAGCTCATCTGCAGCGATATAAGTCTGTCCTCCGGTCTGGCGGTGCAGAAATTCAAAAAATTCTCCGACCGTTTCTTTCATTCCTGCCGGACTGCGGTAGATCATATCTGCGTCATAGAAATAAAAATATTTTTCACCGATGATCACAGAATCATCTTCCAGCATCAGAAAGATACCGGAACCGCCCTGACGGATAACCAGCTTCGGACGCTTTTCTTCCGGTGAAAATGTATAGGTATCCTCCGGTAAAAATCCTACCTCTGCCTCAAACGGCATATCCCCGACTGCCTCAAAAAAACGGTCGATCCCCACACTGTCTAGCTCCATCGTGCGTTCATAACTGCCCGTATACGCATAATATGCATGGAACTGGCTCTGACGTCTTTTATCCATCTCCTGCTGTTCCATAAATGCAATCATACGTTTTGCAGATTCCGTAAATGCATCCAGATGATGATAAAACTCCAGTTTTTTACCGTAACGGACTTTTTCATTGATTTTAATCGAGTGTAAAAATGCAGAAATATTTTTGAGTACATATTTCTGCTCCATTCCAATTTTAAATTCCACCGTGGCATAACTGTATTCCATCTTGAAATAAGGCTCTAACTCCACCTTGCCGTAAACATTTTCCGGTAAAAGATAGGTGGAACCTGCACGCATGGAATAACGGTTTAACAGATTTTTTAATGAAGTATCCGTTTTTAACTCTTTTTCCGTGCGGATGTTCTTCTGCTCTGTCTTCTCGCTTACTCCAAGTTTTGCATTTAAGATATCTTTCGCCTGTCTGCGGTTCACATAGGCAAGCGCAACGGCAACACAGTGCTTGCAGATGCCCTCATAGTTGCAAAACGCCTCACAGTTGCAGCGGCTCTCTGAAACTTCCGCATATTCTTCATCTATCACAAGCCGGACATCGTAGTGATCCTCGACTGTTCCTTTTACTCTTCCAATTAATTCTGCCTTTGGAACGCCATCTTCCGTGTATACGTCATAGGAAAATTCCTGCACGAGTCCACGCTCATACAATTCCTTTCCCCGGCGGTATGCTGCCGGATATGCTTCCTGCTTAATGTCTGATATGGAAAACATGATTGCTGTGCTCCTCAATAGTATATTTTTTGCATCTTTCTATTGTAACATAAATTTGAGGATTCGGTTAGACTTTTTTCACTAAAATACAATCTTGATCTCCGTACCCACACCAACCTCACTTGTCAGCGTCATCTGCGCATCATGCTGCGCGACAATATGCTTTACAATGGCAAGCCCCAGACCTGTGCCGCCAGTGGATTTTGACCGGCTCTTATCGACACGGTAGAAACGCTCAAAGACGCGTTCCTGCTGTTCTTTCGGGATTCCGATACCGGTATCTTTTACGATCAGGACCGGTCTGGTATTTTCGATCGTAGTCACGATCGTGACACTGCCGCCTTTTTTATTATAACGGACCGCATTACTGCAAAGGTTAAAAAGCAGTTCCTCAAGCAGCGTCTTGTTTCCGTTCATTGGAACAGACGCCCCCTCTAAGTGCAGCGTCACCTCATTTTTATCTGCCTGCATCTGCATGGAATGAATGCACTGCTCCCCAAGATCATGCAGATCAACCGTCTCAAATTCAAGTTTTAAATCACTGTCATCTAATTCTGAAAGCTTTATAATATCGTTAATCAATGCCTGCAGACGCTCCGCACTCTTATGGATCTCATTTGCAAAATGCGCGGTATCCTCCCCGCCCGTCATTCCGCTTGCGATCAGTTCCGCATATCCGGAGATCGCAGTCAACGGCGTCTTTAATTCATGGGAAACGTTGGCCGTAAACTCCTGACGCATCTGCGCATGATTTAAAATATCCATATGCTGCTTTTTGATCATGGAAATAAATGGGCGCATTTCCTCGTAAACTTCCGTTTCATCCACCAGGATAATATTGTCCGCCATTTTTTCGATCGGCGCCATGAGTCTTCGCGTCAGACGGTAAGAGTAAAATACACACATCAGAAATACCATCAGGCCGACCGCTAAGATCAGCCCTGACATCGTAGACACCAGATGATAAATACTTCCACTCTCTTTCGCAACACGCACAACGCTCCCATCTTCTTTTCTAAGTGCATAATAAAAGGTATGCTTTGACGACGTAGCTGAGACACGGATCGATTTTCCCTCGCCATTTTTTATGGCCTCCGCAATTTCCGGGCGTTCCTTATGGTTCTCCATGGAAGAAGCATCTTCCATACTGTCATACAGGACCGTGCCATCCGTATCCACGCAGGTGATGCGCAGCCCGTCATTTTCCAGTGAATATGTGATATCCTTCGAAAGTTCATTCGGACTGATCACCGAGACAACATGTGCACTTGCCTTTAAATCATCAAATATCTGTTCCTCCAGAATCTGATAAAAAAGAAACATAGAACAAACGGCAGTCACCACAATGGCGATTGCCGCAATCAACATAAAACCGGTATTAATTCTTTTTTTCATTCGATCATGTACCCCACATTCCGCACGGTCTTGATACAGCTTCCTGCTGCCCCAAGTTTCTGTCGCAGTGTTTTGATATGCATATCAACGGTACGGCTCTCTCCTTCGTACTCAAATCCCCATACCTGATCCATAATCTTGTCTCTTGATAAAACAATTCCCTGATTGAGCATCAGGTACTTTAACAATTCAAATTCTTTAAATGTCAGCTCACACAGCTGCCCTGCAACCGTAACGGCATGTTTGTCCATATCCATAAGGATATCTTCATGTATCAGCTGTGAATCTTCATTCATGCGGCTTGTTCTTCGAAGCAGTGCTTTCACACGGGAGATCAGCTCCATGACTCCAAACGGCTTTGTGATATAATCATCTGCTCCAAGATCAAGTCCCTTTACCTTATCAAGCTCACTTGTCTTTGCCGTTACCATAATAACCGGGACATCCGCGGTCGCCTTGTCTGCCCGGATCCTTGTTAAAATATCCAGTCCGTCTTCCCCCGGAAGCATGATATCTAAAAGGATCAGGGATGGGATATTTTTTTCCAGACGCTTAAAAAATGATGCGCTGCCCTCAAATTCTTCCACTTCATAACCGCTGTTTTTGAGCGCATAACGTTCAATTTCACGAATATTAATATCGTCTTCCACTATATAGATCGTTGCCATATTTTTCCTCAATCCCCATTTTTGCGCCCTTAAATCTGATATATCTTCTCGAACTCGTTTAACTGTTTTGTAAACTCTGCGCTCTCCTCTGCATCCAGCTGCTCGGTAAAACTGTGTTCCTCTAACTGGGTATCCTCTAACTGCATCATATATACCGCGATATTCGAACAATGGTCTGCAACACGCTCATAGTTCATTGCAAGATCTGACAATACAAGACCAAGCTCAATGGTACATTTCCCTTTTCTAAGACGCTTCATATGGTTTTTCTTTACTGTCTTGTTTAACTCATCAATGACTTCTTCTAACGGTTCTACCGTACGCGCAAGTGCCTCATCACCATCCACAAATGCGTTCGTGGTACGCTCTAAGATATCACGGAGTGCTGTGCTGTATACCTTCATTTCTTCCTTTGCTTTCTTGGAAAATACAGCGCCCTCTTTATACATCTGCTGTGCATTTTCCACCACGTTGATGGAATGGTCGGAAATTCTCTCAAAATCTGTCAGGCAGTGAAGCAAGGATGTCACTTTCAGACTGTCTTTGTAAGATAAATTCTGGCTGCTTAACTTCGTTAAGTATGCACTGAGTTTATCATCATAGGTATCTACAATATTTTCTTTTGCAATGACATCCTCGATCTTTTCTTCGGAGTACTCATCCAATACGGTCATTGCCTCTAAAAATCCTTCGTGTGTGATCTTCGCCATCTGGTTTGCCAGAGAGTGACACTGCTCAATGGCAAATGCAGGACTGCTTAAGAAGCGATCGTCTAAGATCACAAATACATCCTCTTTCTGATTCTGCTCCTCTTCTGTTTTCGGGATCGTCAAGTAAGCCAGCTTCTCTAATCCCTTTGTAAACGGCAGTAAAACAAGAGTCGCGAACACATTAAATATGGTATGGATCATTGCGATTCCCGCTGCTCCAACGACCTCATTGGTAAACTCAAATCCGATCAGCGCATTGCCTGTATAAAACAATACCAAAAACAAAATCGTACCGATTACATTGAAATAAAGATGTACAAATGCCGTTCTCTTTGCACCTCTGTTTGCCCCGATTGCTGAAATCATTGCCGTCACACAGGTACCGATATTCTGTCCCATGATGATTGGGATCACAGAGCCATAGGTAAATGCTCCTGTTACAGACAGTGCCTGTAAAATTCCGACCGATGCAGAGGAACTCTGGATGATCGCAGTAAGTACAGCTCCTGCCAATACACCAAGGAACGGATTGTGGAACATCGTTAAGATATTCGTAAATTCCGGCACATCTGCAAGCGGTTCTACCGCCCCGCTCATGCTCTCCATACCGTACATCAATACTGCAAATCCAAGTAAGATCTCACCGATATCTTTTTTCTTGTCGCTCTTTTTCGACATACAAAGTATGATACCGATCATTGCAAGGATCGGTGAGAAGGAGGATGGTTTTAACATCTGGATAAAAAAGTTATCCCCCTGCAGTCCACTTAAGCTCAAAAGCCATGACGTTACCGTTGTTCCGATATTTGCACCCATAATGATGCCGACTGCCTGTGACAGCTTCATAATACCGGAGTTCACAAAACCAACCACCATAACCGTCGTCGCCGATGACGACTGGATCACTGCGGTTACACCTGCACCAAGCAACACTGCCTTGATCGGGTTTGATGTCAGAGTCTCTAATATCTTCTCTAATTTACCTCCTGACATCTTCTCCAGTCCGGCACCCATTACATTCATTCCGTACAGGAACAGTGCCAATCCGCCAATGAGGGTCAGTACTCCAAAAATATCCATCTCAATCTCCTTTTGTATGCCGCTTTTCTTATTCTTTACGTTTTTTTGACATATAATTTATTTATACAGCATTTTTCGTCATTTTGCAATTAGCATAAAAAGGAGTATGTAAATTCGACGTCAACTTTATGTAAAATCTATGTAAAATCTCAAAGAAACCATTTATTTTTGTCTATTTTTAATTTTCATGCTGTCCGGTAATGGAATAGATCACCCACTCCGCAATATTGGTCGCATGGTCTCCGATACGCTCAAAATATTTTGCAACCATCAGCATATCCGTTGCCTGCTCCCCATTTTTTACATTCTCATTGATCTTTTTAATGAGCTGCTGTTTGAACTGGTTGAACAGATCATCCACCACATCATCTTCTTTGATGACCCAGTGTGCCATATCCATGTCTTTCTGCACGAATGCATCCACACTCTTGATGACCATGTCAGTTGTTTCTTTTGCCATTTCCTTGATCAGGTCAAGATTGATCGGATCCCCGGTTTCATAAGCAGCGTCCGCCATCAGTATCGTCATTTCCGAAATATCGGATGCATGATCCCCGATACGCTCCATATCCGTGATCATTTTCAATGCTGCTGAGATCAGGCGGAGATCTTTTGCCACCGGCTGCTGCTGCAATAATAATTTCATGCAGAGGCTTTCAATATCGCGTTCCTGATGGTCGATCTCCTCATCAAAGCTGATCGCTTTCTGCGCTTTCTCCACATCCTGTCTGACCAGTGCCGAACATGCCATCTCGATCGCCTGCTCGATCAGGCTTCCCATCTCAATCAATTCATCGTTCAATACCTGAAGCTGTCTGTCAAATCTGTTTCTCATGATTTTCCACTTCCCTCTTTCTTTTCCTGTTATAGATTGCTCTACATTTCTACACTTTTTTCTGTATGTCATAACTGACCCAGCCCGCAGTATCATCCAAAACGTCCGGTGATGTAATCCTCCGTCCGCTTATCCTGCGGCACGGAGAATAACCGCTCTGTCTCACCCGACTCGATCACTTCCCCTAACAGGAAAAATACGGTCTTATCCGAGACACGGACTGCCTGCTGCATGTTATGTGTTACCATAATGATCGTGTACTGTTTTTTCAGTTCAATGACAAGATCCTCGATCTTTGACGTTGAGATTGGGTCAAGTGCTGAGGTCGGCTCATCCATTAAGATGACTTCCGGGTTAACAGCAAGTGCCCTTGCGATACAAAGTCTCTGCTGCTGTCCACCGGACATGCCGAGCGCACTTTTTTTCAGACGGTCCTTTACCTCATCCCAGATCGCCGCATCCCGCAGGGATTTCTCCACGATCTCATCCAACTTTGCCTTAGAGCGGATACCGTGTGTTCTTGGTCCATATGCGATATTGTCATAGATACTCATTGGAAACGGATTTGGTTTCTGGAATACCATTCCGACACGTTTTCTTAACAGGTTGACATCCATGCCGTTGTAAATATCTTCACCATCCAAAAGAACACTGCCGGTGATCTTACATCCCTCGACCAGATCGTTCATTCTGTTTAAACTCTTCAAAAAGGTGGATTTTCCACAGCCGCTCGGTCCGATAAATGCTGTAATCTCGTTCGATGCGATCGACATATTGATATTTTTTAATGCATGAAAATCACCATAATATAAATCCAGGTTTGAAATTTTAAATTTTTCTGCCATTTTTTTCTCCATTCTACTGTTTCGGCGCTTCAAATTTTTTTGCGATCAGGGAGGATACCCCATTGATGATCAGTACCACGATAAGAAGTACAACCGCCGTCGCATATGCCTCATTGGTATGCATACCCTCACGCGATAATGAATACATGTGGATCGCTAAGGTACGGCCGGAATCAAAAAATCCTGCAAGGTTTGCAACTGTACCTGATGTATAAATGAGTGCCGCCGTCTCTCCGACGATTCGCCCGATCGCTAAGATAATGCCGGATAAAATACCCGGGATCGCACTCGGAAGCACAATTTTAAATATGGTACGCAGTTTTCCTGCACCGAGTCCGAAACTTCCCTCACGGAATGAATCCGGTACGCAAAGAAGTGCTTCCTCCGTCGTTCTCATGATGACCGGGAGTACCATGATTGCAAGCGTCGCTGCACCTGCCATCATTGAGTAGCCCCATTTTAATGCTGTCACGAAAAACAACATACCAAAGAGTCCATAAATAATAGAAGGAATACCGGAAAGTGTCTCCGCCGTCACACGGATGATCCCGACTAACTTGTTTCCCTTTTTTGCGTATTCCACGAGGTAGATCGCTGCGCCCACACCAAACGGTACGGATAACAAAAGCGCCAGCACCGTCATAAAAAGTGTATTGATCATTGCCGGAAGCATCGACACGTTATCCGAATTATAAGTCCATGCAAACAGCGATGGTTTTAAATATGGGATACCGCGGATTAAAATATAGCCCACCAGAAATACCAGGACACCTACCGTCAACACTGCTGCCACAAGTACTAACAGCAGCAATAAGAATGAGCCCGGATGTTTCGTATATGATTTGATTTTATCTTTGAAAGACTGCTGATTGATTGCAGCAATCTCATGTTCCATATTTTTTTCCATCTTAACCTCCATTTTTGCACTGCGTTTCCTCTAATTGTCCTTTGTACGTCTCTTTAAGATAGAGAACGAGACATTGATGATGAGGATAAACACAAACAGTACCACACCGGTTGCGATCAGTGCTTCTCTGTGAAGATCCGTTGCGTATCCCATTTCCATTACAATATTTGCCGTTAAGGTACGGACACCTTTAAAAATACTCGATGGAACCCGCGCCTGGTTTCCGGCTACCATCATAACCGCCATCGTCTCACCGATTGCACGTCCGACACCGAGCACGACTGCTGCCATGATACCGGATTTTGCTGCCGGAACGATCACGGTAAAAACACTTCTCTCATGGGTTGCTCCAAGTGCAAGTGCTCCCTCGTAATAGCTGTTTTCCACCGCACGGATCGCAGACTCTGACACACCGATAATGGTCGGCAGGATCATGATTCCAAGCAGGATCGAAGCGGTTAAGATACTGTTTCCATTTCCTTTAAAATGTTCTCTGATAAACGGCACCAATACGACCAGACCGAAAAATCCATATACAATAGAAGGGATGCCTGCTAAGAGATCCACGATCGGTTTTAAAATGCGGTACAGTTTTTCCGGACAGAAGCGGGCCATAAAGATTGACATCAGTATTCCAACCGGGACTCCGATTAAAAGTGCTCCTCCGGTTACATAAATACTTCCTAAGATCATCGGAAAGATTCCGAATATATTATTGGTCGGTTTCCATACTTTTCCCGACAAAAACTGCCATACACCGATTTTCTGCATTGCCGGAAATCCGTTTGCAAACAAGAACACACAGATTAAGGCTACCGCGATAATGGATATGACTGCCGTAAAGAGGAAAACGCCTTCCATTACTTTTTCTTTGATATGATTCATTATTTTTCTCCAGACTGATAAAAAGTTGTGTACGTTATTTATGTAAAGACCGGCAGAGTAACTGTCTCTCCCGGTCTTTACCTGATGTTTTATAATAAGGAATTCTATGAAATATGT
>SKFA01001778.1_pt1 | contig 11838 bp, 28 predicted proteins | sample 4820291 | NCBI WGS metagenome assembly SKFA01 (sample SAMN11008795, study PRJNA524170) | human gut metagenome | isolation source: fecal sample from pouch patient p30 | place: Israel: Tel-Aviv | reverse complement strand
GTACGGACAAAATTTCCAGCCTTTTTCTTCAACATCATTAAATTCCTTTTGTCCTTCCCAACCTTGTGTTCCTAAGTTTTTACCACAAGAAGAACAATGCATTGTCTGAATTCCTCTTTCTTTACTTGCAAATCCACCACCAGGCTTAAGCATATAATTCACTCCTTTTTCTGTTAAAATGCGACTTTCATTTCCTTTTTTTCTTTTTCTCTAATTCAGCAATTTTACTTTTATAAAACTTTTCTTTACATTCCAGCTCTTCTTTAAAAGCTTTCGTGCAATTATCAAGTAATCTAATATAATCACTCGGCTTTAAATCACACAAATCTTTATATTCATCGCACTGTTCCGGCGTACCAATCCTTACATATCGATAATATTCACAGTGCATGCGATTCAAAAGTTCTTTCATTCTTTCATCTTCTACACTTTCAATAAATTGCATTACATCTGAATTTTCTATAATATTCAATCCCATTTTTGCCTCCATACATTACAACTTATGTAAACCATACTCTTATTGCGTCATAACATCCAACAATTGACTATCGTTTAACTTCATATAAATACCAAGAAACTCAACATTACCACCTGCTTTCATTTGTCTGTAATTTATCTGTAATGCTGATTCATTTAATGTCCATGTGTTTATTGTGCTATCTCTTTTGTCTCGATATACAATTATGTATTCATATCTAGGATCTAAATCCAGTGTTCCTATCTTCATTATCACTTTACCTCTTTTAAAATTTTTTATGATACTTCACATAACTTCCAAACCACACCATTTGTGGTTCAGTAAATGTTCCGATATTCTGCATTACCTGTCCTCTATCAGCGAATCCATTAGATTCCATTTCTTTTTTATGCACTTTCTTTTCTTCTTCATTTTTATAATGATACTGTCGAATTTCTTCTATAAATTTATGTAGCATATTTCCGTCAGCATCATATCTATATGTTGAAGTTGCAACTTCCTTAACTAATAACATTTATTATTCCCTCCAATAAGAAATACGGGTTTCAAAGAAAATCCATCAACTGATTTTCTAACATTTCTTCCAATTCATCATCTACACTACAATTATGGTCACATTCTGGATTGCAGCAAACACACCGTACTTCTGGATAATGTTTGCATTGTCCTGTTTTATTAATATTCTTTCTATAACTTTTTCCATCTTTTTCGATTATTTGAAAAGCCATATTAACCCCCCTTAGATAAATTTCCGATTTTATCTTGAGATACTACCCTTTGTAGCCTTCGTATTTACACAATAATCAACTTCAATTTCTGCCACTTCTCCGTCTTGTAAATTACTAAATACAGTTCTCTCATAATTATCTAATGTGATAATTTTTGTGATTTTAACAATCCCATCTTCGTTATATACTTTTATTTTCATATCAAACCTCCTGATTTCCTACTCTTCCATAATTTCCGTTTCACACCATGAATTACTACAATTATACGGCGCGTCTCTACGTCCTTCGCGAATATCATTCTTTACAATTTCTTCCGCTTCTTCTTTACTATTCGCTTCTACTTCATATGATTTACTGTATGTTTCGTAATAATCTACAATATATTTTGCCATAATCATTTTCTCCTATAATCCCATCAAATCTTTTGCAACACTAACACCATAAGTTTCTTCAAACCACGACCAGATTTCATATCTGTGTGTTCCTGCTGCGAATCCATTCCACTCTTCTTCAATACATTCTGTTTCAGGATTCATTGGAACGTCTCCAAAGTCTAACCATAAATCCTTAATATATTGTGCGCGTCTATACTCATAACTATCATTCATACCACGATTGACAATACATGCTAAATCATCATCTGTGATTAAGAATTTCCGTTCTGTGCAATAGTACATGATTGCATTATATTCTTTGTCACAAAATTCTGCATCATCTTCAATCTGATCAATTTTCAGTTCTTTTAGATATTCTCTTAATGACATACTATTTTCCCTCTTTCCAATGTTCCATATCTTCATTTTTCAATGCGATCATTTCCAACATTTGCAGCGTACTGAAACATTCATTTTGTTTTAAAATTTCCAGTTCTTCTGTGATACACTTTACTTCTTCATCTTTGTATTCTAAAGAGTCCGCATAATCCATATCTAAAGACAGATTATATAATATTTTCGCAATTTTCTGTGTGCCCATGTTATTTCCCTCTCTAAAAATCTGTATTTCAATTAGAATCGCTTATTGCACACGAATCAGCTATGAAAAGTTTTCCATTATATATACTTACATTTGTATCACTGTCTTGATACATTCTTTCATTTTGAAAATCGTAATTACTATATCCCTCACAACAAACAAAAACTTGCGTATCGTCTGACATATCTTTAATAAATTCTCTTAATTCCCCTACTGTCACTATTTTCTTATTTTCGTTCATAATCTTTCCATCCTATCATGTAAATTTTATAAAAATTCATTCCAGGTAATCACAAGCAGCACATTATACAATACTCTGAAGCAATCCTTATTGTATTCATTCTGTGCCATTGCTTGCAAAAGATCTAAACCATTTTCCAATTCTTGTTTCAATTCTTCTGATGGTTCCAAATTTGATAATTCAAGCATATTCTCAGCTACATCTTCAATGTCATAATATGAATTTTCTCTGTACTGCTTTAGTTCTTCCAGATTTTCTTTATTATTTTCATCTTTTACCAATGTATCCGCTAATTCATTAAGCATTTCTTTTATAGCTTCCGCATCTTCTATGAGTTCTCTAATACTATTAGGAACACCAGCGACTCTTCCTCTTGCTTCGATCCACATTTCTGCGTGTTCATCGGCATCAAAGTTATTTGCATATTCTCTAACTGATTCTGGAAAATTTTCCACATCTACACACATTAAAAAGTTTTCTCCTTCCGGTGAATACGTTTCAAGCTCCACTCTCCCATCATCTGTATAAGAAGAAATGCCCCAATCATTTTGTTCTAAGATGTCTATGTATTTTTGTTCTAATTCTTTCATACCGCCACCACCTTTATTTGAAATGTTCTTCTTATCATTCTTCAATATCTTTAACTTCGATATTCAAAACTCCGTCATTTGCAAACATATATGTGATTTCTCTTTCTAAAATTTCTTCATTGATTTCTAATTTATCAAGTTCAAAATCTTTTCCTTTTGCCAAAATTTCATAATCTGAAATGTCATCTTTCCATACTTTAATTATGAAGCACCCCTGAATTTCAAACTGTTCACTTAATTCATTAATACACATATTATAATTCCCTCCTGTGAAAGCGTTCTTTCATTGTGTTAAAATCATTTTGTAGTATTCTAATTCTGCACAATCAAGTCCAAACTCTTCCGCTGATTCAACATCTTTTATCGCAGCATGGATAAAGTCAATAATTTCGCATTTTGTATATTTATTCTTGTATTTTTCTACTGTTAAATAACAATCGTTTCCTTTAGCAAAATAAAATGCTTCATTACCAATTCTGCAACATAAACCAATACATCCACCGTACTCATTTTCTAATGATATTAAATTCTCTTTGAAACCATTTCTTATCATTTCTTTAGTAATCATATTCATTCCTCCATACAAAATCGTGCTTTCATATGCTCTCTATATAATAGATATATTATTTATAAAATTTCAAAATGCATTCCCTCGAAAAGTAAAACACATCCATTTTCATCGTTTGTCATCCATGTTTTTGTTCTTCCATCTTTATTACTTACACCTGTGTACTGTTCTTTTTTCCACTCTTCTTTTCTGAAAATATAATACTTGTGAATTCCTGTTTCACATTCTGGGTATTTTCCCTCTAAATGTAAGGCAGCTTTTTTTGCTTCTATTTCTGTTTCATGTATGGATTCTTCAATCCTTTTCCATCCACATTCTTTATCTTTCATACAGGCATATGCCTTAAATTTAATAATCATATTCAAAACCTCCTCTTGAAATTATCTTTTCATATTGTATTTCTCTTTGTCCAATGTTCTAAATACAACAATTACATTCTGTTCTTTTTTAATAGTGTCCTCTATTTCTTCCATGTTTTCAAAAAGAGTGTCAATATCTGTAATACAACCTGTATCAATACTACGATATCTAATATCATCTACCGTAATTCTATATAGTCCGTTTCCTATTTTCCATATTGTGCATTTAATTGTTTGCATTCTTATTTCCTCCTAATAAAATCATTATTTGTTTCCATAACATACGGAACAGCAAAAAGCTGTTCCTGACTGTTCCAAAGTTCTACGTTATTCAACAGATACACAGATTGAAGAATCTAAAGAACAAAACGGACGAACTCCATAAACGCCCCAATTGCAATCGCGGTAGCCCACGTCACCATCACTGTCAACAATCTGAACACAGGAAGATGAACACCCGTCTGGTGTATCTAACCAAAACGGTTTTTCATTTTCTGTCCTAAACATACCATTCTTTCTGGCTTTTCTGTAATCATCAAAAGTTCCTAAATGTACCTTACAATCACATGTTCCGTAAGTGTCCAACCCATCCATAGATAGTAAATCAACTGTATCAATCAATACATTTTCTTTTCCAAACCCTTTATAGATATCAGTCAGAATATCCCCATTTTCATCATTCAACACATTCTTGATTTCAGAAGTTCTAAAATCATTTAATTCACTGTCGAATCTATAAGTTTTGTCAAGAAGTTCTTTTCTCCATACTTTGGTTCTATTGTTCTCAATATCCTGTTCTACCACATACCATTCATTTCCAATGTTGTCTACAATCACGTTTCCAACCTTGCATTCATAAAGTGGTTTGCTCTGTCTTATTCCTAAAGATTTCCTTAGTTCTTCTGTTAATTCGATAACCAGATTATTTCCTTCTACTTTTACATTTGTCTTATTTACTTCGATATTCATAATATTTCCTCTACTTTCTTTTAATAATTCTTATTTACAAAATGGTTTCCAGTATGCGATCAGTGCCACACCTAATACAGTAATATATACTTTTGCATCCGTTTCTGTCATAAACAACGCGATAAGAAGCAAAATCAATCCAGAGAACTTCTGAAAATTCAATCTGCGCTTCCACCGTTTAAATTTTTGACTCGTAGCAGCCACAACATATCCTTCTAACCATTCCTTATTATGTTTCTTCCATTCCTTTTCCGTCATAACAGTTTCAATCACATTCATTTCTTATTTCCTCCAATTCTTCATATACTTATTCTTTGCATTGTTATATTCCCATTTTTCCATCACAGATACTCCACCTTTTGTTTTGACTGTACAATACTTCTTTCCGGAAATTGTAAATTCACTCAAAATCTCCATTGTCTTATTCTCCTTTATGTTGCGTTTATTTGTTGTAATTTTTATTTCCCTGAAATCATTCCGCGAGCTGTGACACCCGCAGAACGTAATATGTAAAGTTTTCTTATGCAGTCTTTGCTACTGCTTTTCTTGTTGTTCTTTTCCGTGATGTTGTTTTTGTCTCAATTACCGGAATATCAATATTTTTCTCAATTACATCTGAAAGAAAGTCAAATAATGAATCTTGCCATTTTTCAGATAAATTATCATTAAAATACTTGCTTCCTTTACAATTATTCAACAGAACTCTTTCCATATCCGTTTCTCTTCCTGAATAATAGGCATATAGTTTCTTAAATACTCTTAATACTTTCGCACTAAACGCTTTACCTTCTCTATAACTTTTCCCGCCGTTCCATTGAAGTTTTACAATAAGTTTCAAAATTCTATCTAATAAATCCGGACAAAATTTAGACATTTTTACACCATCTGAAAGTGATGTTAATACGCCTATAGGATTTTCAACAGGGTTTCTGTCTCCTTTAATTGCAACATGATTTCTATCACAGATAGATTTTAATATCACATACTCTTCTTTTCTTAATACAAGTGCTGCGCTATAAGTATCTGCAAATGTCATTCTTTTTCGATCATTTTGTTGTGATAAAAACAAATCAACTGCATCAGCTTCTGTAATTCCGATCAATACCTCGACTTGCACAAGTTTCATGTTTCCAAAATACGCCCCTATAATTCTGTGCATGCCGTCTATTACATAGAATTTTCCGTCCCTAAGAACAACTTTAGGAAGATCCCATTTGTATGGGTTAAATTCAGAACCAATTTTCTTTGAAATAGATACTCTCAATTCTCTTTGCCATTCTGGAATATGAACAAGCAAAGGGTTTATACTGATGATTGCCTTTTCTCTTCCGTCATGCTTTGATCTTGCCTCTTCCATTTTGTCGGATACAATCATTTTTTCACCAGCTTCAATAATATTGTTCAACATCCTTGCTTCGTTCATCATTTCTTCTAATTCTTTTGGCAACATTCTTTCTCTTTTACTCATTTCTTCATTCTCCTTTAATATGTAAGATTTTCTATAATAAAAGCACCTGTATAATTACAGGTGCTTTCTAAACGTATACATCTATGTTACATTGTCTTTCTTCATTTTCGATATGAACATCTATCCATATTCTACCGCGTCTGTATGTACTTCTTCCTAAAATCTCCAATGTTACGAGAGGATTCTCCCGAATCTGCTCACACTCTTCATTCGTTAGTATATTCTTATCCAAGGCTTCCAATTCCTCAAACGTATAATCTGCTAAAGATTTTCCTACTGTTATCATAATCATGACTCCTTTCCTTTTGCTTCGTTCCGCTTCTTTCAACCGAGATCAGCTCAATCTGGCGTTTCCTCTGTGTGATATTAATTAACTGTATCTGATGTTTGTTATAAAAATTTTCCATCATGTCTCTTCCTATTCCATTCTTTCCGCTTTCGTATTTGTTGTATATGGCTCTTTGCTGATTACCCAATCACCTACAGATAGATATACTTTTTCATTATCGTTCCAGGTTTCCCAACCTTTTATATCATTTACATTGATATATCCCCTATCCGGTGTAACGTCTGTTTCGATATAATAGCCAGTTCCGTCCGAAAACTTTAACTCAAGCCCCTCTGTCCCTATAGTAGCGCTTTCGATTTCTTCTGTATCGATATATGTTTCCGGCATTTCTGCGACTGTTTCCTGAGCTTGTTCCGGTACGTTTTCAGCCGAGTTTCTTCCTATTATAAATGATGTCAAAGAAATAATTGCAACAGCACCGATATATAATATTTTCCGCTTCATCATTCAAACCTCTTTCTATAAATCCCTTACGTTTCCGACTACTTCCCAATCTGTTAAAGCATAAGTTGTATTTAGCTTTTCCAATGGTAAACGCTCAATATTTCCATTTCCGGCATTATATGTATATCTGTATTTCCGTGTATCAACGATTGATTCACTGACAACACGTCTTAAAAATCTATTTGTCATAGTTTATTTCTCCTTACTATGCGTAAATTTTCCCATTTACACCTGTTTTATAATTATTAAAGATAACAACTGGATTTTTAAAACAGTTCTCTAAATCATCAATATACCTACTGTCAAAGCAGCCATATTTTGATTTTGTAATTTTTACATTTTTATTATCTTCAAGAGTTTCTTTTATTTCCTCTTCTTTTAAATCCTGCCAACCTTCAAAAATCATCATAGAACAGTTATAGAAGAGTTTTCTATATTGTGTTCTTTTTCGGTATGGTGTAAAAATCATTTCCATAACATCACTATACTGTGCATATGTTTTTGCTTTCATGGAATGGAAAGTAATTTTTTGAGCTACTGGGAAGCCGAATTCGTTCAGATATACAAGTGTATATCTTTTTCCTTCCTGTAATTTGTTATAAAGTGCTTTCTGTAATGGTTCCGCGTATTTCATAAACAGATCATCAAATACTTTGATAGCTTCGATTTCCGTTGATACTGTTTTACTTTCTAATTCTTCGCCATCTTCATACATTGCCATGATTTCAAATTCTCCGAAAATCTCGCAGGCATCAATGATTGTTTTCTTTCCCATTGTATAACCGCCTTTTAATTCTTCATGTCTTATTGTTCTTGCTAACATTGTATTTTTCCTCCTGTCTAGTATAAAGTTTTGTATTTCTTACAATTTTTGATAAAGCCATGCTGAAACAAATTCGTTTTACGCTGTTATTCGATTAAAGATTTCAATTGTTTTTTCTGCCTGTTCTCTTTTTCTATTACTCCAATATCCTTTTCTTTTGCTTTTTAATGCTTTTTCTGCTGTGATTCTGTTATTAACTCCAACGCTTGCAGCATTTCTTAAAAGTTTTACTTCTTCGGAATCAAGTTTGATAGCTTTAAGCGTGTATGGATTTATCTCAAAACTTTCCTTATTGCCAGGTTTTAGATCCTGTGCAAGTGGAATATATTCATCACTTCCCATATTTTCGCCGATATTCCAAACAAAAAAGCCAGACGGAATTTTATCCACTATTTCAAAAATATCTGTTTTTTCACAAAGTCCACTATTACTGTAAATTTTATTATTTTCAATTCTAAATTCTTTCATAATTTTCACCTTTTAACCTTTCTTTATGTATCTGTTTTCTTATTCTCTTCTAGTTTCGCTCATGCTCATCAGTATCGGACTTTTACCGATAGACTAGGTCGCCGTTATCCTTCCTGTGGCTTTCCGCTTTATTCGCTAAGTTCTTCCACGTTTTATTCCAGGTTTGCCCTTGTGCCACTACGCACACGTTAGCTGGGGCGGTTCTGGAATATCCTTCACGGCTTTTCATATGAAGTTATCAATGTACTTTAAGATTAAGTTTATCCGTTTATATTGTAGGATTTCCTTAATCTTTGTGCTTTTAATATAACACCTTCTAGCAAAGGTGTCAATAGTTTTTTCTATATTTTTGTAGGTTTTTCTACATTTTATTTCTAAAGAAAAAAGCAGATATATCTGCTTAAATTTCTTTACCATCTTTAAATCGGAATACTGAAATATATTCCGCATCCAAAATAGAAGCAATTTTTTGAAGTTCTTCTTTCGTGAATTTACCCGTTTTTAGCCTTTGACCGAAAGCTGACGGAGTAACATTCATTTTTTCAGCAATTTCTTTTTTTGTAACGCTTCCAGAATATGCAATTGCCATTTCTATTTGTTGTTGTAATGTCACTTTAACCACTTCCTTTCCTTATTATTATAAAGGATTTCCTGTTTTTAGACAATAAAAACCATAGATATTTTTGGCTGGGCGGTGTATCCAGCATCTCAGGTACTCTTTTCAGAGTGTGTCGGGAACCTTTTCCGACCTCAAAAACATCTATGTTACTACCAATTATATCAGTTTGTACATATAATATACCATATTACAAAAAATATGTCAATGTTTTTACAAAAAACTTTTTAATCTTCCACTATGTAAACGTCTATCTATTTTACTTTGATGTATGTCCATCATCGTAGAAACATAAAGATAATTTTTTCTTTCATCATATTTAATCCCAATCATTACATTGTCTTTGTATACCTTTATCAGCTCTAATGATTTTCCTTCTTCATTCGGATTAATCCCAACATAGTCAGGACTATTTATAATTTCAGATATATTGTTAATATATTTTAGCGCCTTGAAATGTTTTCTTTTTATCATGTGCGTTTTAAGTCCATTTGATCTATATATTTCCAATTCAGGCAGATTGATTCCTAGAATATTATTAAATTTTGTATTGTATTTTCCAACGATTACAAGTTCATCCGTATCACTCAATGTTATATTCTCCTTCAATTTTAATAATTATAACATATTTGTTCTTATTCATCAAATACAATACATTAATTTTTCTTGACAGTGCCGGAAGGTGTCCGGCTTATTCAATTACTTTATATTCACTTACTTCTCTTTCTACAAGGACAAGCTTTCCTTCATAATTATTTGATTCCACGTCATGCCGATAGGTCAGCGTTTTCATTACAAGCAATACATAATATAATAAGTTTTCCCGTTTAATTCTACGATGCCCCAGTCTGGAAATGGTTCTTTTGTTTCGATCATTTTCCTCAGCACTTCTTCAAAGTCCTCGTCGCCCCGGCATAATTCTTTTAAATAGTCTTCGATGTGCTCTTCAAAGTCTTCATAAACAATTGTTCCTACTTCCAGATGTCTCTTCGCATCTTCCCTTGTGCATCCGTCTTCCATTAAAATCTCAATTTCTTTTTCTCTAGTCATTTTATTTACCTCTTTCTCCCCATAGCCGATAGGCTGGATATTCTTTAAACTCCAATTCCAAACTCATTGTACAACAGTTCAGCAAAATCCGCATCTAATTCCAGATATCTTTTCAAAAATTCTTTCGGGCTGCATGGTGCTAATTCTAAATGCACCTGTTCTCGGATGACATCATTCATATATGTAGAAATTGTATTCATAAGTTCTTGATCTATATTGTCTGTCTCTTCCTCATAGCTTTCTAAAAATTCAATAGCAGATTCCAAACCCGATTTTACTATATTACAAGTATTCCCAAAGTAATTATAATCTGACTCAAATATAATTTTTATGCCTGTCGTTAATTCAGTATGTATTCTTTCGATAACATGATCTTTCTTTTTATTTTCCAGTTGATTCCAGTATTGATTCTCTTTATCACTCTCAAATTTAAGGATATACAATCTTTTCCCAAAGTAAATTTCATATTTTTTGTCATGCGCTAAACTTAAAAGTTTGTTTTCTTGCTCTTTTGCTTTCTCGATTCTTTCAAAAAGCACCTTCTCTTTTCCCTCTTTTTCTTTCTGAATTTCTATATTATGAGAAAACAGCGTTAATTCATTTTTTACCAGCTTATTTATAAGGTTTTCCAGGTCAATCCTATCAAATGTATTTTTACTGAGATAGTAAAGGATATCATCACAGTGATTTTCAAATGTTTCAAAAAAGATCGCGCGATTTCCAAGTGTCTCTTTATAAATTGTTTCCCCTGTTTTCTGGTCAATGATAGCAATTTTAGTGATTACTTTTCTTACAACGCCGGCGTCGATGTATTCTGATTCATAATCAGCTACGCAGCCAACGAATCTATATCCATATGCTTCATATAATCCAATAACTTTACTTTCATTTCTTATAATCATTTTTTACTACCTCTCTTTCTTAATATCCAAAAGCTAGCCAGTAACCAACCATTCCGACCGTAAAGACAACCGGCATTAACAGAGTTGTGATCTCGTTGATTTTTGTTTTCATGTTTCTTTTCTTACTTCTCATTTTGATTACCTCTCTCATTCTTATTTGATTGTTTATTCTCTCTTTTATTCTCAGCTACGCAAGCCATGTGTGAAAACATTAGAAGTAAAGTCGTTTCTACTACTTTCGTACTCGGTACTAGCTTTCTGATTTTGCCCGAAACTCAAATCTTTCTTTGCTTGTTCTCTATGCCTTGCATAGTCAAAATAAAAAAATATATATGATGTATTTTAACCTAAATAGATTATATCCATCACAACACCAACAACTTAATAAGACTTATTTTTGTTATGCTTAATTAAGATTTTATAGAAAGTGTTTTGTTATTCCGTCCTATAATTGAAAAGGACTTGCCAACTTGACAAGTCCTAATTTACAAGTTACAATATTCTTATGAGTTGTCGTGTATATATTCTTTTGCTTCTTGTTCCGTTGGACACTTTACAAGTTGCTTATGGTCGGAATTGTACACGACAGTTTCATTGTCGTATGTTATATAGTACATACGTTTTCACCTCCTTTCTGTTGGAAGTGAAAAGTTTGTTTTAATTTGACTTATGCAAAATTCATTTTTCGCTTGTCAATCTTATATACGTTTGAAAGTCTACTTTTTCAAAACCGCCGTAACCAGTGACTATAACTCAAACACTCTGACTATTTGATTTATAATTTGATTCAACCCTTATGCACGTCTGCGC
>SKFA01001754.1_pt1 | contig 11959 bp, 10 predicted proteins | sample 4820291 | NCBI WGS metagenome assembly SKFA01 (sample SAMN11008795, study PRJNA524170) | human gut metagenome | isolation source: fecal sample from pouch patient p30 | place: Israel: Tel-Aviv | reverse complement strand
GCACAGACGTTGCTGCTGTCCGCCGGAAAGGGCGTAGGCAGATACCTTGAGTTTATCTTTCACTTCATCCCAAAGGGCAGCTCCTCTCAAAGCCTCCTCCACCCGACGTCGGATAAACGCACTGTCTGTAACGCCATTGACGCGCAATCCGTAAGCAACATTTTCAAAGATGCTTTTCGGAAAAGGATTGGGACGCTGAAACACCATGCCGACATTCTTGCGCAGCTCGTCCACTTGCACACCTTTCTTATATATATCCTGACCGTCAATAAGAACCTCACCGGTCAGACGGGTATCGGGTATCAAATCGTTCATACGGTTCAACAAGCGGAGAAAAGTAGACTTACCGCAACCGGAAGGGCCGATAAACGCCACAACCGATTTCTCCGCAATATCCATGCTGATTCCTTTCAGCGCGTGGAAGTTACCATACCAGAAATTTACATCGCGTGTTTCTATTTTATTCATCACGTCATTCATGATTTTATCGGTTTAGTTCATTTTTATTTTCTTCTCGAAATATTTCCGCAAAGCATTTGCCAGCAGATTCACCAAAAGAATAATTATTATCAGTACCAAAGCTGTTCCATAGGCAATGGGCAACTGGGCTTCCATATCCGTACCACTGGTGGAGATGACATACAAATGATAGGGCAACGCCATACACTGGTCGAAAATACTGCCGGGCAGTTGCGGCAGGAAATAGGCTGCACAGGTAAAGAGAATAGGCGCCGTTTCTCCGGACACACGCCCTAAGGCCAGAATCAGTCCGGTAATGATGTTGGGCATCCCCATAGGCAGAATTACATGCCAGATGGTTTGCAGCTTGGTCGCGCCCAAAGCCAGACTCCCTTCACGGAAGCTGTCGGGAATCGCCTTCAAGGCTTCTTCGGTGGTGCGTATCACCAAAGGTACACAAAGCAATCCCAACGTCAAAGAACCGGCCAGGATACTGTCGCCGAACCCCATGTATTTCACAAACAGTGCCATACCAAACAAACCGAACACAATGGACGGAATACCGCTCAAGTTATTGGTCATCATCCGGATAAAGTGGACCAGCTTGCCTTTCGGCGCATACTCGTTCATATAAATGCCACTCATCACTCCCACCGGAAAAGCGAACAGCGCACTGCCCGCCATCAGATAAAAAGTACCTACAATGGCCGGCCATATACCGCCACCCGTCATGCCGTCACTGGGCGCCGTGGTCAGAAACTCCCAGCTGATTACTCCTATACCTTTATATATAATAAAACCGAGAATGGCGAACAGAATGAGGACAATGCTATAACTCAGCAGTTTGAAAATACCGAATGCCAGCCATTGCGAACGTCTTTTACGCGCCCCTTGCCGGGCAGGGAAAACATCTTGCTTCATATTTTAAATACTTAATTAATCATTTGTCAATCTATCAATATACCCATTGGCTGCGCTGTGTGCCGCATGATCATTAGCACACCGGCAAATTAGTACATTATTTATTTGTTCTTGATGAAATATATTCTACACTAAAGTTGATAAGCATCGTGATGAAAAACAACACCACTCCCAGCAGGAACAGAGCTTCATAGTGCGCGCCGCCGGCGGGTGCCTCTCCCAGTTCCGCTGCAATAGTCGCCGGAATGGTACGAAGCGGTTCCAGAATAGTGGTAGGTATCACAGCCGCATTTCCTGTAACCATCAGCACCGCCATCGTCTCGCCTATGGCACGTCCGATGCCCAGGACAACGCCCGAAGTGATTCCGGAAATGGAAAACGGAATCACCACCTTATATATAGTCTGCCAACGAGTGGCGCCCAATGCCAGACTGGCCTCGCGCATGGCACGGGGACAATTCCGCATCGCATCCTCACTTACGGTAATGATAGTAGGGAGTGCCATGATCGCCAAAACAATACTTCCGGCCAATCCGGTCTCGCCCACAGGCAGATTAAATACATTCTGAATAAGCGGTACGATAACAATCAATCCGAAAAACCCATAGACCACGGACGGAATACCACTGAGCAATTCAATAACCGGCTTCAGAAAACTACGGGTCCGATGGTCTGCCACCTCGGACATATACACCGCCACCGACAAGCCGAAAGGCAAAGCGAACAGGATGGCAAAGAAACTCACCCAAAGCGTACCCGTAATCAGAGGAAGAAATCCGAACTGAGGAGCGGGAGTAGCCGTAGGGAACCATTCCTTTCCGGCAAAAACCTCGTCAAAAGAAATAGACTCGTCTTTCAGCAGATACCCCGGAAAATCCTTTTCTATAAACTTGGAGGGAACAAAGGCGATGATGCCTGGATTACCGGCAACGATCTCGCCGATGCACCGGGGAGCCTTCTCGTACTCGGCTCCCAGCTCTTCCTCCGAGAAATAGGAGGTGATATCCTCCAACCGGAAAACTTTAACCTCTGCGTCCGGTCCTCCCAACTCTTTCCAGTTGGTAATCTCTTCGTCAAAAACATCTTTTATTTGTGCCGCACTCAGTTCCTGCACCGGATTGGCTTTATTCACCGCCAGTACATACCCCTCTTCTATGACTTTTTTATTAAAAAGTCCCAGAGCCTCCGCAAATAAGAATACGACAATCAGCAAAATAGTAATGCTCGTTATAAAGCCGCTGCAAGTCAATATCCCTTCTACAATCTTTTCCCAAACTCGTTTCATACAGTTTTAGTCTTCTATTTTAATAACTGATGCAAAAAAAGCCTCTTTATATTAAGGTGATATGAAAGAAGCTTGAAGTATTTGCTACAATTATATTACAAACTTATTACAGATAAAGAAAAACCTGATCTTATTACCATTTTCCCGCAGGAACAGATTCAATCCACCCTTGCCGGTGAATATTACCCGTAACAGAATCGTAACACACCAGTAAAACAAATGACACAAGAAAACGTTTCTTTTGCACACGAATTAATATAAGAACTTATGAATCAAGTAAAAGCTCTATTTCTTTTTATTCTATTGGCTTGTAGTCTGAATATTACCGCGCAACGCATAAAAGGTAGTGACACGGTGTTGCCCGTATCACAAGAAACAGCCGAGATTTTCATGAAAGATGATCCCGACCGACGGGTAACCGTCACCGGCGGAGGAACCGGAGTGGGGATTTCCGCCCTGATGGACAACACAACAGATATCGCTATGGCTTCCCGTCCCATCAAATTCAGCGAAAAGATGAAACTGAAAGCCGCCAAACAGGAAGTGGAGGAGGTAATTATAGCGTATGACGCCCTGGCCGTCATTGTAAACCCGTCCAACCCTGTCAGCCAACTGACACGCCAGCAACTGGAAGCCATATTCCGCGGCAAGATAACCAATTGGAAACAGCTGGGGGGACCCGATATGAAAATCATTGTCTATTCTCGCGAAACCTCTTCGGGAACTTACGAATTTTTCAAAGAAAGCGCCCTGAAGAACAAGAACTACATGAGCAGCAGCTTGTCCATGCCCGCCACCGGAGCCGTGATCCAGTCTGTAAGCCAGACCAAAGGCGCTATCGGCTATGTGGGACTGGCCTACTTGTCTCCCCGGGTGAAAGCCATTGCCGTTTCCTATGATGACGGCAAGCATTATGTACTGCCCAGCCTTGAAAACGGAAAGAAGAAACTTTACCCCGTAGTACGCCCTCTTTATTACTATTACAATGTAGCCAATAAGGAAAAAGTGACCCCGTTCATTGACTACATCCTGTCACCCGAGGGGCAAAATATTATAAAAAACGGTGGATATATTCCTGTGAAATAAAGGATATCCCAAAAAGAATGCGTACTTTTGCAGCAAAAGTGTAAAATTGATATCACAATGACTGAAATGAACGCTACAGAAGCTACAGAGAAGAAAAGTCTGAACTTCATTGAACAGGCAGTTGAGAACGACCTGAAAGAAGGTAAAAACGGAGGGAAAGTACAAACTCGCTTTCCGCCCGAGCCGAACGGCTACCTGCACATCGGTCATGCCAAAGCCATCTGTCTGGATTTCGGGATAGCTGCACGCTATGGTGGCGTATGTAACCTGCGTTTTGACGACACCAACCCGACCAAAGAAGATATGGAATACGTGGAAGCCATCAAGGAGGACATCCAATGGCTCGGATTCCAGTGGGGAAACGAATATTATGCATCCGACTACTTCCAGCAATTATGGGATTTCGCCGTCAATCTGATAAAGGAAGGAAAGGCTTATATAGACGAACAGAACTCCGAACAAATCGCGGCACAAAAAGGCACTCCCACCCAACCCGGAACCGAGAGCCCTTACCGCAACCGTCCCATCGAGGAAAGCCTGGAACTGTTCAACAAAATGAACAGCGGTGAAATAGAAGAAGGCAAAATGGTGCTCCGTGCCAAAATAGACATGGCAAGCCCCAACATGCACTTCCGCGACCCTATTATTTATCGTGTGGTAAAGACTCCGCACCACCGCACAGGCGAAACCTGGAAAGCATACCCTATGTATGACTTCGCACACGGACAGAGCGACTACTTTGAAGGAGTAACTCATTCACTGTGTACCCTGGAGTTCGTACCCCACCGTCCGTTGTACGACCTGTTCGTGGACTGGGTAAAAGAAGGTAAAGATCTGGACGACAACCGTCCTCATCAGTATGAGTTCAACAAACTGAACTTGAACTACACCTTGATGAGCAAGCGTAACCTGCTGATTCTGGTAAAAGAACATCTGGTAAACGGTTGGGACGACCCCCGTATGCCGACTCTCTGCGGTTTCCGCCGTCGCGGCTACTCGCCCGAGTCCATCCGCAAATTTGTAGACAAGATAGGTTATACCACTTACGATGCCCTGAATGACTTCGCCCTGCTGGAAAGCGCTGTCCGCGAGGACTTGAACAGCCGTGCCACCCGTGTATCGGCAGTCATCAATCCGGTGAAGCTGATCATTACCAACTATCCCGAAGGACAGGTGGAGGAAATGGAAGCTGTCAACAATCCGGAAGATCCGTCGGCAGGCACACACACCATCGAATTCAGCCGCGAGTTGTGGATAGAACGCGACGACTTCATGGAAGATGCCCCGAAGAAATATTTCCGTATGACTCCGGGACAGGAAGTGCGTCTGAAAAGCGGATACATCGTGAAATGTACAGGCTGCAAGAAAGACGACAACGGCAACGTGGTGGAGGTATATTGCGAATACGATCCCGACAGCAAAACAGGAATGCCGGGCAGCAACCGCAAAATCAAAGGTACGATCCACTGGGTAAGCTGTGCACACTGTCTGCCTGCCGAAGTACGCCTGTATGACCGCCTGTGGAAAGTGGAGAACCCGCGTGATGAGATGGCCGCTATCCGCGAAGCAAAGAACTGCGACGCACTGGAAGCCATGAAAGAAATGATCAACCCCGATTCGTTGAATGTATTAACCAACTGCTATGTAGAAAAATATCTGGCCGATGCCAAACCGCTGGATTACTTGCAGTTCCAGCGCATCGGTTATTTCAATGTGGACAAAGACTCTACACCAGAAAATCTGGTGTTCAACCGCACCGTATCTTTAAAAGATACCTGGAGCAAAATCAATAAATAAAAACAAGCTTATGAACTATGACATGTCTTCTTACTTTGAAGACCCGGAATTTAAAGAAGCATTAGCAAGATACGAGGGTATGGTGGAAAACCATACCCCCGCTTATTTTGAAGCTGATGAACTGACCGATATCGCCGAATATTACGCCTCAAAAGGAAGACATAAAGACGCTGACAAGGCCATAAATCTTGCAATCCAATTGCACCCTGATAACATAGACGCCCTGATTTTCCGGGCACGTTCCTTGATGCTGCTAGGAAAAAAAGAAGAAGCCCAAATGGTGATGCAGCTCATCAACAACCCTGCCGACCGTGAATTCAGATTCCTGCAAGCCGACCTACTGATAGAGGAGGAACACATGGAAGAGGCCGATAAGATATTACAACAACTAGCCATGGAGGAGGAGTATGAACTGGATACGCTGCTAGACATCATTCTGGACTACGTTGACGTCAACCAGAAAGAATACGCCAAGAAGTGGATCGACTGCCTGTTTGCCCATTTCGACATGCAAACCCTGCCGGAAACCAACCAACGTCTTCGCGACGTGCTGTGCGATTATTACAGTACTTTCAACAAACCGGACTTGGCTATCCCCTACTTGAACATGACTCTGAACGAGTTTCCCTATTCCGTTCAGCATTGGAACGAACTGGGTAAATGCTATCTGCAACAAGAGCAATACGAAAACGCGCACGAGGCTTTCGATTTCGCATTAGCCATTGATGAAAACAACACAGAGACATTGACCTTGAAAGCATTCCTTTACAGCCAGACAGCAAATATCAAGGAATCTATCAACTATTATCTCCGTCTGGAAAAGGCGACAGAGAAGAAGCCTCCCGTTTATATGGCATTGGCTGGTCTCCACTTCGAGATGAAGGATTACGAAACCGCCATGAAGTATACACAAAAGCTGCTAAAACAGAAACAGGAGATAACTGCATTCGAGCTAACCGATATATATAGTATCGCAGCCCTCTGTCATGTAGCCCTGGGACATCCTGAAGAGGGATATATGTATCTGGACCAAGTGCTGAAGCAGAACGGGAACGATGCGGAAACACGTATCTATGCCGGACAGTTTTTCACGATAATGGCAGGCAGCAAGGACATCAGCGAGGAGGAAAGAAAGAATAATATCGACAAGGCGGAGGAACAATTCAACCTCGCCCTGGAATTCACCCCGAAAGAGGAACGGATGGATATTTTGTTCAAAATCGGATCCAAATACTTCGATGAACATCTCTTTGAATATGCCAACCGGTATTTTGAGCAAATAAACAAAGAATTCCCCCACAACGCCCATAGCACTTATTTCTTTCTGATTTATGGCTATCTTTATTTACAGCAACCAGGTCCGTTCATACACTATCTGGCTAAAATCAATAAAGAACTTCCTGATACGTATGCAGCTCTGGGAGTTGATGAAAACGCACAGTTTCCCGACCAGTTATTCAACGAAGCGATACGCGTAATCAAGGACGATATCAGCAAAGGCAAGCTAAACTTAAACAATTATTTATAATTATTTTATGGAATCAGTTGCATTTATTCAATGGTGTCTGGACCACCTGAATTATTGGACAATTACGTTATTAATGGCCATCGAAAGCTCTTTTATCCCCTTCCCCTCGGAAGTGGTAGTGCCTCCTGCCGCTTACAAGGCAGCCGGAGGCAACAGTGACCTGAATGTATTTCTGGTAGTTATATTTGCGACAATCGGAGCCAATATCGGCGCTCTCATCAATTATTACATAGCCTATTTCGTAGGCCGTCCGCTGGTTTATAAATTCGCGAACAGCCGCTTCGGGCACATGTGTCTGATTGATGAAGCCAAGGTTCAGAACGCGGAACACTACTTTGACAAGCACGGGGCACTCTCCACCTTTATCGGACGTCTTATTCCTGCCGTCCGCCAGCTTATCTCCATTCCTGCCGGTCTGGCCAAGATGAAATTATCCACTTTCCTGCTGTACACAACGCTGGGAGCAGGTATCTGGAATGCCATTCTGGCGGCTATCGGCTACTATCTGCAATCAGTGGTTCCCGAAGAGCAGTTATTGAGTACCGTAACCGAATACAGTCACGAGTTAGGATATTGCTTCATTGCTATCGGTGTTTTAGTGGTAGGTTTCTTGATTTACAAAGGAAGAAAATAAAAAAGAATGAACTTTTTTCCATTTAAATTTGTTATCATTACAGTATCGAACTAAAATATAATAAAATTATGGCAAAAACAGCATTTAAAGGAGCACCGGTGACATTGGCCGGAGAATTTGTAAAAGTAGGAACTTCAGCTCCGGAATTTACATTGGTAAAAGGAGACTTAAGCAATTATACATTAAAGGACGGTAAAGGCAAGTACTTGATTCTTAACATTTTTCCCAGTCTGGATACAGGTGTATGCGCTACTTCCGTACGCAAGTTCAATCAGTTGGCTGCAAACCAGCCCAATACGGTAGTGTTGGCTATCTCTAAAGACCTGCCATTCGCCCAGGGCCGCTTCTGCACCACCGAAGGGATCAGTAGTAACGTTATTCCTTTGTCTGATTATCGCTATACTTCCGATTTTGCTGAAAAATATGGTGTTCTGATGACCGACGGTCCTTTGGCGGGATTATTAGCACGTTCGGTAGTAGTGGTTGACCCGGAAGGAAAAGTGGTTTATACCGAACTTGTTCCCGAAATAACCCAGGAACCGGATTATGAAGCTGCGTTGAAAGCAGTAAAATAAAAAGCTCCCGAAAGAATAAAGAAAACGGCAGAAGATTTTGTCAATCTGTCTGCATAGGTTTTGGTGGTTTCGGGCATAACTTCTTGAAGTTATGCCCGAAACTTTTATGTGTTATGCCGGAAAGATCTATCATCTTGCATACGAACGATCTATAATCTTAAACCCGAAAGATCTATCATCTTGCATCTTCATCTTCTAAGACAAATACCATTGATACATTCGGTGTACTCCCTCTTCTATATCAATCTTATGCTGCCATCCCAGACTATGCAATTTGCTTACATCCGTCAGCTTGCGCATAGTGCCGTCAGGCTTCGTAGCGTCAAAAGTCAGTTTGCCTTGATAGCCCACTTCTTTGACAATCTTATCCGCCAATTGAGCGATGGTGATTTCTTTTCCCGTACCGATATTGATATGGCAGTTACGGATATCCTTGGAACCGGGTGTGTATGTATCCTTAAAGTCCACATGCTCCATGATATAGACACTGGCATCGGCCATTTCCTCACTCCATAAGAATTCACGCAACGGCTTGCCTGTACCCCATAAGGTCACTTCCTGTCCGGAGATGCCGTATTTTTTCAATACAGCCAGAATTTCCTCATCCGTATTCAAACCGCTTACTCCCTCCACAGGGCGGAGATTCATATCTTTACGCACCGCATCCCAATCTCCTTCATTCAGGCATTTTCCCAAATGAATCTTACGAATCATGGCAGGCAGCACATGGCTGTTCTCCAAATGGAAATTATCATTGGGTCCGTAAAGGTTCGTGGGCATCACGGCTATGTAATTGGTTCCATATTGCAGGTTAAAGCTTTCGCACATCTTCAATCCCGCAATCTTCGCAATAGCGTATGGTTCGTTGGTGTACTCCAACGGTGAAGTCAGCAACACCTCTTCCTTCATGGGTTGTCCGGCATCACGAGGGTAAATGCAAGTGCTTCCCAAAAACAAGAGTTTCTTTACATTGTGACGGAAGCTCTCTCCTATCACATTCTGCTGAATCTGCAAGTTCTGATAAATAAAATCGGCACGGTAAAGACTGTTCGCCATGATACCGCCCACATGTGCCGCCGCTAAAATGACATACTGGGGCTGCTCTTCATCAAAGAACTCCTTCACAGCCTGCCCGTCCAGCAGATCCAGTTCTTTGTGAGAACGGCCTACCAGATTGGTATATCCTTTTTGCTGCAAATTATTCCATATAGCAGAACCCACCAGTCCGTGGTGTCCTGCTACATATATCTTGGCTGTTTTTTCCATTATTCCGCTATTTGAGCCTTTAAATATAGTTTCTTCACGAACTTCATATCATGCTTCACCATGATTTTCACCAGTTCGGGGAAAGAAGTCTTACGGGGATTCCAGCCCAATAAGGTTTTGGCTTTAGTGGGATCACCCAGCAACTGCTCCACTTCGGCAGGACGGAAATACTTAGGATCGACGGCAACCAGTTCCTTGCCCGTCGCCACATCGATGCCTCTTTCATCCACCCCTTTGCCTTCCCAGCGCAACTCAATGCCCACTTCCTTGAAGGCCAAGGTACAGAACTCGCGCACCGTATGGTACTCGCCGGTCGCAATAACAAAATCTTCGGGAGTATCGTGCTGAAGAATCATCCACATACACTCCACATAATCTTTGGCATAGCCCCAGTCACGCAAAGAATCCAGATTTCCCAGATACAGTTTGTCCTGATATCCCTGGGCTATACGTGCGGCAGCCAAAGTAATCTTGCGTGTTACAAAGTTTTCACCACGACGTTCGCTCTCATGGTTGAACAGGATGCCGTTCACGGCAAACATACCGTAACTTTCACGATAATTCTTGGTAATCCAGAAACCATACTGCTTGGCCACCCCATACGGAGAACGGGGATAGAAAGGAGTCGTTTCCTTCTGAGGGACTTCCTGCACCAGTCCGAACAACTCAGAGGTAGATGCCTGATAAATCTTGGTCTTTTTTTCCAAACCCAGGATCCGGACAGCTTCCAACATACGCAGCGTGCCTACCGCATCCGCTTCCGCAGTGTACTCGGGCACATCGAAACTTACTTTCACATGGCTCTGAGCAGCCAGATTATAGATTTCATCGGGCTGTACAGCCTGAATGATACGTATCAGCGAACTACTGTCGGTCATATCCCCCCAATGCAGGTTCACCAAACGGGTCTTTTGCATATCACGAACCCACTCGTCCAGATAGAGATGTTCTATACGACCTGTGTTGAATGAAGAAGAACGGCGCAGAATACCGTGAACCTCATATCCCTTTTCAATCAAAAACTCTGCCAGGAATGAACCGTCCTGACCTGTAATACCTGAAATTAAAGCAACTTTTTTCATTTCGTTTATTGTAAATGGCCTCATGCAGGCCTTCTAAGTTATTTCATATCACATAGCTATCTACCGCTATCTGCCTTTCGGCATGACAAAGGACAAAATGACCAAACAGAACGGCAGATAACAGACAGCATACACTCCATGTATGCAGAAATAAAATATATACAAGAAAGAATACTTACTCCGCCGAGAATTCTTTGATGCGCTGTTCCTCGCTCAACCGGCAGATCAACAATGTGTTATTCTTCTCAGCAACGATATATCCGTCCAGTCCCTGTACCACCACCCTCTTTTCCTGTGTAGTGTGAATCACACAGTTACGGGTTTCATACAACTTTATATTCTCACCTATCTGCGTATTATTATGGGCATCTTTCGGCAAATTCTCGTGCAACGATCCCCAAGTACCCAAATCACTCCATCCAAAGCTGGCAGGAAGGACAAAAATCTCATCCGCCTTCTCCATAATGGCATAATCCACCGAAATGTTCTCGCACAAAGGGAAATTCTGGTTAATCATTTCCTGCTCCTTGTCCGTATAATAATAAGGAAGCAAACGCTCGAACACCTTCGAAATGGCAGGCTGATATACGCGCAGGGCATTCACCACCGTATTTACATTCCACACAAAAATACCGGCATTCCAGAAGAAATTATTTTTTTGAATATAGCGCCGGGCTGTTTCCAGATCAGGTTTCTCTTTAAAAGAATACACCCGGAATACTTCCTTATTGGCGGTAGAAGGTACACTGAGATCAGCTTCAATGTAACCGTAGCCCGTCTCAGGACGAGTAGGTTTCATGCCCAGGGTAAGGATAGCGTCCGAATCGGCCGTAAAATTCATCGCCGAATTAATCACCCGCTGAAACTCCGCAATATTCATCACAATGTGGTCGCTGGGGGTCACCACCATATTGGCCTTAGGATTACGTGCCTTTATTTTCCAACTGACGTATGCTATACAAGGAGCCGTATTGCGACGGCAAGGCTCACGCAAGATATGATCATCAGCAATATCGGGCAACTGCTCCTTTACAGTGTCCGCATACTTCTCTGATGTCACCACCCAAATATTTTCCGGAGGACAGATCCCCTGGAAACGGTCAGCCGTAAGTTGGATCAATGTACGGCCGCAACCCAGTACATCAATAAATTGCTTAGGATAATCAGGAGTACTCATCGGCCAGAAACGGCTTCCAACACCTCCGGCCATTATAACGAGGTGATTATTCTTGATGTTCATATGATTCATTTTTTACGTTGTATGACCGCAAAGATAAGTATTATTTTTTAAAAAAAGTATTGCGTTTTAATTTATATGTTCTATAT
>SKFA01001746.1_pt1 | contig 12004 bp, 7 predicted proteins | sample 4820291 | NCBI WGS metagenome assembly SKFA01 (sample SAMN11008795, study PRJNA524170) | human gut metagenome | isolation source: fecal sample from pouch patient p30 | place: Israel: Tel-Aviv | reverse complement strand
ATGACCGACATCGCATAATCCAGATAGGAGCTCTTCAGCTCTTCCTCAATGTTGACCGGTGTAATTTCTCTCGCAAGGTCGCTCATCTAACCGCTATCCCTCTACTGTATCCCGGATTCAAAGGTCGCAAATTATAACACAGCCGCGCAGTTTGAGGTAAACCTATACGCTTTATTCACATCCAATGCCTGATATACTCGTTTGTCTTGCCAATTACGGAGTAGAAGTGCCAATGAATGCCGAAAAATCGCCGGAAAACCATAACGTAGACCACGAAGAGATCGCTAAATTTGAAGCCGTCGCCTCCCGCTGGTGGGATCTTGAAGGTGAGTTCAAACCGTTGCACCGCATTAACCCGCTGCGTCTGGGCTATATTGCCGAGCGTGCTGGCGGTTTATTTGGCAAAAAGGTGCTCGATGTCGGTTGTGGCGGCGGCATTCTGGCCGAGAGTATGGCGCGCGAAGGCGCGACGGTGACCGGTCTGGATATGGGCTTTGAGCCATTGCAGGTGGCAAAACTGCACGCGCTGGAAAGCGGCATTCAGGTGGATTATGTGCAGGAAACCGTGGAAAAGCACGCGGCAAAACATGCCGGGCAGTATGATGTGGTGACCTGCATGGAGATGCTGGAGCACGTCCCCGATCCGCAGTCAGTGGTCAGAGCCTGTGCGCAACTGGTGAAACCAGGCGGCGATGTCTTTTTCTCGACACTTAACCGCAACGGCAAGTCATGGCTGATGGCGGTGGTTGGTGCGGAATATATTTTGCGCATGGTGCCCAAAGGCACGCATGATGTGAAGAAGTTTATTAAACCGGCAGAATTGCTGGGCTGGGTGGATCAGACCAGTTTAAAAGAGCGGCATATCACTGGGCTGCATTACAACCCGATCACTAATTCCTTTAAGCTCGGCCCCGGCGTGGATGTGAACTATATGCTGCACACGCAGAATAAGTGAGGTTGATGTTTGGCCGCGCCAATGCCTGATGCGACGCTTGCCGCGTCTTATCAGGCCTACAAATGCTCCCCGTAGGCCGGATAAGGCGTTTACGCCGCATCCGGCAACCGTGCCGACTAGACAGTGATTACCATTTCACCGTCATCGACAAAAACCCTGCCGTCTGGGCAAAATCATCACTCCCTTTCTGCCACGCCACGCTGCCGCGCAGGGACACTCGCTGACTGATATTGCCCGTGACTCCCACTTTTATTTCACCCCGTTGCTTCACCGCATCGTCACTGATAGTGCTGCCATCCTCTTCAATTTCCGTCGAATGGGGATCGTGATAATAATTCAGATCTAATGTTGGTATGACATGAACAGCGGTACGCCATTCGCTGTGTAAACCCAGCCGCGTCTGAATATCATCACCCTGCGATTGTGACACGCGCGCACGGTTAGCGGCGGTAAAATCATCCTGCTGCACGCCCTGATAAATCACCTGCGCCTGCGGTTCAATCACCACACCACGCCCCGGTAACCACTGATACCCCGCCTCCAGCGAGGCGATAATCCCCGACGAGTGGTAATGATCTGTGCCATCTTCTTGTTCGGAAACATCATTGCTAAACCACGCGTATTGCAGCCAGCTATCCAGCCAGGCCCCTTGCTTCTGATTACCGTGCTGAAACCAGCTTGATGTCAGCCCAACGGCATAACCGTGGTTCTGGTTATCGGCGCGAGTTCCGGTCATATTCGAGCGGCTGTCGCCCTGGTTATCGCTGTAGCCACCAACAATCCCAAGCATCCACTCGCCATCCGTGCCCCAGCGCCCGCTAAACAGATCGCCGCTAAGTTGCACCGTAGAAGTGTCTTCATGTTGAGCCAGTTGCCCCGCTGCTGTGTAATGATAATCTCCGCCGATAACACGTAAATTCAGCGTCTGACCATCGCCACCTGCGTGATCGCGTCGCTCCATCATAAACGCCTGATTTGCCGCCCGCAGGTTATTGAGATAACCGCCAACTTTGGCATTCAACACCGGCTGGTAAGCAGGCGTAGGTTCCGGGTCGGGTGTTGGATCAGGATCCGGCGTGGGATCAGGATCGGGAGTCGGGTCTGGATCAGGTGGCGATGGCGGCGTTACTTCTTGCGATCGCAGATACCAGTCGTTGTTATCTTCCACCAGCGTGTAGTCATACGCTCCCATATTGACGTAGCCGCTGCCTGCCAGACTGAACTGCGCATTGTTTTGAAACTGCGTGGGATCAGCTGCGAAATCAACCATTTTAATGCCTGTCGATGTCGGCTCACCAATCCCTGTAATGGAGTTAACCACCACAGTTGTGTTGCCAGCAGTATTACCGTTCATCACCAATTGATCGCTTACCGAGTCATCGCCGTTTAATTCGCTATCGAGCAGTAGCGTACCGCCGCCGGTATAATCACCGTTTACCGTCAGCGTATCGCCAGCGACGCCATTTTGCAGGCTAACCGCACCGGACGTATTGGTCAGATTGCCATTAACCGTCACGTTGGAAAGATAAGTCAGGCTGTCAGTTTCAAGGTTGGTATTAAGCTCACCTGTCAACGTCACACCATCGGTGGCATTCACCAGCGTCCCATCGCCGTTAAATAGTGAGGCATTAAGGGCGACGGAAGTATCCTGCCCGGTCAGGCGCAAAACCGTACCATCGCTGATGTCGATAGTGCCGCTGGAAATAGCATCAATTGACTGAATATCCTGATCCGCGCCAGTAACGAACGTCGCCCCATCACCAACCCACAGTGACGAAGCATAAGGAAGGATATCAGCAACATCACCTTTCAGGGTGCCTTCTTCGACACGTACCGCCGACTGCGTTGTACCGCTGGCGGTCAGCTCCAGTGTACCAGCCCCCGTTTTAGTCAATGTGCTACCCTCATCCTGATGCTGCCCGCTGCTGTCAGCCATCAGTGCGCCCCACTGCGTGTCTACCCCCGCATCAACTGCCACTTCACCGTCGGCGCGCATTTCAATATCACGTCCGTGGCCTGCCGCATCTGAACGCGTGTCAACGTCGGAGGTAATCTCCATCACGCTTTCTTGTTGCTTATCGGTAAAGATAACCTGGCGGTTATAGTGGGTATCTCCAAGCTGCGAGTTGTCGCTCACCATCAGCGTACCGGAGGCGATTTGTGTTGTGCCCAAATAACTATTATTGTTTGCCAGACTTACCTGCCCGTCGCTCGCATCGACCACCACGTAGACGCCATCTTTCCCGTCGCCGCCGATATGCAAATTGTCGCCACCTGCAAGATCTACCACATCCTGACTGCCGATAACCGTTCCGCTGCTGCCACTGACTTCAAGGCCATCGTTGTATGATGTGCCGCTCTGCCAGGTGGAGAAATCAGAGAGATCGAGCACACCGCCGTTTAACACGATCGACTGCGGATCGTCCTGGAGAGCGGTAAGATCTGCCGCGTCGCCTTCCAGCGAAAGCACCGCACCATCATCAACGACTATATCGCCGGTTAGCGCCATCGACTGCGCCCCTGCCAGCACGTAGCTGCCGTTTTGCGCAATGGTGAGCTGACCAGCACCTTCGATGATGCCAGCAAAACTGCCCTGATTAACAGTAACGTTGCCACCAGCATCGATATTTAAAGTGCCATTCTGAAAGCCCGTCAATGCGTGCACAAAAGTTTGTTGGGTCGAGCCAACGTTTAGCTCAGCCTGATTCTGATACTGATCAATACTCCCTATCGTCAGACCGTAGCAGTCTTGCGGATCGTCCTGGCAATGCGTATCGCCGACATTCATCAGGGAGTTGCTGCGGCCCAGGGTAACTTCACCGTTTTCAATCTGCATCTCACCAGTAAAGTCATTGTTATCTGCATTAAGTACCAGATCGCCGGAACCTGTTTTGGTGATTAACCCGGTACCAGCAATAGAGTCAACAGCTCCGTCATTCTCTGTATTGCCAATAACCAGCGTTTTTCCGTCGGCAATATCAAAGGTAACTTCACTTAAGCCGAGATACATAAAGCCACCCGCCGCAGAGGAAGGACCATCTCCATAGCCTGCTGCGCTATTGTTCTCATCGACTAACACGCCTCCGTTCTGGCTGTAGCTGTCATCAACAGAAATATCAATAAGATAGGGAGCCGTCACGCTATTGGTATATATCGCCCCGCCATAACCTTCGGCAGTGTTATTTGTAAAGGCAGTGTTATTTACTATCGTATAACCTGAAGGATGCTTGCTGTCGCTATTATTATCGGTAACATCGATTGCCCCGCCATCGCCATCACTGTAACTTGTTGATGTATATGCCTGGTTGTTATCAAAAATAACATCACTTAAATAAACGTCATTATTAATGGTATAAATTGCGCCACCTTTGCCATCATTAGCGATGTTATTGCGAAACATGGCGTTAGTGACACGTAAATCGACGGCACCAGTATCGTTAGTACCAGAAGAATAGATTGCGCCACCATAGCCGCCTGCGACGTTACCGGAAAAAATAACATCAGTAAGATTCAGCGTTGAGTTTTCTTTAGCAAATATGGCCCCGCCGTTATTATATTCTCCTGTAACGGTGTTATTGGCAAACAGAGTCATTCCAGTTTCATTTTCTGGTAATAGTGAAAATTCCGCTCCTTGTTGCAAAAATACGGCCCCACCGCTGGCGTTATTGGTCATATCCGAAAAAACCAGCCATTGCCCATCAGCGATACTCCAGTCCTGCGTAATGCCTGAAAGGCTTTGCCTGCTGGCCTGACAACTCGCTTTGACATCATATCCCTGGCATGAATCAGTGACCGCCGCGACACCGTTAGCAGAGAAAAGAGATGCAATCATTGACGGGAGTAAAGATAAATACTCCTTGCGTAGAAAGATAATCCGCATATTAATCTAACCATCATTTTCTATAAGACGGCGTATTTAATCGCATTATACGATATGGAATATCTTTCTTTTGTAAATTGTTCAACCCGGTGCAATGGCTATTTTGTTATTATTTGATGAATAATATCAGTGCGTCATAATTCAAGTTAATAACCTTCAGGGATATCAGTTATATTTAAACTAAATTAAAGTCATGAATAATTTTCTTATAATATAAGGTAAATTAACAAAATGGCTTAGCATTTAACAATAACCGAATAGAAAACAACCATTTCGCCATCAACAATCTCTTACATTCGCTTATATATTGACCACAACTGATACATCAGATTATGTGATGACTCGTGCTTAGATCAATTTTTGCAATCATTAGCAAAAAGATTAATAAACCATCTATATCAATTTATCTAACCTATTATGCCGTTCAAGAAATCGCCGAACAGTTATTTTTAACAAATTTTTCTCTTCCCATTGACTTTCCCGGACACCTTGTCTGACCTAAGGTGCGCGAAAGCCACTTTTTCCTTCCTGAGTTATCCACAAAGTTATGCACTTGCAAGAGGGTCATTTTCACACTATCTTGCAGTGAATCCCAAACATACCCCCTATATATAGTGTTCTAAGCAGCTTCCCGTACTACAGGTAGTCTGCATGAAACTATTGCGGAAAGAATTCCAAAAACAGGTACGACATACATGAATCAGAATCTGCTGGTGACAAAGCGCGACGGTAGCACAGAGCGCATCAATCTCGACAAAATCCATCGCGTTCTGGATTGGGCGGCAGAAGGACTGCATAACGTTTCGATTTCCCAGGTCGAGCTGCGCTCCCACATTCAGTTTTATGACGGTATCAAGACCTCTGACATCCACGAAACCATTATCAAGGCTGCCGCAGACCTGATCTCCCGTGATGCGCCGGATTATCAGTATCTAGCCGCGCGCCTGGCGATCTTCCACCTGCGTAAAAAAGCCTACGGCCAGTTTGAGCCGCCTGCGCTGTACGACCACGTGGTGAAAATGGTCGAGATGGGCAAATACGATAATCATCTGCTGGAAGACTACACGGAAGAAGAGTTCAAGCAGATGGACACCTTTATCGATCACGACCGTGATATGACCTTCTCTTATGCTGCCGTTAAGCAGCTGGAAGGCAAATATCTGGTACAGAATCGCGTGACCGGCGAAATCTATGAGAGCGCCCAGTTCCTTTATATTCTAGTTGCCGCGTGCTTGTTCTCGAACTACCCGCGTGAAACGCGCCTGCAATATGTGAAGCGTTTTTACGACGCGGTTTCCACATTTAAAATTTCGCTGCCGACGCCAATCATGTCCGGCGTGCGTACCCCGACTCGTCAGTTCAGCTCCTGCGTACTAATCGAGTGCGGTGACAGCCTGGATTCCATCAACGCCACCTCCAGCGCGATTGTTAAATACGTTTCCCAGCGTGCCGGGATCGGCATCAACGCCGGGCGTATTCGTGCGCTGGGTAGCCCGATTCGCGGTGGTGAAGCGTTCCATACCGGCTGCATTCCGTTCTACAAACATTTCCAGACAGCGGTGAAATCCTGCTCTCAGGGCGGTGTGCGCGGCGGTGCGGCAACGCTGTTCTACCCGATGTGGCATCTGGAAGTGGAAAGCCTGCTGGTGTTGAAAAACAACCGTGGTGTGGAAGGCAACCGCGTGCGTCATATGGACTACGGGGTACAAATCAACAAACTGATGTATACCCGTCTGCTGAAAGGTGAAGATATCACCCTGTTCAGCCCGTCCGACGTACCGGGGCTGTACGACGCGTTCTTCGCCGATCAGGAAGAGTTTGAACGTCTGTATACCAAATATGAGAAAGACGACAGCATCCGCAAGCAGCGTGTGAAAGCCGTTGAGCTGTTCTCGCTGATGATGCAGGAACGTGCGTCTACCGGTCGTATCTATATTCAGAACGTTGACCACTGCAATACCCATAGCCCGTTTGATCCGGCCATCGCGCCAGTGCGTCAGTCTAACCTGTGCCTGGAGATAGCCCTGCCGACCAAACCGCTGAACGACGTCAACGACGAGAACGGTGAAATCGCGCTGTGTACGCTGTCTGCTTTCAACCTGGGCGCAATTAATAACCTGGATGAACTGGAAGAGCTGGCAATTCTGGCGGTTCGTGCACTTGACGCGCTGCTGGATTATCAGGATTACCCGATCCCGGCCGCCAAACGTGGAGCGATGGGTCGTCGTACGCTGGGTATTGGTGTGATCAACTTCGCTTACTACCTGGCGAAGCACGGTAAACGCTACTCCGACGGCAGCGCCAACAACCTGACGCATAAAACCTTCGAAGCCATTCAGTATTACCTGCTGAAAGCCTCTAATGAGCTGGCGAAAGAGCAAGGCGCGTGCCCGTGGTTTAACGAAACCACTTACGCGAAAGGGATCCTGCCGATCGATACCTATAAGAAAGATCTGGATACCATCGCTAATGAGCCGCTGCATTACGACTGGGAAGCTCTGCGTGAGTCAATCAAAACGCACGGTCTGCGTAACTCCACGCTTTCTGCTCTGATGCCGTCCGAGACTTCTTCGCAGATCTCTAACGCCACTAACGGTATTGAACCGCCGCGCGGTTACGTCAGCATCAAAGCGTCGAAAGACGGTATTTTGCGCCAGGTGGTGCCGGACTACGAGCACCTGCACGACGCCTATGAGCTGCTGTGGGAAATGCCGGGTAACGATGGTTATCTGCAACTGGTGGGTATCATGCAGAAATTTATCGATCAGTCGATCTCTGCCAACACCAACTACGATCCGTCACGCTTCCCGTCAGGAAAAGTGCCGATGCAGCAGTTGCTGAAAGACCTGCTCACCGCCTACAAATTCGGGGTCAAAACACTGTATTATCAGAACACCCGTGACGGCGCTGAAGACGCACAAGACGATCTGGTGCCGTCAATCCAGGACGATGGCTGCGAAAGCGGCGCATGTAAGATCTGATATTGAGATGCCGGATGCGGCGTAAACGCCTTATCCGGCCTACGGCTCGGTTTGTAGGCCTGATAAGACGCGCCAGCGTCGCATCAGGCTCCGGGTGCCGGATGCAGCGTGAACGCCTTATCCGGCCTACGGCTCGGATTTGTAGGCCTGATAAGACGCGCCAGCGTCGCATCAGGCACAGGATGCGGCGTAAAATGCCTTATCCGGCATTAAACTCCCAACAGGACACACTCATGGCATATACCACCTTTTCACAGACGAAAAATGATCAGCTCAAAGAACCGATGTTCTTTGGTCAGCCGGTCAACGTGGCTCGCTACGATCAGCAAAAATATGACATCTTCGAAAAGCTGATCGAAAAGCAGCTCTCTTTCTTCTGGCGTCCGGAAGAAGTTGACGTCTCCCGCGACCGTATAGATTACCAGGCGCTGCCGGAGCACGAAAAACACATCTTTATCAGCAACCTGAAATATCAGACGCTGCTGGATTCCATTCAGGGTCGTAGCCCGAACGTGGCGCTATTGCCGCTTATTTCTATTCCGGAACTGGAAACCTGGGTCGAAACCTGGGCGTTCTCAGAAACGATTCATTCCCGTTCCTATACTCATATCATTCGTAATATCGTTAACGATCCGTCTGTTGTGTTTGACGATATCGTCACCAACGAGCAGATCCAGAAACGTGCGGAAGGGATCTCCAGCTATTACGATGAGCTGATCGAAATGACCAGCTACTGGCATCTGCTGGGCGAAGGTACCCACACCGTTAACGGTAAAACTGTGACCGTTAGCCTGCGCGAGCTGAAGAAAAAACTGTATCTCTGCCTGATGAGCGTTAACGCGCTGGAAGCGATTCGTTTCTACGTCAGCTTTGCTTGTTCCTTCGCATTTGCAGAACGCGAATTGATGGAAGGCAACGCCAAAATTATTCGCCTGATTGCCCGCGACGAAGCCCTGCACCTGACCGGCACCCAGCATATGCTGAATCTGCTGCGCAGCGGCGCGGACGATCCTGAGATGGCGGAAATTGCCGAAGAGTGTAAGCAGGAGTGCTATGACCTGTTTGTTCAGGCAGCTCAACAGGAGAAAGACTGGGCGGATTATCTGTTCCGCGACGGTTCGATGATTGGTCTGAATAAAGACATTCTCTGCCAGTACGTTGAATACATCACCAATATCCGTATGCAGGCAGTCGGTTTGGATCTGCCGTTCCAGACGCGCTCCAACCCGATCCCGTGGATCAACACTTGGCTGGTGTCTGATAACGTGCAGGTTGCTCCGCAGGAAGTGGAAGTCAGTTCTTATCTGGTCGGGCAGATTGACTCGGAAGTGGACACCGACGATTTGAGTAACTTCCAGCTCTGATGGCCCGCGTTACCCTGCGCATCACTGGCACACAACTGCTGTGCCAGGATGAACACCCTTCCCTTCTGGCGGCGCTGGAATCCCACAATGTGGCGGTTGAGTACCAGTGTCGCGAAGGTTACTGCGGCTCCTGTCGCACACGCCTGGTTGCAGGTCAAGTTGACTGGATTGCCGAACCGTTAGCCTTTATTCAGCCGGGGGAAATTTTGCCCTGTTGTTGCCGGGCAAAAGGCGATATTGAAATCGAGATGTGAATTGGTTGTAGTGCCAGATACAACGCTTATGCGTCTTATCTGGCCTACAACGATTACATGGCGTAGTAATACGCTTTCACCTGCTCCCAGTCCGCTTTGGGGATTGGCTCCAGATATTTTTCCAGCTGGCGGAAGTCATGATTAATCGCTTTATCGCGACGCAAGCGGCGACGACTTTTCTCCAGGTCAAGAAAACCAGCTTCTGCCTTACCTTCTGTTTTCACATAGATATGGCGAACATAACAACAGCCATGCTGACGATTAATGCTATGCATTTTCTTAAACGCCAGCGCCACTGCTTTCAACATGGCTTGCCGTACTTCGTCAGAATAAGGCGATACTGCATGCTGGGCATACCAGTCAGCAATGCTGATGAACCCCGCCATATCTTCAGTCACCAGCAACGCTCGCCATTCACCCTCAATTTTCACCGCTTCACCAAAAACGATCTTCGGCACGATGACACCGGCCCGTTCCAGTTCTTTAATTACCGCAACCTCACGGACAATCGTTGGTCGGCCGAACGGATAACGTACAGAATGAAACAGATGATGCGTCATGCGCTTTACATACAGCTTTTTGCCGTTGCGCTCGACGCATTGCACCCCGCTCATACCATTACGGCGATAGTTAGGCTCTTCAACCCAGTCGCCCTCTGTTGCCCACCAGTGATTAAATTCGTCGTACTTTGCTGAAACTGCCATACCCTATCGCCTGTCGTTTTTATTAACGACAATGACTATAGGTGGTTACCTGAGGAAAATCTTAATGAAACGTGTCGTATTAATGAATTTCTTTTGCCGCGACTAGTGTGACACCGCTTTTGCCCTTCATTTGCAGCGCATAGATTCCACCAGCCACGACCACTAATAGTGCGCCCAGCAGATAAAATGTTAATTTAATCAGTCGGATACAGCGATGAATTTTATTCGACAGGGATTAGGCATCGCCTTACAACCAGAGTTAACGCTGAAAAGCATTGCAGGTGAATTGTGTTCCGTTCCTCTCGAACCAACTTTCTATCGACAGATTTCGTTGCTGGCTAAAGAAAAGCCGGTAGAAGGCAGTCCACTGTTTTTACTACAAACGTGTACGGAACAACTCGTGGTGAGTGGAAAAATTTGATGTGAGACATGAGATTGATGACAAATGTAAGATTGCCTGATTCGCCACACTTAGTTGGCCTGTAGTCTTTACTAGGCGTAATAATTCGTTTTCACCTGATTTTGGTCCACTTTGTGAATTAGCGATATATATTTATCCAGTTTAGGGAAGTGACAATGACTCCAGGTAGAAACCGGTATGAAGCGCCCGACTCACTGTCAAAACCGATTGTTGAGAGTAATGACACTCCGGCGAACAGTACACAGTTTACTCTGGAGCCATTCTCAATCTTCAAGTGGGATACCTAATAACTTGTCAGGGAAGTTATCAATATCTGTTTGTTACTTATTACCGTGTTTATTAACAATAATGATACTTTCTAACATGCGTAAATGTCTTCGTAATAAAATGAGCTAAATTTGATAGTGAATATATTCTGCAAAGATTAAATTGTATCTTGTTAACTCACAATACAAGGAATCATTTATGCCAAATACATCTATTCACTTATCTCGCTGTAATATTTTACAAAATAATAAATTGCAACCAGAAGAAGTTTACAAAGAATCACAACAAACCGCGAAACTTGAGATTTTTTGTGATGAGTTTCTAAAAATATCTCAAAGTAGATACGGGTTATCAACCTCAGCAGACAGCATAGCTAATTTATTGACTTTTTTCACGAAAGCCTCAGATGCAATTGATAGAATCAAGACCCAAAAAATTGACGTTCACAGTTATGGTTTCGTACCAATAAGACATTTTGTCGAACATGTCATAACGTATAAAAATGAATTTGCAGCGGATTATGAACCCTATACCCTTACCTTTACCCGAGGTGAAAACAACGAAGGTGTTTTGAGTATCGAAAGCAAAGAAGGGTCTATTTCACAAAGAACAATAAACTTAAATGAATATGAAACTGCAATTAACATCATCAATGAACATGTTACAAAAGAAAATATCCACAACACGGTCCAGTCACTGACAGAAAAAGACATTTCAAAAATAAACAGCTCTGATAAACATCATAAGATCAGCAGTGAGGAAAGTATTAAAAGTCAACTTTACAGCGATCAAAAAAAATATGCAGACCTGCTACTACATTCTGAGAAAAATACAGAATGGTACAAATACGCATCCTCCGAGGAACGCTATGATAAATTCAAGAATTCTTCTAAGGAAATTAAAAACACCTACAAGCAAATTGTACTAGCGCAAAAAAAATTGAACCAAATGAAATACATCAATAAATTAGGTAATGACTCCAACTTATTGATAGTGTTTTATGTTCAGATAATGCCCGATGACTTTGTCATGCAGCTCCACCGATTTTGAGAACGACAGCGACTTCCGTCCCAGCCGTGCCAGGTGCTGCCTCAGATTCAGGTTATGCCGCTCAATTCGCTGCGTATATCGCTTGCTGATTACGTGCAGCTTTCCCTTCAGGCGGGATTCATACAGCG
>SKFA01001742.1_pt1 | contig 12039 bp, 7 predicted proteins | sample 4820291 | NCBI WGS metagenome assembly SKFA01 (sample SAMN11008795, study PRJNA524170) | human gut metagenome | isolation source: fecal sample from pouch patient p30 | place: Israel: Tel-Aviv | reverse complement strand
GCCCAGCGTGCTCGACGAGAACGAGCTGGTGCTGCACATGATCGAACGCCACGGCGTATCCGGACAGCCCGGCTACTTCTTCGACATGAACTCCAACGGCTATCTGGCCATCTCACTACTGCCCGAACCGGACGATTTCCGGCATAACGTGTACGTGGTGATCGACACCGTCAACGAACTGATCGGCTGAACGGACTGCCGAGTCCGAAATCTCTTCTACGCCCTGTCGCCCTTCGCCGCCTCATACTTCGAACGAACCAAATCCGTGTAAAAATCGACCGCCTCACGAGGCACGCCGTCGAACACCACACGATGGTCGTCGACAACGAGCACGCGGCCGATCGCATATTCCGGACGGACGATCAGATCCGTGTCATGCGTGGCGAACACCACCTGCTTGTCATAGCTGAACAGGGCCTTCGCCACGCGCGCCGACGCCACCTCGTCCAAGCCCTTGGTCGGCTCGTCGGCGACGATCGCAGCGGGGGAGAAGCTCAACGCGGCCGCGATCGCCAGCAGATGCCGCTTCTCGCTATCCAAAGCGGAGGCCGGCTCGCGGGCCACGGAAGCCAAGTCGAAATGCGCGAACAGATTGCCGATGATCGCCTGACGTTCGCTTTCCGGCACCTTGTGCTTCTTCAACGGCAGGTCGATCGCCTCACGAATCGAAGCCGCCTTGTAGTAGGCGTTCGGAATCTCTTCGCGCCGCACGCGGCCGACCAGATCCTCGACATGCTTCAGATCGCGTTTCACGGCGGGGTCGTATGCGGTACCGTCCGCTTCGATGCGGACCGTTCCGGACGTGGCGACCAACGCGCCATCCAACAATTTGAGCAGCGTGGTCTTGCCGGCACCGTTCAAACCTATCACCGCCACACGCTTGCTGTCAGGTGTGATATCAAGCGTGGTGGCCTCCAAGCCGATATTGCCGTCCTCGTACATGTGGGCGGTCTGGTCGAGATGGAACGTGACGGACGAAGCCGGTGTGGAACGTTTACCGGCGAACAGCGAATCGAAGAAACCCATACCGCCGATTGTAACGAACCGCAGGCGCAACCGCGCGCAGGTTCACCGGCAGTTCATCCGAATCGTCCGTGCCCGCATGCGTGGCGGACGTCTTGTAATCGGCGAACAGGCTGCCGAAATCCAACAGTCGCGTCACACTGCTGGTTTCGGCATCGAGTTTGACGACCTGGTCCTGCACGGCGTTGTCGTCGCGGCCCAGTTCGGTGGTGAGCAGCACGATGTCGCCTTTGGCATCCAACGTGCGGCCCGAGGATGGTTGCGTGGCGGCGAAAGCGGTTTCATGGTTGGCGACCCCCGGAACATAACTCAAAGCAACAATGATGACAATCGTTATGATTGCCGATGAAACTCAGAGCAAACCGGAAAAACTGCTATATGAATCAGGAAAGAAACCTGAATTTTTACTGGATGTAGCTTATGTCGGACGTCAACCCAACATGAACCAGGACTGCACGTCGAGATAGAGGGCGGGATTGTTGCGCAACATCTCATCGTCACGCCCGGGCAGGAACAACGACATCAGCGCGACAACCAGCGTAAACAGCAGCAGCGCGAGGAATCCGGCACGACATACCCAACGCAGACGCGGCTTGCCGCAATCAAGTACGATCAGCAACGAAGGCAACGCGGCCAAGGCAAACAGCCATCCGAAATCGGCGATGTACCGCCATCCCAAACCAGCCATGCGGGAGTCAATCACCACAAGCAGCAATCCCAATGCCAGGCTGGATGTCAACAACAGCCATGTGTTCGTGCGCCCGGCCTTGCGCATACGCCGGTAGAGGAACGGGCAGGCCAGCGCGGCCAACGTCAACGGAGCTATCGTGAATAAGCCGCCAGGCATTGCCTCGGTAAATCCCCAAGTGGGAAGAGGCGCCGGATTGACGGCGAGGAACGGAAACGCATCCGTGAACCGCAACGGCAGGAACAGGTAATATGCGACGGTCAGCGCAAGATTCGACAATGGCTGCCGATAACTGGTCATATCCGTGACCGTCATCTGATATGAGGTGCCGAAGTTGAGCGGTGATCCGAACCGGACCACGTTGTACGCCAGCAGAGGAACGATCACAATCAACGCGGGAAGCAATGCGGCCAACGGCGCGCGCATCAGACGCCAGACCGACATATGGGGAAGGGAGGAATCATTGGAGGCGTGACGGAAAATCGACTGAATCTGCGGCCAGAATATTACGAAAGCCAGCAACGCCACGAGAATGAACTGCGGACGGCACCCCAGATTGGCCGCAATGCACATCGAGCCTGCAGCCAGATGGGGCAACGACAACGACTGCGTGCCATCAACCTCACGAATCCGATCGCCTGACACCGGTACCCGCTTGGCGGCGCCCAACCACAGCCACAATCCCAACACGCTCAGAAACAGGGAGGCGGCGATCGGCACCGAATAGAAATTCGTCCGATACCACAGATACAAACCATTGGAAGCCAACAGCATGAACACGCACAGCATACTGACCGCAGCCAACGGCGCATTCGGACGAATTCGGGATATCACACGAATCACCAGCAGACATCCGAATACCAGAAAACCAAGCATCAGCAGCGGCACGGCCGCGCCGCAGGGCATCATCAGCCCGCCATCGACGAACAACGATGTGACCGCCCGATACGGCAGGAACAACAACAACGCGGGAACCACACCGAAATACGAATACCAGTGCCCCTGATAGAACGCGTAATCCCAATACACTGGGCTTACGCCATCGGCAAGCAACCGCTGCCGGGTGGCCACATCATACGGATTCGCCGCGTCACGCAACGCATCCGGCACATCCAAATCCAACCACGCGTGACCATCAAGCAGCGCCCTTGCCACGTAATCGTACTGGTCGAAATCATACGTGTACGTGCCTTTCGTATGGAAGCTCAACGGAGCCGCCTCCACCAGCTGCCACACCACAACGGCACAAGTGACCACAACAGGCACCGCCAGCAGCGCCCCCAGCCACGCATGCTGCCTCACACTCGTCGTATCCAACGGCATCCGCCACAACCGGGAACCAGGCCTCCACACCAGTACCATCGCCAACACGGCCACCATCACGCCGATACGCAACGGATTCAACGCGAACGGTACACGCACATTCGCACGCACCGCATCAAACGGAATCAGCGAACCCTTCGGCTCGACAATCCGCACGCACACCGAACCACCGGCAGCCGCCGCGTGCACATACAGCGAACGCGGCGAAGACACCAACACCGAACTGACCGTACCGGCCCTGCGATTGACATCAGGGCGGACACGAACCGTGCGCAACACCTGCTCCGATTGTCTGGCTGCCTTATCCAACGCCTTCGAAGACACCGGGTCCATACGAACATATTCCGACGAGCCATCCGCATCGACCTGCATATATGCTGCGTCGGATCGGTGACCTTCAACAACCCCTCGTCAGTACGTTCGAGCCCAGGGCCCAGCACGTTGTACGCGGCGGCGGAATCACCCGATGCGGCCAAGGAACGCCAAAACGGCATATTGCACAACACGCACTCGACCGCCACCATCACCGCGAAAGCGACTACAATGGCTGCGCACATACGACGACGTGCCTGAAAACGCTGCTTCGAAAAAGTCACGTCATTATTCTAATAGCTTCATGTCGCGTTGGATTGAAAGAATGGCACACATGTCTCACCGCACACCATCAGACCCGGCCAGCCAACCGGAACATAACCGGACCATGCTCGAACGCGTCAGGCAAAATGTGCGGCGACTCGTCAACCAGGCCACGCCGCGCCACATCCACGCCAACCCCTTCGGCAAGGCGCTTGACAAGCCCGACGACATCGTCGACGAACTGACCCGCAACGCCATCCGGCTTAATCCGCTCATCAAACGACACGTCATCGACGGATTCGAAGGCGTGCCCGGAGGATTCCGCCTCGGATGGGCCCAACTGCCGCAGACCCACGGCCATGCCTTCTCCATCGGATTGTTCACCGACAGCGACCACTTCGCCCAAATCGCGCTCGCGGACGGCAAAGCGCGTGTCTTCGCCGGCACCGATCCGGACATGGACACGCAGGAACTCGAACCGCGGTTCGTCTTCGTCAAAGAGGAAACCCTTACGTTGGCGGACGGTCCAAGACTCGGCCATGCGGCCAGCCGCAATCCGAAAACGGTGCGCGCCACGCAAGGCGGCGTCGTGGGACGCATGCCGGGCGGTCGCATGATGTGGCTCGCCTCATGGCTCAAAACCGGCAACCGATACACGCTTGAGCAAATGCGCGCCAACCTGCCAGCGAATATGCGGTTCGACCTCGAATACCGGGACGCCATCACCATCGCCTTCTTCGCCGCCTACATGCTTCCACAGATGAACGGCCTGCTCGTCGGCTTCGGTTCCGGCAACATTTTCCGCAGGCTCAACCGCGAAGCGCCCATAGGCGCCATCCGACGGTCCATCAGAGACACCATGAGCGCCCGGTCGCATGGCATGCGCGCCTCCGGCCTGGAAGACTACTTCGCCGATCTGATGCGCGAAGCCCACGCGCTCGATACCGATCAAGGGCTCGAAGCTGTGCACGGAGCGGAACCGCTGCGCCTGTACACATCCAGCTATTCCGGATGCTACTTCTTCGCATGGGATTCCTCCCTGCCGTTCTCGGCAGTGCTGTGCGCCCTCAACATCGAGGGCAACCTCAACCGCTTCGCCGCCGTCAGCTCATGGCTGGAACGTAACGCACGCATCGGCGCTCTCCCCACGGAGGACACGGTGACGCGTGCCGAAGCCGCGCAGATCGACTTCGCCCTGCTGGAGAATCCGGCGCTGATCGCGTTGAAACCGGACGACCGGTTCGGCGCGATCCTCGACCCGAACCGGGAAGACGGCATCCAGGCCGCCAGCCGACTGGCGGATATCGCGGCCGACTTCCGGCGTGAAGTCGCCGAATCAACCAAGGACAACGTGTTGGAAGGCGATTTCGGCGCCGACGGAGGTTCCGAATGGGTGTACCGGCAGACCATGTCCCGTCTGCTGCGCAGCCTGCGTCTGCCATACCGTTTCGACGTTGACTTCCGGTGCGACCTCAGCGACGGCGAAGTCGCAATCGGCTTCACTTCTGCTGGAGTGTCCATGATGCCGTTCACCCGATACGACGTATCGCGCCGCGCGTGGATCGACCTGACCGACGTCGAACGCACGCGTATGAGCGTCGATTACAATCTGCGCGTCGGACTCATGATGGCCGCGCTGAGCTTCGGAGCCGATCCGAATGTCAAACGCGTGTCGATGCACATCGATTCGATTGGTCTGGAAGAGGCCGTAGCCGAACAGGATTCCGCCATCAGCGAGTTGATGAGCGAGGCGTTAAGCGCCTTCGAACGCATCCGTACCGGAGACATGAGGCCATCCGGATCCAAAGCCGCTCCAAAGGACGGCGACTACCATGGCGATCCGGCTCGGCCCGTCACTCCGAGAACCACCGATATCTCATCCGAATCAATCGATTCCGACGATTCGGCTGGCTCGGATAGCGTTGGCACTGGAGACGATACGGTGGACGGCCAGTTCGAAGACCTGATGAAAGACATCGACTTCGACGAAATGGCGTTCGCGGTACCGGACGGACGCGCCGATGATGACGACGCCTCCATGCGGGACGACGCCCGCGACAAAACGGAGTACGACACCTACCTCGATGATGATGCCGACGATCCGATGGCGCAGCTGCGCAAAAACCCGACCGTACGCAACTTGGTGACCGTCACCTTCGCCCGCGACGAGTTCCTGAAGCGGCTCGACACTGACGGATTGGCCCATCCAACCGCCACATACCGCATGTTCGACGCCGAAATGGACGTGGACGGCAAAGGCGCTCTCAAACCCATCGACGCGGCCTTCGACCTTCGTGACAGCCGATTCTCACCGGCGGGAAGCCAAGAAGAACCCGAACTGTCCGACATTTGTTTTGATGACGGCACGGCGCAGTTGTTCGGCTGTGAGAACATGATGGGCCTGTCCATCCAGCGTGTCGACCTGTTGCAGCGCGCCGTGGGGGAGTTCCATCGTCTTGCGCAAAGCGACGGACTCGAATCGGTGGCCAAAGCCAAACAGGCCATGGACATCATCAATTCCATATCCGATCCGGAATTGACCGAATTGGCGCCGCAGGTCACCAGCGCGCTGATCGACGGCGAAGACACGCCCGACTTCTCATTCGAACTGGCACAATCCCTCGATGACGAACGTCTGAAGGCACGAGACATGCTGTTCTCCGGAGACGTCGAGCGGGCCATCGAATCCGCCCAGTCCACACTCGAACGTATGGACCGGATCTTCGCTGAAAATCCGGGCGTGCCGCGGTACTTCAATTCATATGCGGAACGCGTTATCTACAACCGCATGTTCGCCACCGAAGGCGAAAGAACGGTGCTCATCCCCGACAACCTGTTCTACATGCATATGGAGCTTGCCGACCTGCTCGCCCAAGTCAAAGGCGTCGATGCCGCGCTGCCGCATCTGAACGCCATGGTGCGTTACGCCCCCGCATACCCGCTGTCGCATCTCAAGCTCGCCGTGCAGCTGGGGCGTGCCGAGGACTGGGATCCGGCACGTGCGGCATGCCTCAACGCGCTGAACGTCGCGCTTGACCGGGAAGACGCCTCATTCGCCTACTATCGCCTCGCCTATGCGGAATGGATGTGCGACCACTTCGACCTTGCCGCCGCCTCATACATCATGAGCGAGGAGATCGCCCCCGGACGTATCGCCATGCTCGAAAGCGAACTGCAGGAACTGATCGGAAGAGCGCAATCGCAGTGCATTCCGGTGCCGACCAACGTGCAGGAAGCCATCCACGTGCTCGCCGACGCCGGACTGCCGGTATGGCCGAACACGCCGGTCGCGCCCCTGATGCACCAAGCGGCCCGCGTCTGCGTGGACAAAGGCATGTTCGTGCCCGCACGCACCCTGTCGGTGGCCGCGATGCGCATGGATTACGAAGACCATGACGGTGCCGACGTGGTGCAGGTGCAGTTCCTGCGCTCTCTGAACAACTAACAAAAACAGTCGAACATTTGTGCGATAATCGGTGCTGGCGTGGACATCCGCGCGGCATGGCGGAAATGATGGGAAAGCGGTGACAATGACGAATCGTGATGATTCCGAACAGTTGGCATGGGATTTCGACGCGCCGGAGAGCGACGGTAGTTCCGCGGCCGTCGTGGCCGATGAGGGGCTGGCTTCGCTGACTCCGGGCAGCGAACGTTGGATTGCCGCGTTGCAGCCGACCGATGCCGACGCCATGCGCCTCGACAAGGTTGATGTGGCTTCGATGAGCGCCGAGGCCGCGGCCAGGCTGTGGGCGCGCGTGGCCGCATGGGTGGAATCAGACCAGATCGCATACTATATCGACGATGCCCCCGTCTCATCCGACGCGGCATATGACGCAAGATTGCGCTGCCTGCAATCGCTTGAGGCGCAGTTCCCATCACTTGACTCACCGCAGTCACCGACCCATCGCGTGGGCGGCACGTTCTCCAACGACTTCGCTTCCGTACGTCATCCATCGCGCATGATGAGCCTCGATGACGTGTTCTCCATCGAGGAGCTGCGCGAATGGTACGACGGCGTGCTCAGGGGATTGGATTGGCCCGAATCGAAGCCACTGCCCATGACCTGCGAGGTGAAAATCGACGGTCTTGCGCTGAACCTCATCTACCGCAACGGCGTGCTTGAACAGGGTCTGACCAGAGGCGATGGCGTGACCGGCGAGGACATCACTCTCAACGTGCGCACCATCTCCACCATTCCGCAGAACCTTGCCGGACCGGAGGAAGACATTCCCGAATTCGTGGAGATCCGCGGCGAAGTGTTCATGCGATGGGACGATTTCAACAAGCTGAACGCCGAGAACGAGGACGCCGGTCGCGCGCCATTCGCCAATCCCCGCAACGCGGCCGCAGGTAGTCTGAGACAGAAGGATCCGCGTATCACCGCAACCCGTCGCCTGAGCTTCTACGCGCACGGCATCGGATCGCTGCGTTGGGGTGCGGGGCACGCCGGCAACGGCCATGATGTGGTCAACGACCAATCCGAAGCCTACGAATTGTATAAGAAATGGGGTGTGCCCGTCTCTCCGCACAACCGTGAGGTCACGTCGTTCAAGGAAATCCTCGACATGATCGACTATTACGGCGAACACCGAGGTGACATCGAACACGCGCTTGACGGCATCGTCGTGAAGGTCGACGATTTGGGATTGCAGCGTTCCCTTGGCGCTACATCGCGGGCGCCGCGCTGGGCCATCGCCTACAAATATCCACCGGAAGAGGTCAATACCGAGCTGCTTGACATCACTGTGCAGGTGGGGCGCACCGGACGTGTGACTCCGGTGGCGGTGTTGAAACCCGTGTACGTGGCCGGTTCCACAGTATCCCGTACTACGCTGCACAACCCCTTTGAAGTGGAACGCAAAGGCGTGCTCATCGGCGACACCGTGGTGGTGCGCAAGGCGGGAGACGTGATTCCCGAGCTCGTTGGTCCGGTGCTGGAGCGGCGCAAGGGACGTGAGGGCCAGCTCCGCCGGTTCGTGATGCCCACGCGTTGCCCGAGTTGCGGCGCGGAACTCGCTCCCGCCAAAGAGGGAGACAAAGATATACGCTGCCCGAACGTGGAATCCTGCCCGGCGCAGCTGACCGAGCGGATCATCAATCTGGCGTCCCGCAAGGCGTTCGATATCGAACATCTGGGAGACCAATCAGCCATTGCGCTGACGAATCCCGAAGAGGACAGGCCCGATTCCATCGACACGTATGCGCCGAACATCACCGAAATCGTGGTGAAACCCGGTGAGGAGCCTGAACCGTACGAGCCGGTGGCGGGACTGGAACTGCCGCCCATGCAGACACCTGTGCTGTCCAGCGAGGCCGGGCTGTTCTCGTTGACGTCCGCAGACCTCAAGGATGTGCGCGTCTGGCGCGAGGCCCCAATCATCGAAATCCACGAGACCGTCGGGTCAAACGGCAAGATCAAGAAAGTGCGCAAACGCGTGGGCGGATCCGGATTATGGCATCAGGTGCCCGCATTCTGGACCGCGCCTACCGCCGCCCGCAAACGCAAGGATGCCGACATCGACGAGACCGCGGAATATCCGCAATACGTGGTGCCGGATGACGCCGTGGTGATCCGCGAGGAAATCAAGGTATCCCGTGGAGGCGCGTCCAGCGTGCAGCCGGTGTACATTCGTCCGGCGGAAAACACCCGCAAGATGCTCGACGAAATGGACAAAGCCCGCCATGCCGACCTGTGGCGCGTTCTGGTGGCCCTGTCCATCCGCAGGCTCGGACCGCCCACCGCACGCACCATCGCCAGCGCGTTCGGTACGTTGGATGCCATCGAACATGCCAGCGTGGACGAATTGTCCCAAATCGACGGTATTGGTCCGGAAATTGCGGAATCCGTAGTCACATGGTTCACCGCGGCCCGTGAGCCGGGCAATTGGCGCGGTGCCGTGCTTGACGCATGGAAGGCCGCCGGCGTAGGAGTCGGACAAGCCCAAGCCAGCGGACTACCACAGACATTGGCAGGCAAAACGGTCGTGGTCACCGGCTCGTTGGAAGGATTCTCCCGCGATTCCGCCAAAGAGGCCATCGTTCTGCGCGGAGGCAAAGCCGCAGGATCCGTCAGCAAGAAAACCGATTGGGTCGTCGTAGGCGAGAATGCCGGCTCAAAAGCCGCAAAAGCCGAGGAACTGGGCATCCCCATGCTCAACGAAGACCAATTCAAACAGCTGCTCGACACAGGAACAGTTGAATAATCGCCACACCATCTGGCAAGCCGTGCCGCGAACCGCTACTGTGGTACGCGGCATAAGGAGGAAGCATGAGCGACGAGCGCACCATCGAAGCGCGCATCTACGAACGGCTAAGCAAAGTGATTGACCCCGAACTGGGCAGGTCCGTCACCGACTTGGGCATGATCGCAGCCATTGACGCCACGCCAGTGGCAGGCGAAACCAACACGTACGACGTACGGGTGTGGGTCGAACTGACCGTGGAAGGCTGTCCGCTGTCGCAGACCATCACCAACCAGATCAACGGCGCGGTCGCCTCCTATCCCGATGCCACGTTGATTCCCAGCATCGAAGTCGGCTCCATGAGCCAAGACAAACTCACCCAGCTGGTGGCCGGTCTCAAAGCGGAACGTAAACAGAACCCGTTCAACAAACCCGGCATCAAAACCCGCATCTTCGCCATCGCCTCCGGCAAAGGCGGCGTGGGCAAATCGTCTGTCACCGCCAATCTGGCAGCCACATTCGCGGCGCTCGGCTACGATACCGCCGCCATCGACGCCGACATCTACGGTTTCTCGCTGCCCAGGCTATTCGGCGTGCAATCACAGCCCACGAACCTCAACGGCATGCTCATGCCCGTCACCGCATGGGGTGTGAAACTGATCTCCATCGGCATGTTCGCCGGCGCGGACAGAGCCATCCTATGGCGTGGTCCAAGACTGCAACGCTCCTTGGAACAATTCCTATCCGACGTATGGTGGGGCGAGCCGGACGTATTGCTGCTCGACCTGGCGCCCGGCACCGGCGACATGGCGATTTCCGTGGCACAGGCACTGCCGAACGCCGAACTGGTGGTGGTCACCACACCGCAGCCATCCGCCTCCGACATCGCGGTACGATCCGGCCTGGTGGCATTGCAGGTGCCGATGAAAGTTCGCGGCGTCGTGGAGAACATGAGCTACTACGAGCACAAAGGCGAGAAGCTACGTATCTTCGGCGAAGGTGGCGGCGCACGCGTATCCGAACAGCTGACCCACAGCCTCGGCTATGAAGTGCCACTGCTCGCACAACTCCCATTGGAGCCTGAACTGCGCGAAACCGGCGAAGCAGGCCGGCCCGCAGTCCTAACCAAAGAGGGCGCGTTGCGGTCGGACGGTATCGGAGAAACATTCAAGAATCTTGCCGAATCGCTGATGAGACTGCCTCAATAAAATCACCATACGGTTGGAGCGTTCCTCCAAAACAACACATCGGAATGCGACTCAGCCACGGAATACGGAATCCGTTATGAGACAAAACCGACGTAAATCGTGGGTCCTGTGTAATATCAGGCGCAGACACGGGGGCCGAATGGCTGAGAGGAAGCAACCGCTTCAACCGTATGAACGTATACCGGATAATGCCGGCGCACGGACGTCTCTCTACTTCCCGTGCCTTTGCATAAGAGAAAGGCACATACCTATATGACTGAAGAAAACCAGTCTTCCGCAGTTCGCAAACCCAACGTCAAATGGCGTGTGGTCGACATCGTCGTGGCCGCGATCGTTGCCGTCGCATCCGGCGTGATCTTCTGGGCCTGGGACTTCATCTACGCCGTCCCGACCGCCCTGTTCGACAGCCTCACCCCGGGACTGGGCGGACTCTTCCATTTCATGTGGCTGTTCGCCGGCCCGCTCGTGGCCATCATCATCCGCAAGCCCGGCGCGGCCTTCTTCGGCGAAACCATCGCCGCGGTCATCGAAACGCTGCTGGGCAATCCATTCGGCGTGGCGCACGCACTGCTGATCGGCATGGCCCAAGGACTCGGCGCCGAAATCGGCTTCGCGGTCTTCGCATACCGCAAGTGGAACCTGCTCACCGTGACCCTGGCCGGCGCGTTGACCGGCCTATCCAATGGCCTGTACGAGTGGGTCGTCACCGCCGGCTGGTCGACACTGCAAGGCGTCGTGTTCACCGTCTGCTGCGTCATCTCCGGAGCCGTATTCGGCGGAGCGCTCATGTGGTTCGTACAGAAGGCGCTCGCCAAAACCGGTGTGCTCGACCGCTTCGAATCAGGCAAGGCCGACGTCGTGGCCTGAACCACGCAACTCACAATCCAACAACAAACACAGAAAACATGCCGGCCGTCCGCCGGCATATCCAAGAAAAGAGAAAATCATGACCAACCACGTTCCAGAAGCAACGAAACCCGCCAGCGGAGACTACGCCTGGCTGGGCGCGGAAGCCGGCTCCGTCGCCGACCTCATGTAC
>SKFA01001730.1_pt1 | contig 12093 bp, 9 predicted proteins | sample 4820291 | NCBI WGS metagenome assembly SKFA01 (sample SAMN11008795, study PRJNA524170) | human gut metagenome | isolation source: fecal sample from pouch patient p30 | place: Israel: Tel-Aviv | reverse complement strand
ATTTTGTCACCCTCACCCCTTGACACCGCCCTTCTACGCTTGTAGAATAAAGCTATCTTCTACAACTGTAGAACAAAGGAGGTCGACCCCATGTTCGCCACACTTTTTGCTTCGCTGTTCGTGCAGGGCATTCTGCTGGGTCTGGCCGCGCTTGCATTGCTGGCCGCGGCACCTCGGCTGCAAAAGCGCTACGGCCCGCAGTGGCTCTGCCGCCTGTGGGTCACGCTGGCGGTGCTGCTTCTGGTACCGCTGCACGCGCTTGTGCCCCAGGCCCCGGCGGCGGTGTCCGTGGATACCACACCGCTGTACAGCCGGACCGCCCTTTCGCAGGAAGTCACCGAGCGCCCCGCCGACGGTGTGCCCTACATGGTTGCCATGGAGGGCGGCGCGCCCACGGGCTACATCGTGCCCCGCGCCGAGCTGCAGACGGGACACCGCACGGTGCTGGAACGCCTCGCTGTCGGCGCAACGCGGCTGAACCTGCTGGCCCTTGCGTGGAACCTCGGCGTGCTGGCTGTTGCGCTCTATCAATTTGGCGGCTATGCCGTCTGGCGCATCCGCGTCCGCCGCACCGCACAGCCCGTTGACCCCGGCTGGCGCAGTGCCCTGCCGCAGGGGGCGTGCCCGCGCATGGTCGCCACGCCGCTGGTACGCAGCCCCATGGTGGCGGGCACGCTGCATCCCGTACTTCTGACCCCCACGGGCACGGCTCCCAATGGCGCAGACTACATGCTGGCCCACGAGCTGACACACATAAAACGGCATGACGTCGCCAAAAAGCTGCTGTTTACGCTGGCGTGTGCCGTGCATTGGTATAACCCGGCTGTCTGGCTGCTGGCCGCCCGCGCGGGCGCCACGTATGTCAGCCCGTTTTTGGGGCGTCTCGATGACATCGGCCAGCCGGGCATTGATCTGATCGAGACTATCCATGATATATTCCTGAACTATCCGGACATCGAGACTCAAATCATCGCCGCCAGCGTGCGCAATCCAATCCATGTGACCGACTGTGCCCTGGCTGGTGCCGACATTGCCACAGTGCCGTACAAGGTCATCGAGCAGATGCTTCACCATCCGCTGACCGATGCCGGCATTGAGAAGTTCAAGGCCGACTATACAAAAGTTTTTGGCGTCAACGGATAAATCTTCCGTAAGGGGGAGACAAAGATATGTACTATATTGGGATCGACCTCGGCACCTCTGCGGTGAAGCTGCTGCTGATGGACGAAACGGGCAGCATTGCCAACATCGTCAGCCGGGAATACCCGATTGCCTTCCCGCATCCCGGTTGGAGCGAGCAGGACCCCGCCGATTGGTGGGCGGCGGTCTGCGACGGTATCCCCGCGCTGCTGGACGGGTTTGATGCATCTCAGGTCAAGGGCATCGGCGCGGGCGGCCAGATGCACGGGCTGGTGGTGCTGGACAAAAATGACGCGGTTATCCGCCCCTGCATCCTTTGGAACGATGGCCGCACCCAAAGGCAGGTCGACTACTTAAACGGCGTTATCGGCAAAGACAAGCTGAGCCGTTACACCGCGAACATCGCCTTTGCGGGCTTCACCGCACCCAAACTGCTTTGGATGCGGGAGAACGAGCCGGACAACTTCGCCCGCATCGAAAAAATCATGCTGCCGAAGGATTACATCAACTATAAGCTGACCGGCGTCCACTGCACCGACTATTCCGACGCATCGGGCATGCTGCTGTTGGACGTGGAGCACAAATGCTGGAGCAAGGAAATGCTGGACATCTGCGGCGTGCAGGAATCCAAGCTGCCGAAGCTGTTTGAGAGCTGGCAGCCCGTCGGCATGCTGACTGCCGAAGCCGCCCAAACGCTGGGCCTGCCTGCAGATGTGGTCGTTTGCGCGGGCGCGGGCGATAACGCCGCTGCGGCTGTCGGCTGCGGCGCGGTGGGCGGCGGTAAGTGCAATATTTCCTTGGGCACATCGGGCACGGTGTTCATCACCAGCGATACGTTCGGCGTCGACAAGCAGAACGCCCTGCACAGCTTCGCCCACGCGGACGGAGGATATCATTTGATGGGCTGCATCCTCTCGGCTGCGTCCTGCAACAAGTGGTGGAGCGAAGAAGTGCTGCACACCACTGACTACGCTGCCGAGCAGACACCCATTACGGCGGACAAGCTGGGCGCGAACGACGTCTACTTCCTGCCCTACCTGATGGGCGAACGCAGCCCCCACAACGATCCTGCCTCGCGCGGTGCGTTCGTCGGGCTGCGGATGGACACCCCGCGTGCCGCGCTGACCGTGGCGGAATATCTGGCGTTTGACCTGAACAAGAACGTGCTGGTCATCCTGACCGATATGACGAGCTACTGCGAGGCTCTGCGCGAATTCTCGTCCTCCAAGGGCGAGATCCCGGGCCGCAAGGGCTTCCCCGGCTACCTGTATTCCGATCTGGCCAGCCTGTACGAGCGCGCCGGCATCATCAAGGGCAGCAAGGGTTCTGTGACCCAGATCCCAATCCTGACCATGCCCGGCGACGACATTACCCACCCCATCCCCGACCTGACGGGCTACATCACCGAGGGGCAGATCGTGCTGGACCGCGGCATGGATGCCACCGGCCTGTATCCGCCTGTGTCCGTGCTGCCCAGCCTGTCCCGTCTGATGAAGGACGGCATCGGCGCGGGCTACACCCGCGAGGATCACGTCACACTGTCCAACCAGCTGTTCGCCTGCTACGCCAAGGTGCAGGACGCCAAGGCGCTGGCTAGCGTCATCGGCGAGGAGGAGCTGTCCCAGAGCGATAAGCAGCTGATGGCCTTTGGCCGCGCGTTTGAGCAGGAGTTCATCGGCCAGGGCAACACCGACCGCACGATGGAGCAGACCCTCGACCTCGGCTGGGAGCTGCTGGCGACCCTGCCCCGCAACGCCCTGGACCGCTGCGACGCCGCGACGCTGGATAAGTATTACGAACCGGCGAAGGCGAGAATCAGTAAAAAATAATCCCAAAGCCGTCTCCCCTTGGGGGAGAAGGTGCCCCCGCAGGGGCGGATGAGGGGAGAGTGCGCCGCGATTGCCTGTGAATGGAGGCGATGGCATACTTGGCCCTCATCAGTCACCTTCGGTGACAGCTTCCCCCGCAGGGGAAGCCAAAGCAGTATAAAAGGAGTACCCAATGGCACAGCAGGTTTTTCCCACAAAATCAAACCTGATGGCGACAAAGCGCAGTCTGGCGCTGGCGACCCAGGGCTATGACCTGATGGACCGCAAGCGCAACATCCTTGTGCGCGAGATGATGCAGCTGATTGACCGCGCCGCAGGCATTCAGGACCGCATCAGCGCGGCCTACGCCGAGGCGTATGAGGCGCTGAAAAAGGCCAACATCATGCTGGGTTCTGTCGGCGGCTATGCTGCCGGTGTGCCGGTGGAGCGCGGCGTGCAGATGTCCACCCGCAGCGTCATGGGCGTTGAGCTGCCCACGCTGCGCTTGAACACCACCTCGCCCATGGGGCTGTACTATGACCTGGAATCCACCAACGGCACGCTGGATGTGGCCTACCTCAAGTTCAATGAGGTCAAGACGCTGACCGTCGAGCTGGCCGAGGTCGAGACCAGCGTCATCCGTCTGGCCGAGGCCATCCAAAAGACCCAGAAGCGCGCCAACGCCCTGGGCAACGTGCAGATCCCCCAGATGCAAAAGACCATCAAGTCCATCGACGAGGTCCTGAGCGAGCGTGAGCGCGAGGAATTCAGCCGTCTGAAGGTCATCAAGGCACAAAAAGAGAAAGAAGAAGCGTGACCCTTGCGGCTGCGCTGTAGGGGCGAGCATTGCTCGCCCGCAGGAACTTGGCAACAGCCACTACGTGTAGGGGCGGATTCCATATCCGCCCGTGCAATGTGTCGGCTGCCGCCAAACTCCGCGGGCGAACAATGTTCGCCCCTACATGTATGTTGTGGAATTTTCCCAAACACCCCGCCACTTTTCTAAATGGCGCTGTCAAAAAAATAACGGTATAATAAAGGCAGAACATGGGAATCATCGGCAAACAGCCGATACAATAAAAGGAGAGAATTTCTATGGCAAGTCGTATTGTACTGAACACTATTTCCTACCACGGCCACGGCGCAATCGAGAACATCGTTCCCGAACTGACCGCCCGCGGCTACAAGAAGGCTTTCGTCTGCTCTGACCCCGATCTGATCAAGTTCGGCGTCACCAAGAAGGTCACCGATCTGCTGGACGCCGCCGGCTTTGCCTACAGCGTTTACAGCGAGATCAAGCCCAACCCCACCATCCAGAACGTTCAGGACGGCGTTGCCGCCTTTAAGGCTGCCGAGGCTGACTGCATCGTCACCATCGGCGGCGGCTCCTCCATGGATACCGCCAAGGCCATCGGCATCATCATCAACAACCCCGAGTTCGCGGACGTCCGCAGCCTGGAAGGCGTGGCTCCCACCAAGAAGCACGCTGTGTTCACCATTGCCGTGCCCACCACCGCCGGTACTGCGGCTGAGGTCACCATCAACTACGTCATCACCGATGTGGAGAAGAAGCGCAAGTTCGTCTGCGTGGACACCAACGATATCCCCGAGATCGCTGTGGTCGATCCCGATATGATGTCCTCCATGCCCAAGGGCCTGACCGCCGCCACCGGTATGGACGCTCTGACCCACGCCATCGAGGGTTACATCACCAAGGGCCACTGCACCATCTCCGATATGTTCCATCTGGAGGCCATCAAGCTCATCAGCGAGAACCTGCGCGGTGCCGTGCAGAACACCCCGGAGGGCCGCGAGGGCATGGCTCTGGGCCAGTACATCGCCGGTATGGGCTTCTCCAATGTGGGTCTGGGCATCGTCCACTCCATGGCACACGGCCTGTCCGCTCTGTATGATACTCCCCACGGCGTGGCTTGCGCCATCCTGCTGCCGGTGGGTCTGGAGTACAACAAGACCGTTGCCGGGGAGCGCTACCGCGCGGTCGGCAAGGCTATGGGCGTGAAGGGCATCGACGAGATGAACGATGTTGAGGCTGCCGATGCCACCATCGCCGCTGTCAAGCAGCTGAGCGCGGATGTGGGCATCCCCGCAAACCTGCAGGGCATCCTGAAGGAAGAGGATATCCACTTCCTGGCCGAGTCTGCTTTTGCAGATGCCTGCCGCCCCGGCAACCCCCGCGATACCAGCGTGGAGGAGATCGAGGCACTGTATAAGAGCCAGCTGTAATTCGTAAACTGAACAAAGAGGGTCGGGAATGCCGCTTCCCGGCCCCTTTTTGTTCCGGGAAAGGAGCACTATGAACCTAAATTTCTATACTCTTTGTGTAATTTATCTGGTATATTCCTTTTTGGGCTGGGTAGGCGAGACCGTTGTTGCAACCGCAAAGGGCCGCCGGTTCACCAACCGCGGCGTGGCCTCCGGCCCCTTCTGCTTTGTGTACGGCACGGCAGGGGTGCTCATCACCATCGGCCTGAACGACCAGCGCACCAGCCTGGCGGCACTGTTCTTCGGCAGCATGATCTATGCCACGGTGGTGGAGTGGCTGACCGCCAAACTGCTGGAACGGATCCACCACCGCCGCTGGTGGGACTACTCCGATAAAAAGTTCAATCTGGACGGCTATGTCTGCCTGCAATACTCCCTGCTGTGGGGTCTGCTGGGCATGGCGGCAGTCCGCTGGGGCAACGACCTGCTGTTCCGGCTCTGCGCCCACCTGCCGCCGCTGCTGTTCCACGCTGTGGTATGGGTCGGCATGGCGCTGGCCGTCCTTGACCAGATCTCTGCCATGGTGGTGGTCAGCCGGTATGCGAACCGCCACCCACGGCTCGAGCAGCTGAATCGGGAGCTGGGCAGGGGCTCGGAGAGGCTGCGGCAGAAAATTACCGCCAGCGTGGAAAAGCGGATCCAGCGGGCGTACCCTGCTGCGGCTCGTCCGGAACCCACCACCAGTGCCGAAAAGCAGCTCTCCCTTGCCGACCTGCTCTGGCTCTTTGTCATCGGGGCTTTCCTCGGAGATGTGGTGGAGACCATCTTCTGCCGCATCACCGCCGGGGTCTGGATGAGCCGTTCCAGCCTGGTCTGGGGCCCGTTCAGCGTGGTATGGGGGCTGGCACTGGTGCTGGCCGCCATCCTGCTGCGGGGTGGCGAACAGAAGAGCGAGAGCCGCATCTTCTGGTTCGGTGTGATCCTGGGCGGTGCGTATGAGTATGTGTGCAGCGCCGTGACAGAGCTGCTGTTTGGCACCGTGTTCTGGGATTACAGCGGCTTCAAGTTCAATCTGGGCGGGCGCATCAACCTGCTGTACTGCTTCTTCTGGGGCATTGCGGCCGTGACCTGGATCCGCTATGGCTACCCACTGGTGGCAAAGGGGATGAAGGCGGTCAAGCGCAGGATCCGCCCCTGGATGACCGCTCTGCTGGCTGTGTTCATGGCCGTGAACCTTGTGACCAGTGCGTTGGCGCTGGCCCGCTACGATGCCCGCACCAGCGGCGCGGCTCCGGCCAATGCGGTGGATGTGCTGCTGGATGAGCATTTTGACAATGCCCGGATGGAGCGCATCTACCCCAACGCCAAAAAGGTGGAGAAGGCTGGATAAAAATGCACGATTTTGCTTGCGTTTTGCAGGGGAAACAGGTATAATACTCTATGGATTAAAAAGGAGAGATTTTATATGCTGATCCCTGTATTATTGTTTATCGTGGGCCTGCTCTGCCTCATCAAGGGCGGCGACTGGTTCGTGGACGGTGCAACCGGCATCGCCCGCCGCTTCAAGGTGCCGGAGCTGCTCATCGGTGCCACGGTGGTGTCCATCGGCACCACCCTGCCTGAGGTCATGGTCTCCACCACCTCGGCCATGACCGGCCACGGCGAGATCGCCTATGGCAACGCCATTGGCTCCGTCATCTGCAACGCGGCCCTGATCGCGGCCATCACCATTGCGGTCCGCCCGGGCAAGGTGGACCCCAAGAGCCTGCGGGTGCCGGTGCTGTTCTTCTTTGTGGCAGCGGCCCTGTATGCGGGCGTGGCCTACACCACCGGCTACTTCAGCCGCCCCATTGGCATTGTGCTGCTGGCAATGTTCGTGGCGTACATGGTCTGCAATGTGCTGGCTATGAAAAACGCCCCCGCCCCGGAAGACGATGAGGACGAGCCGGAAAAGGAAATGTCCTTTGCCAAGGAGGTCGGCCTGCTCATCCTCGGCGCGGCCCTGATCGCTGTGGGCGCAAACCTGCTGGTGGACAACGGCACCCTGATCGCGCAGGCGCTGGGCGTGCCGGAATCCGTCATTGCCCTGACCTTTGTGGCGCTGGGCACCTCTCTGCCTGAGCTGGTCACGGCGATTACCTCGCTGGCAAAGGGCCACGGCTCCCTCTCGCTGGGCAATGTTATCGGTGCCAACGTGTTCAATCTGGTGCTGGTCAGCGGCATGTCCATCACGGTGTCGCCCTTCAGCATCCCGCAGAACTCCACCATCATGGGCATCAATTCCTCTCTGGTCATGGATCTGCCCGTGATGTTCGCGGTCATGCTCCTCCTGACTGTGCCCGCTCTGCTCAAGGGCAGGCTCTCCCGCTGGCAGGGCGTGCTGCTGCTCTGCATCTACGCAGCCTTCTGCGCCGTCCAGTTTGCAATGTAAGCCTCTGCGCCGGAGACCCGGCCCGGCTCCACGCCGGAGCGGGCGCTTTGGGGCAGAAAACCGTTTTGAAAAAGGCATCCTCGTTTGCGGGGATGCCTTTTTTCTGTCCCTGCAGCAGGGTCTGACCGGAAGTGGCGCTTTCTTAAGAAATCCTTAGAAAAATTTCATGGAAAATGCAGGAAACTGCTGTTATACTAGAACCGAAAATGACAAAAAAGGGGAGAAGACCATGGCAGAGCAGACCATTCTGATCGCGGAGGATGATCCGGATATCCGGGACGGCGTGCGCATCCTGCTTTCCGGCGAGGGATACCATATCATCGAAGCCGAAAACGGCACCCGGGCACTGGAGGTGTTCCGCCCGGAGGTCGATCTGGTGATCCTGGATATTATGATGCCGGGCATGAGCGGCCTGCGCGTCTGCGAGGAGCTGCGCAAGCTCTCCACAGTGCCGATCCTGTTCCTCACGGCAAAATCACAGGAGTCCGATAAGCTGCTGGGCCTGACCGCGGGCGGGGACGATTATCTGCCCAAGCCCTTTTCCTTTGCGGAGCTCAGCGCCCGGGTCAAGGCATTGCTGCGGCGGTACTGCGTCTATCAGGGCAAGGGGCAGGCCCCGGCCCGGGCCGAGAACCTGACCCTGTGCAGCCATGGCGTGAAGCTGGCGCTGGACTGCAACCGCGTCTGGGTGGATGGGGAGGAGATCGACCTGACCGAGACGGAGTACAAGATCCTGCGGCTGCTCATGCAGAGCCCCCAGCGCATCTTCCCGGTGCAGGTGATCTACGAGGATGTGTGGCAGGAACCTTATTTCTACACCTCCAACGGCACCGTGATGGTACATATCCGCAATCTGCGGATGAAGATCGAAAAAGACCCGCAAAACCCCGCCCGTCTGCAGACCATGTGGGGGAAAGGGTACCGCTTTGTGCCCGGGGAGGAGAAGAATCATGCGTAAAAAGCTGGGGCTTTCCGGCAAGCTGGTGTTGATGATCCTGTTCTCAGCACTGGCAAGTGCTGTGTTTCTGGTGGGAATGCAGGTCGTGCTGAACAAAGCCCTGTGGCTTTATTTTGACCAGCCGGAAACCCAGCAGAGGGCTGTGGAAAAGCAGGTGCAGGAGCTGCAGAGCTATATCGACCGGCGCGGTCTTTCCAGCCGGGATATCGACAAACTGGACGACTGGTCTGTGCGGAACGGCAGCACGATGTTTATCATCTACGACCGCTCCCGGATGCTCTATTCCTCCTATCCGCTGGTCGCTCCGGTCTACGAGGGGCGGGGAAACGTGACGGAAGCGGTTCCGGCCGAGCACTGGCTCCCGATGTACTCGCTCACCTTTTCGGACAAAGAGACCACCGCCATGTTCTATTACAACGGCGTGGATGCCTATTACGGCAAGGGGTGCGAGATCCTGCTGCTTGTCAGCTTTGCCCTTTTCCCGCTGTTTTTCTTCCTGAGCAGCCGGAAGATCATCCGCTATATCCTCCTGCTCAGCGGGGAGATCCAGGCCATGGAGGGCGGTGACCTTGACCACCCCATCACGATCCAGGGGGATGATGAGCTGGCCCTGCTGGCCACCAGTCTGGATGGCCTGCGTCTGACCCTGCGTCAGCAGCAGGCTGAGGAGGCTCAGGCTGCCGCCAAGGTCAAGAGCCTGATCACTGAGATGTCCCACGACCTGCGCACCCCGCTGACCACTCTGCTGCTCTATACCGAGATCCTGCGCCACCACAAATACGAGACCGAGGCCCAGCAGGATGAATATCTGGCAAAGATCGACGGCAAGGCCCGGCAGATCAAGCAGCTGTCCGATAATCTGTTCGAGTACGCGCTGGTCACCCGGGACACCGTGGTGCAGCTGGATGCCCCGACCCGCTTCTCCCAGATCTTTGAGGAGCCGCTGGCCGAGATGGTGGAGATGCTGCAGCAGCGCGGCTTTGCCTGTGCGCTGGAGCTGGGCAGCGAGGATGTGCTCCTGACCGTGCGGGCGCAGTACATCCGGCGCATTCTGGATAACATCGGCTCCAACCTGATCAAGTACGCCGACCCGGCCCGGCCCATCGAGGTGCGGTTCCTGCGGCAGGAGGGGAGGGCAGGCCTTGTGTTCCGCAACCATGTCCTGCCCGCGCCCCCGGCGGTGGAAAGCACCAAGGTGGGCCTGACCAGCATCGAGACCATGATGGATAAGATGCACGCAGACTGCAAGATCGAACAGGAGAATGAGCAGTTCACCATGACGCTGCTGTTCCCCATCAGCCAATAAAAACGACCCTCTCCGTCACGCTGACGCGCGCCGCTCCCCCTCGGGAAAAGCGGAACTGCGAAGCGATGACGGGGAGGGTCGCTTTTTACACTTTTTCCACCGAACTTAAGCAAGTCTTAAGAAATATCTCCGGCGAATGTTAAGAAAGGCCCGCTATACTGTTGGAAGAAGGGCGGGTGCAGCTTTGCACCCGGCCATAACATCAGGGAGGGGCAACCAATGTTGCGAAAAAACAAACAAACGCCGCAGGAACAGAGCGACCAGGAATTCAATCTGGCGCTGGAAGTGCCTGCAGAACAAAGACCGAAGGGCTGGAGACCTTTTGTAAGGCACAACTGGAAGCGCATTGCCGCTGCCGCCTGCGCAGCCGCAGTGGCCGGTGCGTTCCTGCTGCCCGGGAAGGGCGCAAAACCGGCAGGAGTAGATACCGAATATCTGGAAAGCGCGGTGGAGCGCCGGAATATCACCAATGTGTTCAGCGGCTCCGGCACCATTGCCGCCGCCAACACCTACACCGTCAATGCGCTGGTGTCCGGCACCGTGCTCACCGCCGATTTTGCGGTGGGGGACACCATTGAAGAGGGAACGGTGCTCTACACCATCGACAGCTCCAACGCCGCCAACAGCGTGGAAAAGGCCCAGCTCTCGCTGGATCAGGCCCAGCGCAATTACGAGGATGCCGTGGATGCCCAATACGTCCGCAGCACCATCGGCGGCACGCTGGCCTCCTATAAGGTGGCGGTGGGCGATGTGGTCACCGCCGGGCAGGAGGTGGCCACCGTGCGGGATGCCTCAACCCTGCTGCTGACGCTGGAATTCCCGGCGGCGGATGCGGCGAACTTTACCGTGGGGCAGGCCGCACAGGTTACGCTGGACGGCACCTTTGAGGCCGTCTCCGGCACCGTTCGCTCCGTCTCCGGTGCGGATGCCATGAGCAGCGGGAACCTGCTGGTGCGCACCGTGACCATTGCGGTGAACAACACCGGCAGCCTGACCGCCGCGCAGGCCGCAACGGCCAGCGTCAACGGGGTCAGCGCACTGGCATCGGCAAAATTCAGCTACCAGAACGAGCAGACCATCACCGCCTCCACCGGCGGCACCGTGACCGCCCTCTGCGTGAAAGAGGGCTCCTCTGTCAGCGCCGATACCGCGCTGGTCAGGATCTCCGGCAAGGAGCTGACCAAGCAGGTGCAGAACGCCTCCGATAACCTGCGCAGTGCCCAGATGTCCATGGAGGACACCGAGGATCAGCTGAACAACTATACCATCACCTCACCCATCAGCGGTACGGTCATCTCCAAGGAGGTCAAGGCGGGCGACACCGTGAGCAATACCGTGGGCAGCACCAGCCTGTGCACCATCTACGACCTGAGCTACCTGCAGATGACGGTGAATGTGGATGAGCTGGAGATCCTCTCCATCAAGGAGGGGCAGAGTGTGACCATCACCGCGGATGCCATCTCTGATCGCACCTTTACCGGCGTGGTCACCAGCGTATCCAAGGCGGGCACCACGGCAGGCGGCACCACCACCTATCCCGTCACCATCCGCATCGACGATACCGGCGACCTGCTGCCCGGCATGAATGCCACCGCCGAGATCACGACGGCCAGCACCGAGAACGCACTTTCCATCCCCAATGCCGCTGTGGTGCGGGGCAATTATGTGCTGGTGACCAAGGATTCCCCCAGCGCTGCCAACGCCGACCCCAGCATGACCGCCCCGGAGGGCTATGTCTATGTCAAGGTGACCACCGGCACCAGCGATGATGATTACATCGCCGTAACAAGCGGCCTGCAGGAAGGCGACACCGTAGCCTACACCGCCAGCAGCACCGCCTCTGTCAGCGCTGACGGACAGATGGAGGAGATGATGGTGGTCGGCGGGCCCGGTCAGGGCGGCGGTGGAAGCGGCGGCCAGAACGGTGGCGGTGCACCGGGAGGTGGCCCGCAATGAGCGCTCTGATCGAATTTGAGGATGTGTGCAAATATTACCGGATGGGTGACACCACGGTAAAAGCCGCCGACCACATCAGCATGAAAATTGAAAAGGGTGAGTTCGTGGCCATCGTGGGCCAGTCCGGCTCCGGTAAATCCACCTGCATGAACATCATCGGCTGCCTGGATGTGCCCACAGCGGGCAGCTACCGGCTCAATGGCCGGGAGGTGGGCAACATGTCCGGCAATGAGCAGGCCGAGGTGCGCAACGAGATGCTGGGCTTCATCTT
>SKFA01001713.1_pt1 | contig 12185 bp, 18 predicted proteins | sample 4820291 | NCBI WGS metagenome assembly SKFA01 (sample SAMN11008795, study PRJNA524170) | human gut metagenome | isolation source: fecal sample from pouch patient p30 | place: Israel: Tel-Aviv | reverse complement strand
CCACTTCTCTATCAATATTTGCTCTTAAAAAAGGATGGAGCGAATGTTCGAAGACTTGATTTCTACGACGAACTTTTTTTCCTGTTCTTTCTTGGAACTCTTTCGCAACAACTTCTTCTAAAACATTCCCCCAATAGGCTGGCTCGCTTTCTGTATCTTTCAGCTCAACTTGACCTGTTTTCTCTAGCCATAATTGATAAGCTGATTTATATTGATTCAATCCTAAGATTGTTGCAACGTCTGATCCTCCAATTCCTTTACGTCTATCCTCAAGCCATTCTTGATGGCTCATGGATAAAGTAGATTGAATCATCTTTCGTCTTCCTCCTCATCGTATTCCCACGTTGGCTCTAACACTTCTTTTTCTTCGGGTGGCTCTTGTCTTGCCCCTAGCGAATCAAATTCAGGCATTACAACCCCTCCCAAAATAGTTTTATTTTTTCATCTTCCAATTCGATATAATCGACACCTTGTATTTGTAATTGATCTAAAAATGGTTTTGTAGCTCCTTTACTGCTTACCACACAACTTGTATTGCCATAAGATGCAGATGTCCGAACAGATTGGACAATGTTATTCTGTGCGTTTGCTAGCATTAATTCGTAAATGTCGTTACCTAAACCTCTTACTTCAATCATTACAACTCACCTCGTAAAAAATCTTTTAACAATATATCTAGTTTTTCCTCATTATTTTGTTTAGTTGAAGATGATTCTGCACCAATAAGTGCTTCTTTTATTTGTTTACATTGCGGACAATTACAATCATGAGCAAGTGCTTCTTCTTTAAATTTTTCAAATAATTCATTAAATGCAATTGCTTGTTCAGGCAAAGAACCTGCAAGTAAAACACTGGATGGTTCCATTCTTTCTGGATCAACAGTTGCTAAAACAAGAGCAACTTCTCCTTTCTGGCATTCTTTTACAAGTTCCATTAATAAATTTTGAATTTTTTCGTTCATTTTGATATACTCTCCTTAGTTAATAATTTTTGATTTTTTTGTTCAATATTTGCCCTGTTCGTTTGCAGACGATTGGGGCTCTTTTTGTACTATGCTTAATCTCTCTGGATAAACACCTTCATCAAATGAAACATATGGATATTCTTCGAGCAATTTTCTAAAGACTTCCGCTTGTGTTTCTCCAATCACATATGTTTCTCTACTAGCTTCACCTACAGCTACATACATTTTTTATCGCCTCCTTTTTTAGAGTATTGATACTTGGCCTCGTCCCAGTTAAAAAACCAATGGATAAAGAAAGGTGCACTTAGCGTTGCTAGTATTGGCATTGAAAAGTGAGTTTTCAGCAATACTCCTAGTACAATCATCAATAAAAATGCGCCTATCAATCGTGCTTCACGTATTGCTTTCATGGTTAACCTCCTATAAATGAATTCTATTTTGAATTTCTAAACCTCTCAAAAATTCAAGCTCTATTTCGATTTGAGCTGCTTTATTTTCCGTTAATTGTTCAGATTGTCTGAGTGCTGCTCTATCATCTTGAAGCTGTTTACGCTCTTTTTTGATTTGATTAAGTATCCAAGCTTCTTGATCAATCGTATAAGCCATAATATTCTCCTTATATTACGTCGTTTAAGTCTAAACTCATTTGTCTTACAACTGTTTTTGTTGCTGTGGACGGTTCCCAATCGTTGATATATTCAATTACGATTTCATAATGTTTTTCTCTTAATTGGGAGCGAGTACCCACGCCGGTGATTTGCTTAATACCTGAATTAATATCTTTGTATAGCTTGCTACGCTGTTCCTTTGTGATTTTTCCAAATCCTCTTGCCACTTCCGCTACTCGTTGATGAACTCGACGTGATAAGTAGCCATAATCATCTGCACCGATTTTTTGATTGTCTTTTAAGTCGGCTACTTCTTTTTCAATTACATCTACACGCTCATTTGTTTCTTCATTTGCTGATAAAGCAAGCATCGCCAATTCTCTTTGAGAGGTTGGAAGTTTAGGCTGTTGAATTTCTTTTTCCATTTGATTAAAAGCTTCAATATATTTCAATTTAAATTGCAAAGCTTTTTGACCTGTGAATCCCATTGCTAGTAGTGTGAATCCGTCACGGTTCATAATTACTTGGCGATAAGATTGTTTGTTTTGTGGATGAATGTAGGTGTCTTCGTAAAATAGGTCTGCCGAATTTTCGGCTACCCCTTGCTTCAATTCATCAATAGCTTCCAAAACATGCTTATGTTGTTTTTCAAATACTTCTGCAACTTGCAGACTACTTGTTACTGCTTGCTGATTTTTCATTATTACTAAATTGTTCATTTTGTTTTTCGCCATCCTTTCCTTTGATAGTGTACGTATGTTTAATTCCTGTTTTGCGTGTCAGAACGTTACAATATGCTTGACCTAATAAATCAATATTCACTTGATCTGCCATTTTATTCACATCCTATCTAATTTTGTGATCTCTAATTACTTCTAAAATAAAAGCATTTACCGCCGGTCCCTTATCTTTTCCACTCAAAACACGCTGGATCCATGTTCTTGACTTCCCATAAGCAGTTGCGAGATCTCTTTCTGATATATTGTTTTTTTCCATAAATGATCTAATCGCTTCGCGACCACTGTTAATATTGCTCATGTTTTATCTCCTTTCTGTCTTTTTGAAAGAAAATTGGATAGAATTTTATAAAACTATTGACTAATGTATACAAATATTCTACAATCAGAGCATAGTTAAATAAGCCTATAACAAACCCTTCTTTTGCAATCGGTCGCCAAACTAGATGCTATGAGGTGTGTTTTTTAGTTTGCTTTTTTTCTATCCAATTAACTTACAAAGATAATTATATACAAATTTTCTACATTGTCAACACTTTTGTAGTTTATTTGTATACGGATTCTCTTTGTATTCCTAGAAAGGTTGATACAAGTGGATTTATACGAAAAAATAAAATTACTTGCCAGCGAAAAAAAAATGTCGATACGCCAGTTAGAAGAAGCATTAGGCTTCGGTAATGGTGTAATTAATAGATGGCGGAAAAATACCCCTGGTTCTGATAAATTAAAAAAAGTTGCAGATTATTTTGATGTATCTACAGATTATCTATTAGGTCGTACTGATAAACGACATTATTATGATTTAACAGAAAAAGATGAAAAAAATATTGCGGAAGAACTAGAAGAAATGATAAAAGATTTAAAAAATGCAGGAGCTCTTTCATTTTCTAAAGAAACCTCTGAAGTAGATGAAGAAACACACGAACTATTAATTGCTTCGCTCGAAAATTCTCTAAGAATTGCAAAAATCGAAGCGAAGAAACGATATACACCAAAAAAATATCGCAATTAATAAGGAGTTGTTCCCTTTTGAACCTGCCCAATATTGATGAAAGAATAAAAAAGTTAGTACAAATTCATGAAACACGCAATCCTTACAAAATTGCGAATAACTTAGGAATCATCGTTATAGAAGAAGAGTTAGGTGAAATTTTTGGTTACTATAATAAATTTAAAAATATTAGAATGATTCATATAAACTCTTCGCTGAGTGAACGCGCAAAAATAATTACATGTTCACACGAACTCGGGCATTGTATTCTGCATCCTGATGAAAACACCCCTATGCTATCAGAAATTACAATTGTATCCGAATTAAAAGTAGAAAAAGAAGCAAATTATTTCGCTACAAACTTGACAATCGATGGATCTCATAAAGAATATGGATTACTGTGCAAATATGAAATACTACAATACTACGGATTACCAGAATCATTTGAGCGCTTTATATAAACAAATTTCGTGCAATCATACGGACTAAAAACCTCGTATAGAGAGTGAGAGAATTTCATTGAAAATAAATCAAAAAATCTATAATTACTCTATTGTTGTTTTAGCATTAATTTCAATCGCTTTAGTTATTTTTGATTTTTCAAATGTCATTAATATTAGTAATCCACCGTTTAACATTATTGATAATTTTATCTTAATCACATTTACAATTTGACTACATTGTTAGATTCATTATTTCAAAAAATAAAATCAAATTTTTTAAAGAAAATATTTTTGATCTGATTGCGATAATTCCTTTTGATGCTATTTTTTCTTTCTTTAGAATCGCTAGGTTGTTTCGAATAGCTAAAATAGCTAGGCTTGCAAAGCTAACAAGAGCAATAGGTGTGGTTGGCAAATTAACAAGAAACACTAAATCATTTTTAAATACGAATGGATTTTTAAACGTGATTTATTTAAGCTCAGTTCTTATTGTTATTTCAGCAATGATTTACTCATATGCAGAAAACGTCCCGTACATTGATGCATTTTGGTGGGCTTTAGTCACCACAACAACTGTTGGTTATGGCGATATTTCGCCAGCTACGCCATTAGGTAGAGTTGCAGCAATCATTTTAATGATTTTAGGAATTGGATTTATTGGTATGCTTACTTCGACTATTACAGAATATTTTAATAAAAGTAAGAATGAAGATGAAGAATCAAATGATAAAATTGAATTACTTATTAATAAAATTGATCAATTAGAAAGTACGATTGAACAACTAAAAGAGGAAATAAAAAAATAACGCACCCTCCAACCAAGAAGTTGTGCGTTAAAAATAGAACCAAAATAGGCTTATTTTGTTACGCCTATTTTACCAAAAATAATGAGGTGAAACAATGGCAAATGAAATAAAACAAGTTGCGTTATACATACGTGTGTCTACAGATCAACAAGCTAAACATGGTGATAGTTTGGATGAACAACAACACACTTTAAATGAATACGTAAGACAACAAGGAAACATGAGAGTATTCAAAACTTATATAGATGATGGCATTTCAGGTCAGAAACTACATCGTGATGAATTTCAAAAATTATTAGATGATGTTAAAAAAGGAAAAATCGATACAATCTTATTTACAAAATTAGATAGATGGTTTAGAAATTTACGTCATTATTTAAATATTCAAGAAATACTAGACAAAAACAATGTTACTTGGTTAGCCGTTACACAACCTTTCTTTAACACAGAAACAGCAATGGGCCGTTCATTTGTAAATCAATCAATGGGTTTTGCTGAGCTTGAAGCACAGATGACTTCTGAAAGAATTCGTGCCGTTTTCGATAATAAAATACGAAAAGGTGAAGTTGTTAGTGGAAAAGTACCGCTTGGCTACGATATCAAAGACAAACATCTTGTTCCGAATGAAAAAGCTGAAATAGTAAAAGAAATTTTCCAGTACTATTTAGAAACTGGTAGCATGCGTGCCACCGTTAGACATTTAGAAAATCATTTCAGCATGACAAGAGATTATCAAAGCGTTCGGCAAATGCTTACTAATAGAAAATACATTGGTGAATTACGAGATAATAAAAATTTTTGTGAACCTATTATTGATCGTGACGTATTCGAAAGGGTACAATTACAACTTTCAAAAAATATTCGCATGAATAAAAAACGCGACTATATGTTTACTGGATTGTTAGTTTGTAGTGAATGTGGTTGTAATTATTCCGCCACGGCGGTTATTAGCCGATATGTACGCAAAGACGGTACGACAAACCCGAATGAAAGACATTTATATAGATGCACCAAAAACCGTAATAACGTAAAAAAATGTAGTAATAAAAAAGGTATATATGAAACTACACTAGAAAATTTCCTTCTGGAAAATATTGAAAAACAAGCAGAAGAGCTGTCTGTAAAAATGCAACAAGAACCCGAAGTAAAAAAAACTAAGAATACTAACGATAAAATAAAAAAGAAAATAGATAGACTAAAAAAAGCTTATCTAAATGAGGTTATAACATTAGAGGAATATAAAAAAGACAGAGAAGAATTAGAAGCACTTTTAATTCCTGAACAAGATAATAAAATTTCTAAAATTGATTTGAATTCACTGCATAACTACTCTACTGCTGAATTTAGAGATGGATACAAACAACTAACTGTTTCTGAAAAAAGTTCTTTATGGCGGCAAGTGATAAAAAATATTGTGGTTTATCCAGATGGAAATTTGAAAATAAATTTTTTAGGATATTAATTTTATTTGCACTAACAAATATTAACCAGATGGATGATTATGAGCTAATAGTATGCGAGCAGAAGAATATTTAACCGCTTCCCGAAAAATTTCGCGTGGATGAGCAATACTTTGATTCAGTGATCCTTTGAAAATCGTTTTCTGTTGGATAATGTCATTCTTGGTATTCAAGTAAATACAAATTAAATGTTCTTGTTGCAGCCCCTTCATCTCTTGGAGTAATCGTTGAGCGACTTGTTGACTGGACGTAACTTTGCCAAATTTGATTTGACTACTTTGATAAATTCGACACCCTAATTCAATGGCCGCACGTAATTCAATGGCTTTCACTTGGCCAATGCCTTTAACAGCTATTAACTCGTTCAACGTGGCTTGCTGCAAATAAGAAAGTTGCTTAAACTGTTTTAACAGCGTTGCGGCAACAGTCATCACGTCTGCTTCTTTTGAGCCAGTTCGTAACAGAATCGCCAACAACTCTTGATTCGATAATGCTTTTTCTCCTATCGCTAAGAGCCGTTCTCGTGGTAAACAATCACTCGGCATCTCACGAATAAACAGATCCGATACTTGCATAAAAAAACCTCCTTTGCTAGTCATTAATAAACTACGCAAAGGAGTGTTGTTTTTATTATTTTAAATAATGTGGCGCTTGATGTAAACTCTCCAAGACATGTAATGTTTTCTCTTGGATAACTTCAGTTGGTTGCAATAAATCAGGTACCATGATCACTGGAATGCCCGCACTATGAGCCGCACTTACCCCATGAAATGAGTCTTCGAAAATCAAGGTTTTCGGGGCTTCTGTTCCTAAAAGTTGACGAGCTTTTTGAAAAATTTCTGGGTCTGGTTTTGCTCGTTTAACATCCTCTGCTGAAACAATTCCTACAAAACGATCCTGAATTCCAGCATGGCTTAATAACATTTCAATTGCTGGACGGACGTTACTTGAGGCAACTAATCGAGGAATTTTTTGATCATCTAAAAAGTCGAGGAATTCCACCACCCCTGGTTTTAAAGGTACGTTACCAGATCGAAACTCTTGCAGGGTATCATCATAAGAACGGCGGATAAATTCTTCCACTGTGTCATGACCATAGGATGCATAAATACGTCGGTAATTCTCTTGTACTTCTTCATCGGAAATCCCAACATAGTCTAAATAGACTTCTTTACTATATGGTAACCCCATTGCATCTGCTACTTTTTGAGTAGATGTATAGTAAATCAACTCCGTATCAAAAAGCAACCCATCCATATCAAAAATTACGCCATCAAATTTCTTCATCATTTCCTCCTATAGTTAAAAGTAATTCTCTTACTTGAGAAACAAAATATAATGAACCTGTTACTAATAATAAATCATCTGTCGACATTTTTTCTAAAATTTCGCCTAAGCCAAATTGCCATAAAGACACAATTTCTGTTAAATCGTCTTCATATTTTTCCATTTCTGTAAGTGCAATAGCTTTAGGGTAATCAAAGCTAGTTAAGTAAAGATGCGCATTCGGTACTTGCTTTAAGTCCTGAATCATCTCATCTACATCTTTAGTTGCTAAAGCTGAAAATAAAATATGAATCGTGTGTTGTGGAAACTCTTTGCGCAAGTTTTCAACTAAGCGTTTTACTGCATGATCATTGTGGGCACCATCTAAAACAATCAACGGTTCATCACTAAGACGTTCCATTCGAGCTGGCCATTGCGCTTTAGCTAACCCTTGAGTAATGTCTCGTTCTTTAAACGGCAAATGTTGTAGTTGGCAATACTTGTCAAATAATTGAATAGCTACCGCCGCGTTTTCTACTTGGTGACGCCCCAACAAGGGAACTTTAATTTTTGTCAGTTTGCCCATTTCTCCATAGAAATTAAATACTTCCCCCCATTGTGTATCAGGATGTAGATATTCCACTTGATACTCTTTGCCAAAACGAAAAATTGGACTCTGTTTTTCTTGTGCGACTTTTTCAATGACTGCTAGCGCATCAGCACAAATATTGCCTGTTACTACTGGGACTTTTTCTTTAATAATACCCGCTTTTTGATAGGCAATTTCAGCAATTGTTTCACCTAAAATTTCTGTGTGATCCTTCCCAATTGTCGTAATTCCCGTCAATAATGGCTTCACGACATTGGTGCTATCAAGTAATCCACCTAAGCCAACTTCAACAACGGCGATATCCACTTGTTCATTCACGAAATAGTCCAAGGCCATTCCTGTCAATGTTTCGAATTCTGTAATTCCAGCCACTTCAGTGATCTGGTCTAATTCTTTAATGATTGGTTGATACTTTTCCACATAGGTAATCAATTGTTCGTCTGAAATTGGTTGACCATTTATCGCAATTCTTTCATTAAATGATTCAATATAAGGAGAGGTAAAGGTTCCGACTTTCAAGCCCATTTCTTCTAATAGACAGCGTAAATATGTCACGGTTGAGCCTTTACCATTGGTTCCTGCGATATGAATCGTTGGCACTTTGTTTTCTGGATGATCAATTTTTTCTAATAACGCATTAATCCGATCCAAACCAGGTCTTGAACCAAAGGGTAACCGGCTATGAATCCATTCAATGGCTTCTTCTATTGTTAATTGCATCTTGTCCAACTCCTTGTCTTCTTCTACATTATAACTAAGTTAGGTGACTTTTTCACTAATAACCAATTGAAACTTTTTCTTGAAAACTTTTTGCATTTTTCATAATTTTGCGTTATTAGCGGATACATTAATGAACTTATGGTAAACTAACATTCTGGATGGTTCATTCCAGCCAGCCAATTAAAAACTATTTTTAGAGCGTTCAACACGCTTATTCATGATTTTTTTATAAAGGTGGACTTATTTTGATGAAAAACAAATCGAAGCTTTTATGGTTAGGAAGTTTTTTCTTGCCGTTTTTACTTCTGTTGCTTGTATGGATGACATTACAACTTGCGCCTTTTGGTGACAACAACTTATTAGTTAGTGATTTAGGCACACAATACATGCCTTTCTTGAGTTTTTTAAAACGCTCTTTTCACGAGGGAATAACTACATTCTACTCTTTTTCCAATGAGATTGGTGAGTCGATTGTTCCTTTGGCAGCCTATTACTTACTGAGCCCTTTTAATGTGTTGGCTTTCTTTTTTCCTTATGAACAATTACCTATAGCAATTTTATGGATTATTACCTTAAAACTTGCCTTGATGGGCACGACGATGTTTAGCTATTTAAAATACACCTATCAAAAAGTTGATGGCACCACGTTACTTTTTTCAACGTCCTATAGTTTCTGTGGCTTTGTCACCGTCTATAGCCAAAACTTTATGTGGTTGGATGCACTGATTCTATTCCCGCTTATCTTATTGGGACTCCAACGTTTATGGGATCAACGCAAATGGGGCTTATACAGTATAACCCTGTTTTTAGCGATTGTGACGAATTACTACATGGGTTATATGATTTGTCTCTTTGCTGTTTTGTACAGTATCTATTGGTTCTTTAAAAAGAATACCCAAGCCCATGCTATTCGGCAATTTTTTAAACAAAGTCCGTTATTCATCCTCGTTTCTTTTTTAACAGGAACCGCAACTAGCTTTTTATTATTACCTGCAGCAGAAGGGATGCTCTATACAAAAAAAGCAGACTTTGATGTCTCGACGTTCTTTTTAACGCCTAAGTTCAACACTTCGTTCTTCTCGCAATTAGGCTTAGGTTCTATTAATTATGAGTTGCGTTTAGACCATTTACCAACCGTTTTTGCTGGATTATTTGTGACACTCCTCTGTGTTGCCTATTTTCAAACGAAACAAATTGCGTTAAAAGAAAGAATAGCTTCAGCAATTCTTTTATTCATTCTTTTTTTAAGCTTTTGGTTAGAAGCCTTTAATACTGTCTGGCACATGTTTCAAAGCCCAGCTGGTTTCCCTTACCGAAATGTCTTTATTTTTAGCTTTTTATTGATTGTCTTTGCCTATGAAGTTTGGCTTAAAAAAGTGACCATTCCTTGGACCGCACCTATTATTTTTAGTCTGCTGTTAGTCATTGGCTACGGATCTTTGTATTATGGTCCACAAAAGAATCTCTTAATTTCGATCAATTATTTATGGCTAAGTTTACTTTTTATTTGGTTGATTTTCTTTTGCTTGCGTTTAGCGCACAAAAAGACCTTAAGAAACTATGTAGTCGTGGCTTTATTCTTACTGGTCAGCACAGAATTAACAACGAATTTCTGGATTTCTTTTAAACATATGCCCTTTGGTAGCCAAGCAACATTTGCCCAAGATTACCGAAAACACAGCCAATTAATCGATGAAAAAATGGCCTCAGCACCAGAACTTTATCGCATGAAACAAGTCATTCCTTCCAAAGAAACAGGGTTCCGTGAAATCAATAACGGCTACAATAATCCTTTACTTTATGGCTATGCTGGCGTTTCTAGCTATACTTCGACTTTAACTGCCACTACCCAAGACACATTAAGTGCGCTAGGTTTATATCGAAAAAATGATCGCCGGATTGCCTATGTGGATAATTCACAACTAACCAATTTACTTTTAAATGTGAAATATGACTTTTTACCAATTGAAAAACCTACGAGTGAAAAATTGCTAAAAACAGTTGGTTCCACGAAAATCATGGAAAATGATGAAGCGATTGGTATGGGCTTTTTGGCGCCAACCGCATTAACCAAGTTAAAATTAGCAAAAAATAATCCTTTAGATGCCCAAGAAGAACTCCTGCAAACGCTCGTGCCGACGGATAAACCTTACTTTAAAACAGCTTCGTTGATAAATGAACCTCATCATACCAACGAAACAATTGAAGCAACCTTTAAAGTGAATAGCACTGGTGACTTGCATCTTTATATTCCGAATTTAAAATGGAAAAAAGTTACACAATTGAAGGTAAACCAACAAGTTATCTCGACGCCGATTTATATTGCAACCAATCAACTGTTCAATTTAGGGCATTTTGAAAAAGGAACTACCGTGACCCTGTCACTAACTGCTGAACAAGTGGTTGATTTAACCAATTGGCAACTTCAAACTTTAGACCAAACAGCCTTTAATCGTGCGGTTGACAAATTACGCCAACAAGCTCTTCACGTGAATGCAACTAAAAAAGGCCATTTAAATGGCGCATTGAATGTACCTGGAAATGACACTCAGTTACTGTATACGTCCATTCCTTATGACCAAGATTGGCAAGTCAAATCGTCGCTACAAAAAGAACCCTTAAAAACACAACGCATTCTAGGTGGCTTTTTAGCTGTTGAAGTCCCTGCTGGCAAACAGCAGTTAACCTTTGCCTATCATCCAAGAATGATTTATCTTGGCACTGCCGTCAGCGGAACGATTTTACTGGGAACGGCTGGTTATCTTGGCTTTAAAAAATACCGTCGAAAACGTCAGGAGGCCACTCATGACTAATCAGAAAAAATTTTTAAATGGACTCATTCGGTGGTTACCCCTAGTTGGACTGGTGCTTTTCTTCGGCTTAATTTTATGGGGATATTCCAGAGGAATTTTTCATTCTGTTGCTTCCTTGCAAGCTTTTATTAAACAGTTTGGTAACTATGCGGTTCTGTGTTTCATTCTTTTACAAATCGTCCAAGTGATTATCCCTATTCTACCTGGAGGAATCTCTTCTGTTGCAGGAATGTTGATGTTTGGCAATTTGCAAGGCCTTTTGTATAGCTATCTTGGGTTGATTATTGGTGAGTTTATTGGCTTTTTACTAGTTCGTTACTATGGACGTAGCTTTGTAAAAATAATCCTTTCTCCCAATAAATACAAAAAATTTGAAGAGATTTTGGACAAAAATGAACACAATGTCAAAAAGCTCTTAATCTTTACTATGTTAGTCCCCTTCGCTCCAGATGATATTGTTTGTTTAGTGGCGGGAATTACAGATATTTCTTTAAAAGAATTCATGAAAATTGTTCTTTTATTGAAATTCTGGTCTGTGGCTACTTACAGCTATTTAATGTTGTATTTGTTTCAATTATTTGGCAAATTATAACAAAAAGACAACAAAACCTGTAGCGACCCCAAAAAGTTAGACTTTTTATAGAGTGGATTTTTCCACTCTATTTTTATGCAGTTTTTTGATTGAATTGTCGAAATTCTACTGGGCTTTTCCAGTTAAGTTTTTCCTTGATTCGGTGATGATTGTAATAATAAATGTAGTTCTCAAT
>SKFA01001712.1_pt1 | contig 12187 bp, 9 predicted proteins | sample 4820291 | NCBI WGS metagenome assembly SKFA01 (sample SAMN11008795, study PRJNA524170) | human gut metagenome | isolation source: fecal sample from pouch patient p30 | place: Israel: Tel-Aviv | reverse complement strand
TTATTTAATTATCGAATATTAATGTGAGGAATGTCTCATTTTGAATGAGACAAAATTATGAAAGTGATTACAAAAGGAGGATATCCTATACATGTAATCAAAAAGAAGGAGGCAACACAACATGGATAAACCTATTCACGTTTTCTCTGAAATAGGGAAATTAAAGACAGTTTTACTGAAAAGGCCTGGACAAGAAGTGGAAAATTTGACACCAGATATTATGGATCGTCTGTTGTTCGATGATATTCCATATCTTCCGATTGCTCAAGAAGAACATGACAACTTTGCAAAGACATTGCAAAATGAAGGCGTCGAGACTCTTTACTTGGAAAAATTAGCGGCAGAAGCGATTGACGCAGGCAATGTCAAAGAACAATTCTTGAATAAAATGTTGGATGAATCTCATATTGCATCGAATGCTGTAAGAGAGGGTCTTCATGAGTTCCTTCTATCAATGGAAACGCAAGAAATGGTAGATAAAATCATGGCTGGGGTTCGTACAAAAGATATTGAAGTACGTTCTAGCAGTCTATACGATCTGTCAGCAGACGATGACTATCCATTTTACATGGACCCAATGCCAAACTTGTACTTTACACGCGACCCTTCCGCATCAATGGGAAATGGGATGACAGTCAATAAGATGACTTTTGAAGCACGTCGTCGTGAATCGATGTTTACAGAATATATTTTGAAACATCATCCAAGATTTGCAAATAAAGGAATCGAAGTATGGTTGGATCGTGAAAATCCAGATCATATCGAAGGCGGAGACGAATTGATCTTAAGCGATAAAGTAGTAGCTGTTGGGATTTCTCAACGAACTAATGCGAAAGCTTTAGAAAAATTAGCACGCCACCTATTCGCAAAAAATTCAGGATTTGAAAAAGTGTTAGCAATCAAAATTCCAAACAACCGTGCAATGATGCATTTGGATACCGTATTTACAATGGTAGATCACGATAAATTCACTATCCATCCAGCAATTCAAAGTAAAGACGGTAAGATGGATGTCTTTACAATCGAACCAGATGGTGATGATATCAAGATTACTCATTCAGATAACTTACACGAAACGATGAAAGCTGCTCTTGGATTAGATGATCTTGTACTGATCCCAACTGGTAATGGAGATGAGATCGTTGCACCTCGAGAACAATGGAATGATGGATCAAACACATTGGCAATCGCTCCAGGTGTTGTAGTCACTTATAACCGAAATTATGTATCGAACGAATTGCTTCGTAGCTATGGCATCAAAGTGTTAGAAATCAATTCAAGTGAATTGTCACGAGGCCGTGGTGGTCCACGCTGCATGAGCCAACCACTTGTCCGTGAAGACTTGAAGTAATTTGTTTCCTGACGGCGGTCTTACTGTCAGCTGCCGTCGGGATTTCCTCTTTAATCTTAAATAAAAACAATCTAAAGGAGAATGTTTAATATGAAAGAATCAGTATTCCAAGGAAGAAGCTTATTAGCAGAAAAAGACTTTACAAAAGAAGAATTACAATATTTGATCGATTTTTCAGAACACTTGAAAGACTTGAAAAAACGTGGTATCCCACATCACTATCTAGAAGGAAAAAATATTGCGCTTTTATTTGAAAAAACATCTACACGTACTCGTTCTGCATTTACTACTGCAGCGATCGATCTAGGTGCACATCCTGAATATCTAGGTGCAAATGATATCCAATTAGGTAAAAAAGAATCCACAGAAGATACAGCTAAAGTACTAGGTCGTATGTTTGATGGAATCGAATTCCGTGGATTCAGTCAAAAAATGGTAGAGGAACTAGCAGAATTCTCTGGTGTTCCAGTTTGGAATGGCTTGACTGATGAATGGCATCCAACACAAATGATCGCTGACTTTTTAACTATCCAAGAAAACTTTGGAACAGTAGAAGGTATCACTGTTGCTTACTGCGGAGATGGTCGAAACAATATGGCTAACTCTTTATTAGTCACAGGTGCAATTTTAGGAGCGAATATGCGTATCGTTGCACCAAAAGAATTACAACCTGAAGAAGAAATCGTCAAAATGGCAGAAGGCTTTGCTGAAAAATCCGGTGCACAATTGATGATTACCGACGATGTTGATAAAGGTGTAGACGGAGCAGACGTCCTTTATTCTGATGTATGGGTATCAATGGGTGAAGAAGATAAATTCGAAGAACGTATCAAATTGTTGAAACCTTACCAAATCAATATGGAAATGGTAGAAAAAACACACAACACAGATCGTTTGATCTTCTTGCACTGCTTGCCAGCTTTCCATGATACAAACACTGTTTACGGTGAACAAATGAAAGAACGCTTTGGCATCACTGAAATGGAAGTAACAGATGAAGTCTTCCGCAGCAAATATGCTCGTCAATTTGACCAAGCAGAAAATCGTATGCACTCAATCAAAGCGATCATGGCAGCAACATTAGGTAACTTGTTTATCCCTCGCGTTTAAGCATAACCACATTCATCTCACGAAAAAACGAGTCAGCATTGAGGGAAAATCACAAAACGCTGGCTCGTTTTGTTATCTAGAAAATTCGGTAGAACTGAAGAAAGGACGAATGAAATGGCCAAACGAAAAGTAGTTGTCGCTTTAGGGGGTAATGCAATCTTGTCTACGGATGCAAGTGCAAAAGCCCAACAAGAAGCGTTAATGGAAACAGCAAAGTATTTAGTGAAATTTATCGAACAAGGAGATGAATTGATCATCTCCCACGGAAATGGTCCGCAAGTCGGTAACCTATTGATTCAGCAGCAAGCTGCTGATTCTGAGAAAACACCGGCAATGCCTTTAGATACATGTGTTGCAATGACAGAAGGATCTATCGGTTACTGGTTACAAAATGCCATGGGCGAAGTACTGAAGGAAAAAGGGATCGATAAAGATGTGGTTTCTTTAGTCACTCAAGTTATTGTGGATGAAAATGATCCTTCATTCAAAAATCCAAGTAAACCAGTCGGTCCATTCTACACGGAAGAAGAAGCCAAAGAACAAATGAATGCTGACTCCACTGTGACATTCAAAGAAGATGCTGGACGTGGATGGAGAAAAGTAGTCGCTTCCCCTAAACCCATCTCGATTAAAGAAGCACGTGTCATCGAAACGCTGGTCGATCAAGGAGTTATCACAGTCTCTGTTGGTGGCGGTGGGATTCCTGTTGTAGAAACAGCTACTGGATTAGAAGGACGAGAAGCCGTAATCGATAAAGATTTTGCTTCAGAAAAATTAGCCGAAATCATCGATGCGGATTTGCTGATCGTATTGACAGGAGTAGACAATGTGTATGTCAATTACCAAAAACCAGATCAAAAGAAATTAGAAACTGTTACTGTTTCAGAAATGAAACAATACATTGATGAAAAGCAATTTGCTCCAGGAAGCATGCTTCCGAAAGTAGAGGCAGCTATTGCATTTGTTGAAGCAAAACCAAACGCTAAGGCAATCATCACTTCTTTAGAAAATATCGAGAATCTTTTAGCTTCTGAAGAAGGAACGATTATCGTAGCTGATTAATTTGTTAAGTCTTTCGTATTTACGAAATGATTTATAGCTATCCAGGTGGTATTTCTTCTCCTTTAGGCCATCTGGATTGTTTTTTTATCAGAAACGACTAGCCTTTCGTTTTTTTTTCTGATATAATTCAAGAAAGTTTAATAAGACTAAGATTTGTTGAACAAGAGAGTACTTGTATCATTCTTGGCTAGCGAATTCGGAAGTGGTGGAAGCCGAATGAAGAAGATACAACGAAGCGCACTTGGAGAATTCTGTTTTAAACAGACGGTCGTCTACCGATATCAGATGGAGCTGGTCCTTTTTTAGGACAATTGGAGTGGTACCGCGGGAAATCTCGTCTCTAGTGATGGCATACTAAGTATGCCGTCGCTAGAGATTTTTTTTGTTTAACAATCAAGGGAGCACTTTAGGAGGAATAAAGATGAATAATAAAGATCTTGTCGCAAAAGCTGTCTATGACGCTGTCAAAGATGATTTAACACTGGAACAAGTCGAACAATTACTAGAAAATCCAAAATCAGCTGAACACGGAGATGTTGCATTTCCAGCCTTTTCATTAGCAAAAGTTTACCGAAAAGCGCCACAGCAAATCGCTGCAGATTTAGCAGAAAAAATCGATTCTGCCAACTTTGAAAAAATCGAAGTTGTCGGACCTTACTTGAACTTTTTCATGAATAAAGAACTTATCAGCAAAAAAGTTTTGCAAACAGTAGTGAAAGAAAAAGAACATTATGGGGATAGCAATATCGGGAATCAAGGAACAGTACCAATCGACATGTCTTCTCCTAATATTGCCAAACCAATCTCAATGGGACATTTGCGTTCGACAGTTATCGGTAATTCGATCGGTTTCATTATGGAAAAAATCGGTTATCAGCCAATCCGCATCAACCATTTAGGTGACTGGGGAACACAGTTTGGAAAACTGATCGTCGCTTACAAAAAAATGGGGTACAGAAGAAGCTGTTAAAGCAGAACCAATCAATGAATTGCTTCGTTTATATGTCCAATTCCATGAAGTAGCTGAAACAGAACCAGAATTAAATGAAGAAGCTCGTGCTTGGTTCAAACGTCTGGAAGAAGGCGATGAAGAGGCTATTCAATTATGGCAATGGTTCCGTGATGAATCGATGAAAGAATTCAATAAAATCTATGATCTGCTGGAAGTACGTTTCGATTCGTTGAACGGTGAAGCTTTCTACAATGACAAGATGGATGAAATCGTCAAACTTTTAGAAGAAAAACATTTGCTGAACGAGGATAAAGGTGCAGAGATCGTTGACCTATCTGCTTATGACCTGAATCCAGCGTTGATTAAGAAGTCAGACGGTGCGACACTATACATTACACGTGACTTAGCTGCTGCATTGTACCGTAAACGTACTTACGACTTCAAACAATCTCTATATGTAGTAGGGAATGAACAAAGCTATCATTTTAAACAGTTGAAAGCTGTCTTGAAGGAAATGGGCTTTGACTGGTCTGACGATATGCGCCATATTCCATTTGGTTTGATCACGCAAGGTGGTAAAAAATTATCAACTCGTAAAGGAAAGATCGTCTTATTAGAAGAAGTATTAAATGAAGCAATCCAATCTGCTAAAGAACAAATCAGCGAGAAAAACCCTGATTTGGAAAACAAAGATGCTGTAGCTAAACAAGTTGGGGTTGGGGCAGTCATTTTCCACGATTTGAAAAACGATCGACTGAATACATTTGACTTTAACCTGGAAGAAGTTGTTCGATTTGAAGGAGAAACTGGACCTTATGTGCAATATACACATGCTCGTGCAGTCAGCCTGTTGGAAAAAGCAGGATTTGTCCCTTCAGAAACAGCAGACTATGCATTGAATGACGATACCAGCTGGGAAGTGGTTAAATTAGTTCAAAAATACCCTGAAACGGTCTTGTCTGCTGGGGAAAAATACGAACCGTCAGTGATTGCGAAACATGCAATCAAATTAGCACAAGCATTCAACAAATACTATGCTCATACGAAGATTTTAGCTGATGATGAACAAAAAGAAGCACGCTTAGCTCTAGTTTATGCAGTGACTGTATTATTGAAAGAAGACCTTCGTTTGCTAGGACTTCATGCACCAGATAAGATGTAAGAAAAAGAGAATGTGAAATCAGCGTTCTGATCCGAGTATTAGAGAAACAAAAGAGAAAATAGCTTTTCAAATTTTATCGTTTTTTGAGCAAATACCGAGAGTCAGCTGAATGAACACCGTTTAGTGGAGAGGTTGTCTCTTAAACACTGTTTGTTTGTAAATAAGGGGACTGTGACAAAAGTCGTGTCACAGCTCCCTTTTTTTTTCGAATAAACGGTGTTCAAAAGCTTGCATCTGCGGTAATAAGCCTAACCAAACGAAAAATATGAGGAGCTATTTTTGTTTGGCTGTTCTTATTACTTGATGCAGTACAGCTTTTTCACGACCTCTGATTTTGTATAAAAGTCATTCTGGATTCTTGTCAGCGTACAAAATGTATTCTGTTAACTCTTTTAAATTGTTTACACAAATATCAGCGCCAGCTTGTTGGAATCTAAGAGCAACAGACTGTTTTAAACGATCTTTTTTCCCCATCTCTAATTTTTGGTACTCATCATAAGAAATCCCCATTAGCGAACTACCTTCAATTACACCTACTGTCAACACTCCGGCATTTTTCCCTTCCTGGATATCTGAGACCGTATCTCCGACTTTGATTACTTCATCAACCGACTTGTTTTTGAAGTACTGCATGTTTTTATGGATCATATAAGGAAACGGTCGACCATACCCTTCGACGTCTTCAGAAGTTGCCATGAAGTCTGGTGAATACCCTTCTTTTTTTGCGGTTTCTGCTACGATTGTCATCATAGGAGCAGTAAATCCAGTCGTGGAACCAATATTGATCCCAGCGTTTCTCAACCGTTCGATCGTTTCCAATGTGTCGGGTTTCAAGGTAGAATGCTTGACCAAATCTTTAAACAGATAATGTTCAAATTGTTGATACAATTCCTCCACCTCTTTTTCCTGAGGTAGTTGTCCATAAATAGCTATCCATTGTTTTTTGACAGAAGGGAGGGAAAGAAGCTGTTGGATATGATCCCATTTTAATTTTCCCATCGGTTCGCGGATTTCTTTGTCAGTCAGTTGGATTCCTTTTTCTAGAAAAGCATTTCTAAAAGCGTGGACAGGAGCCATACAGCCAAAGTCCACAGTTGTTCCTGCCCAATCAAAAATTACAGTTTTAATCATTAACGTTCTCCTTATAGTCTTTGATAATTGCTGTCAGTTCCAAAATATCTTCCGGATAGATCTCGCCAATATTTCCGATACGAAAACATTCATGATCGCTGATTTTCCCGGGATAGATCACAAATCCGTTTTGCTTTAAATACTGATAAAAATGATTAAAATCAAATCGCCAGTCCTTAGGGTAAAGAAAAGAGGTGATGAATGGCCCCTGATATTCTTGAATGAAAGGCTGGAACCCCATCTCTGTCATTTTTTGTCGTAGTACATGATTATTGGCGAGATAACGTGAATATCGAGTTTCGATTCCTCCTTCTGCCTCTAGTTCCTTCAGCGCTTGTTGAAAAGCCAAAACCGTATGGGTAGGGGAAGTGAAACGCCATTTGCCATTCTCGTTTTCCATCACGCGGTACTGGTCATATAGATCAAGTGACAAACTTCGACTCACATTTTTTCGCTTTTCTAGTTCCGCTTTATTAGCAAGTACAAAAGAAAAGCCTGGAACACCTTGAATACATTTGTTTGAGCTGGAAATCAAAAAATCAATCCCTAGTTCGGCTACACGAATCGGTATCCCACCAAAGCTTGACATCGCGTCCACTATAAACAAAAGATCTTTTTCTTGTGTGACAGCAGCAATCTCTTCCAAATTATTCAAAATACCGGAAGTAGTCTCGCTATGGACCATTGCTAGTGCGGAGATAGAGGGATTCTCTTCAATCAGCTGTGTAATCACATGAGCTTGGAGGATTTGATGTTCCGATACCTCATAAACGGTATAGTTCAGTTTCAGACATTCGCACATGTTGATCATTCGTTGTCCATATGCGCCGTTTGAACAAATCAGTACAGTATCTTCTGGCCTGATCACAGAACTTAATACCGATTCTACCCCAAAGGAGCCGCTACCTTGCATTAAGACCGTTGTGTATATTCCTTCCGATACTTGAGCAAGATCCAATAATTTTTTTCTTATCCATTGTGTAATTTCTTTGTATTCTTGATCCCAAGTACAATGATCGATCAGCATAGCATTTTTCACTGTTTCAGAAGTCGTCAATGGTCCAGGAGTTAATAATTTATACATATGATTTCCTTTCATTTCTTTTTTGAAATACACAAAGAGCAAGAAGCTGCTCTTGTTAACATCCAATATAAATGATGATTATTGTGATTCAATCAAGGTGTTGAAAAAATTGAATAAAAAATGATGTATTTTTGTAAAGAGTGTAAAGGTTTATTTAATAAGGAAAATATTGAAAATAAAAAAACACGCATTCCATATTAGGAATACGTGCTCTGATTAAAAAAGTGATACTTCAGTTGGATGGTGAAGAAATTCTTCTACTCGTTTTGCGTCCTCCTCATTTTCCGAGATGACCATGATCGTATCGAATCCAGCAATTGTACTGACAATAGAGGGAGGTTTGATCTCATCTAAAACAGATGCAAATAAATGAGCATTGTCTGGCAAGGTATTGACGATCGTCAAAAAGTGGACTCGTTCGACTTTCAATACAATGTCTTCAATCATTTGAACCAGCCGATCCTCTTCCTCAGTCCTAGTCTCAGGAGTTCCTTTTTCGCGAAACAATACGAAGCGGGAAACGCCATTTTCATCAGGTGCCTTCACGATTTTTAGATCACGGATATCTCGAGAAATCGTTGCCTGCGTGGCGGTAACGCCATAATGCCCAAGTTTGTTTAATAGTTCTTCTTGCGTACGGATCGGGAATTCTTCAATGACTTGTTTAATCAGCAAATGTCTTTGAGCTTTGCGCATTTTCTTTCTCCTTTACGAAAGATTTCACATGTATCATAACAAAAAAAAGAAGGATTGCCCAATAATATTCGTCTTTTATACCTAAAATTATTTTATGGAAAAAGGATAATAAAGAAACAAAGAGAAATCTACTGTTTTTCTTGAATTCTTTTTATCTTTCAGGTAAACTATTGAATGTTGAGCAGAAAAGTATATTTGCTCTTGCGATACGGATCTTTTGTCTGTATAATAGCTGAGGGTGCTTTATGCATCAGCAAATCCACATTCTTATTGGATTGTCGGTAGGTGCTTGAAAAAGTTTGCCGGCAAGGTAGAAGATAAGAAGAGGAAAAATAAAACCAAATCGGAGGAAACAAACATGGCAGTAATTTCTATGAAACAATTACTAGAAGCCGGCGTACACTTTGGTCACCAAACTCGTCGCTGGAATCCAAAAATGAAGAAATATATCTTCACAGAAAGAAACGGAATCTACATCATTGACTTGCAAAAAACAGTTAAATTAGTAGATGCAGCTTATGATTACATGAAGAGCGTTGCTGAAGAAGGCGGCGTAGCATTATTCGTAGGTACAAAAAAACAAGCACAAGAAGCAATCAAAGAAGAAGCAACTCGTGCAGGACAATACTTCGTTAACCATCGTTGGTTAGGCGGAACATTGACAAACTGGGATACTATCCAAAAACGTATCAGCCGTTTGAAACAAATCAATGCAATGGAAGAAGATGGAACTTTTGAAGTTCTACCTAAAAAAGAAGTTGCTGGTTTGAACAAAGAACGTGAACGTCTTGAAAAATTCTTAGGCGGTATCGCTGATATGCCAAGAATTCCAGATGTAATGTACATCGTTGACCCACGTAAAGAACGTATTGCTGTTCAAGAAGCACACAAATTAAATATCCCAATCGTAGCTATGGTTGATACAAACTGCGATCCAGATGAAATCGACGTAGTAATCCCTTCAAACGACGATGCAATTCGTGCCGTTAAATTGATTACTTCAAAAATGGCTGATGCTTTCATCGAAGGAAACCAAGGTGAAGATCAAGTAGTTGAAGAAGATTTCACAGAAGAAAACACAGCAACATCAATCGAAGAAATCGTAGATGTTGTTGAAGGCGACAATTCTTCAGCAGAATAATTTTGAATGATGGAGCTGTTTCAAAGGCTGGGCGACAAGCCTCACTCTCCTTTGAAGCAGCTTTTTTTAAAAAGAAAAACACACAGGAGGAGTTAAACATGGCAGACGTTACAGCTAAAATGGTAAAAGAACTACGCGAAATGACTGGCGTAGGAATGATGGATGCGAAAAAAGCATTAGTTGAAGTAGAAGGCGACATGGAAAAAGCAGTTGATCTTTTACGTGAAAAAGGAATGGCAAAGGCTGCGAAGAAAAATGACCGCATTGCAGCTGAAGGATTGGCTTCAGTTGCTGTGAAAGGTAACACTGCAGCAATCGTTGAAGTAAACTCAGAAACAGACTTTGTTTCTAAAAACGAAATGTTCCAAGATTTAGTAAAAGAAATTGCAGAACTTGTTGCTGAAAACAAACCAGCAGACATGGAAGCTGCAATGAAAATCAAAACAGATAAAGGTACAATTGAATCTGACTTGATCGAAGCAACTCAAGTTATCGGAGAAAAAATCAGCTTCCGTCGCTTTGAAGTTGTAGAAAAAGACGACAATGCTGCATTTGGTGGATACTTGCATATGGGCGGACGTATTGCCGTATTGACTGTTCTAGATGGAACAACTGACGAAACAGTTGCAAGAGACGTAGCTATGCACGTAGCAGCTATCAATCCTCGTTATGTAAACGAATCACAAATTCCAGAAGCTGAATTAGAACATGAAAAAACTGTTCTTACAGAACAAGCATTGAACGAAGGCAAACCAGCGAATATCGTTGAAAAAATGGTAGAAGGACGCTTGAAGAAATTCAAAGCAGAAATCGCTTTGGTGGACCAACCATTCGTTAAAGATCCTGATATGACTGTTGAAAAATACGTTGCATCAAAAGGCGCAACTGTTAAAACATTCGTACGTTTCGAAGTTGGCGAAGGTATCGAAAAACGCGAAGATAACTTTGTAGAAGAAGTTATGAGCCAAGTGAAAAAATAATTCTGTTGAATAACAGACGGGAACGCACGGTTTGTGCGCTCCCTTTTTTTAAGCAAAACAAGAAAAACCAGTCTTAGAGTGTCGAAATCATCTAAGTATGGTAAAATGGCAATAGAAAATATTGGAGGAATGAACATGGTCACACCGAAATATCAGCGTGTAGTCTTAAAATTGAGTGGAGAAGCTTTAGCTGGGGATGCAGGATTTGGAATCAAACCACCAGTAATCAAAGAAATCATCCAAGAAATCAAAGAAGTTCACGAGCTGGGCGTTGAAATGGCAATCGTTGTGGGTGGCGGAAATATCTGGCGCGGACAAATCGGAGCACAAATGGGCATGGAACGTGCTCAAGCTGATTACATGGGTATGTTAGCTACAGTTATGAATGCCTTAGCTTTACAGGATACGTTGGAAAACGTGGGTGTACCGACACGCGTGCAAACTTCGATTGAAATGCGTCAAATCGCAGAGCCATATATTCGCCGTAAAGCAGAACGTCATTTAGAAAAAGGACGGATCGTTATCTTTGCAGGCGGTACCGGCAACCCGTACTTCTCGACAGACACAACAGCAGCATTACGAGCGGCAGAAATCGGCGCAGATGTTATCCTGATGGCTAAAAACAATGTAGACGGTGTTTATTCTGCTGATCCGAAAGTAGATGCAAATGCAGTAAAATTTGAAGAACTGACTCATCTGGAAGTTATTGCCAAAGGATTACAAGTCATGGATTCAACTGCAAGTTCACTAAGCATGGATAATGATATTCCACTGCTTGTCTTCAATTTAAATGAACACGGAAATATTCGCCGTGCAATCTTAGGCGAAAATATCGGAACAACTGTAAGGGGGAAATAAAAATGGCAGATGCAATTATGACAGAAGCAAAAGAAAAAATGAAAAAAGCAGCACAAAATCTTCAACGTGAACTTGGGCAAATCCGCGCAGGCCGTGCGAACGCTAGCCTTTTGGACCGTATTACTGTGAACTACTACGGTGCGCCAACACCATTGAACCAAATGGCATCAATCCAAATTCCAGAAGCACGTGTTTTAATGATCACACCTTTTGACAAGAGCATTCTTCAAGATGTTGAAAAAGCTATTATGGCAAGTGATATCGGAATCAGTCCAACCAATGATGGAAATGTCATTCGCTTAGTTATCCCGCAACTGACAGAAGAACGCAGAAAAGAATTAGCTAAAGATGTGAAAAAAGAAGCAGAAAATGCAAAAATCGCGATTCGTAACATCCGTCGTGATGCGATCGATGAATATAAAAAACAACAAAAAAATGGTGATATTACCGAAGATGATTTGCGCGGATTAGAAAAAGACGTACAAACATTGACAGATAACAGCATTAAAGAAGTAGATAAGATCGCTGCTGATAAAGAAAAAGAATTATTGGAAAGTCGTAGATTGAATCCATTAAATTGGCTAGTTGAGAGAAGATTGAAGAGCAGTATTGTTTTTCTTCATAAAGGAAGTGGTAATTTGAAGGAAATTTCAAACGAAG
>SKFA01001706.1_pt1 | contig 12214 bp, 8 predicted proteins | sample 4820291 | NCBI WGS metagenome assembly SKFA01 (sample SAMN11008795, study PRJNA524170) | human gut metagenome | isolation source: fecal sample from pouch patient p30 | place: Israel: Tel-Aviv | reverse complement strand
CGTGTCTTGAATGTTTTTGTTGGTATTCCACAATTCGACATAACCTATGAGGAGTTTCGCTGTTACCTAATTATATCCTATTTCCCACTTTCCCTGCAAGCGTCTGCAAAAAATGCTCTCTTGCCCCTTCCTGCGCGACCACTTTGCTGAGTTTTTCTGTGTTTCTGCCGGAAAGCCATGCTTTGTGGGAATGACTATAATGATTTGCAATTTTCCAGAATTTCTCGGGGTACGCAAGGTAAAAATACAGATAGGACAATTCCTGTGGCTTTAGTTTCCGCACGGAATCATATGCCCCGATCAACTCCATTCCAAGCGACGTGTTCCAATTATTTTTTTCCATCATCTTCCGCACAAAATTTGAGAGGTCACTCACCCGGATCTGATAGGAAAAATTAAGGAAATTGACGATTGCCACGCCCTCTCTCGAAAAAATGACATTGTGCTGGTTATAATCCCCATGGCAGAAGCCAGTCAACTCCTCACGAATCTCCATATTTTGTAACTGCTCTGTGACAGCTTGTGCCTTTTCAAAAAAGCCTGCAAACTGACGCATAAACATTTCCTCAAACTCATTTTTCTGTTTTCTGCCACGGATATAGTTGCGCACCTGCCGCAATTCACGATTATGTTTTTCATAAAGCAAAAGCAGGGCGTTAGGATTCATTTTTACAAACTCAGGCACCTCGTCCGGATACTGTTCAGTTGCATTATGTAAACCAGCGAGCAGTCTTACCGCATACACCATGTCCTCCCTGCTCTTCGTATCGCACTCGGCTCCACGGAAAACTGACAATAGCAGATAATTCTGTTCCTCTTCGTCCCTGGCAAAAATTTCCCCTTCTTTTGTATAAAAGATCTGCTCTGCCACAATATTCTGCCCCTTCAGGAAATCAAGCATTCCAGCCAGAAATTCCGCACGCTCCACAGAGCCCCTATACTCCTTCAGTACGCGCATTCCGAGATCTGTTTCACACAAAAAACAGTCCCTTCCCTTCGAAATAGACTTTACCTCCATCTCATATTGTTCTGCTATCTGTTCCGGCCTGATATACATGAAAATCCCCTCCATACGATGAATCTGCGATAAGAGAGCAAAATGCTCTCCTGCCGTGTCAATTCATCATATGTGAGGGGATGCGATATTATGAACCTGTTCCATTAATTTTTCTTTCGTGTTGTCCTCCGGGTGTTCCAGCACATACTCCAAAAGCTGTTTCAGCGTCTCGCCGATCGCCTTTCCCGGCTGCATTCCATCTGCGATCAGATCCGTTCCCGTAACCGCAAGTTCCTTTATGGAAAGGCACTGCCGCTTCGCCATGATCTGCTCATATATTTCTTCGTATTCCTTTAAATACTCTGCTTTTTCCTCCCGCCTGTATGCACTCTGTGCCAGCATGTCCGCTCTTTTTACTGCAAAAAGCAGCGGATACTGATCCACACCGTTCCGGTAGATTGCTCTGCGGACCGTCCGCTCCTGCAAAGGCGGATTATCGTCGTGGCATAAGATCAGTCTGCATACCCGGTCGGTTGTATCATTGTCAAACTTCAGCCGCCGCAAAATCTTCCTTGCCACAAGACTTCCTTCCTGTGGGTGTCCATAAAAGTGATCCACGCCATGTTCGTCCGTGGTTCTGCACATCGGTTTTGCCACATCATGTAACAGCATTGTAATACGCGCCACTTTATCCGGCTGTATCTCCATCAGGGCATGCAGCGTGTGCTCCCCCACAGAATAGCAGTGATGCGGATTATTCTGCGGTGTTTTCATCATCTCGTCAAATTCCGGCAGAAAAACTGCGGTAAGTCCTGTCTCATAGGCCGTGCGCAGCAGTTCCGGATGTCCGGACGTGAGAAGTTTTACCATTTCGATCTGAATACGTTCTGCACTCACTTTTGCAATGTTTGGTGCCAGGGAAACAATCGCCTCTCTTGTCTCATCTTCAATAGAGAAGCCAAGTTGCGCTCCAAACCGCACTGCACGCAGCATACGAAGCGCGTCCTCCGTAAAACGCTCCACAGCAGCTCCCACGCACCGGATCACACCGCGCTCTAAATCTCCCACACCATCAAACGCATCGACCAGCCCATCCTTATCATTGTAAGCCATGGCATTGATCGTAAAATCGCGGCGCTTCAGATCTTCTAACAGATTGGAAGTAAACTGTACCTCCTTAGGATGCCTTGCATCCTCATATTCCCCGTCTATACGGTATGTGGTCACCTCGAATCCCTCATGTTCAAGCATCACGGTAACCGTTCCATGCTGGATCCCAGTATCTATGGTATGTCGGAATAACTCTTTTACCTGTTCCGGTTTTGCTGATGTCGTGATGTCCCAGTCCATAGGAATCCGTCCTAACATCGTATCACGGACGCACCCACCTACAGCATAGGCCTCAAAGCCATGCTGTGTCAGTGTGTCAATAATATAAGTTACTTTCTTAGGTAAAACGATTTTCATATACGATAGGTTCCTTTTGTCGTTGTTTTGATCGAATATAACAGATCATCCGCCCTCTTGATCATCTCTGTCATATCATTTTCCGTACAGATATGGTCTCCGGCTGCAATACCGATGGAGCAGGAGATCTGATGCTGTTTATCGATTGAGAATGACTGTCCGAGTTTTTCACTGATCTCCGCCGAAAATCCGTCTGCCTCATCAATAATCTGATAGATACGCTCTGCCTTTTCTTTGAAAATATCCCTGTCATCTGTATAAAGGAAGATCAGGAACTCATCCCCGCCATAACGGCACACAAAACCATCTTTTCCACAGACTTCCGTAAAAATATCAGCCATTTTGATCAGAACGAAATCGCCCACATCATGTCCGTACGTATCATTATAGTGTTTGAAATTGTCCAGGTCAATAAACATCACTCCCAGCTTTGGTTTTCTTTTTTCCCCTGCGATCTCTTTCAGAAGTGCGTCTAATTTGCGGTAGAACCCTTCACGGTTATAGCACCCTGTCAGCTGGTCTGTAACTGCCGACATATACAGTTTTGTATTCATCTCATAAATCTTGTCATAGGCATCAAGCCTGTTCAATGCGTAACGCACCTCACGGAACAGAAGCTGATAAAAGTTCAGATCGTCCTCATCAAGCATATAACGGTTCACCGAGGAATGCCAGTTATCCTTCATCAGCACATAGGTGATGACAATATTCTCGATTTTTGCGTTGTTAAAAAATGGGATCGCCACCATAGAACACACATCTTCATCACCAAAAATCGATGTGATATCCTGATGTTCAGAATAATTGCTGCTGATCTTGGAGATCACAAATCCACCCGCATTTTTCCGCATGGATTTTTCCATGATCTTCATGATCTCCGGCGTCATCTCTTTCTCTGTGTCATTGTAAAGTACCTGCGGCACCCTCTCGCTATAGCGGATATAGACTGCCCGGTCGACGTCAAAATGATTTAAAAATGTCTTCATGACCATATTGAGCATCTCTTTTGCAGTGATACCATTTACATCGATCAGTTTCTGCCAGATAGAAATAAAGTCGAGCTGTTCTTTCTTACTCTTATATGCCCGCTCCACGCTCTCCTGCTTTAACAGATCCTCGATTTCCCTGGTTGATAATTCCTCACAGTCGTCATCTACCGGTGGCAGAAGATCTTTCATATCCTCCGCGTACTCATGGAACATGATACGATGTGTCTCTTCATACTGTTTTAAAATAAACTCTTCCTGCTCATAAAGGATCTCTTTTCCTGCATTCCTGAAGCATTCCATCCTGTTCCTTCGGAACAGCACATAACAGAAAAACTGGTTTCCCTCTGCTCTCTTTAAATAAATATCTGCCTGCTCATATAATTTTAGCGCCTCCTCGTTGTCTCCGTCATGCTGTGCTAATAATGCCTTGGAAAACGTATAGAGGAACATATCATCATCTGCCTTTGCGTAGTCATGCACAGTGGCGAGGTTGTTTTCTGTCTTTTCCTTCTCGAAAATATAATTCAAAAACTGGCGGCAGCTATACAGATACCGCTCACAGTTAAAACGGTTTCCCTGTAAAATGGAAACCAGAGCAAACAATCCATACAGTTTGGACAGGTTGCAGACACGCAGACTGTTCAGATGCAGCTTTTCGATCGCTTTCATACACTGTGTCAGGTATTCCTGCGCCTTGTCATACTGCCCCAGCATAACGCAGTTCAATGACATATTATAATGTACTTCTGCAATATCCTCCGGCTTTCTCAGTTTACATAATATCTTAATTGCCTTGTTGTAATAGCTCTGGGCTCTCTCATTTTCTCCCATTGCACATAAATTATACGCAATACCGGAATAGATCCTTCCGCCCTCCACGCTGTCAACATCTTTCATCGCCTCATAGGTACGGATCGAATATAACAGGGAAACTTCGTACTCGCCATTTGTGGATGCTATCATGATATTTTTCCGATATGCAATGCTGATAAGCTGCTCATTGCCAATCTCTTTTGCAAGCGCAACGCCCTTGGAAAAATAAATCAGAAATGCTTCCGACCGGTACGCTTTTGCCACGATCTCCGGTTTATTGTCGTATGCATAAATATAAATATGCGCCAGATGATTTTTGTAATGGTACGCATTCAGCTTCTCGATCAGTTTATCGCTGATCTCAATATCCTGGGCACAGAAGAAAATATTGCACCAGCCGGACATCTGGTTCTGCGCTTTTAAAAGTTCTGCACGGAACACTAAAAAATCATCCCCCAGCGCTTCTCCGCACTCCTTTGCCTTCTGTACATAAATCATGGCTTCCTCTAACTTTCCAAGATACATGTAAGAAGTTGCCATCCAGAAATTATAATAAAATGCTCCCTCTTTCTCCTGATCCTGCAGTTTTTCCAGATCTTCGCAGGATTCCAGAGCCTTCGCAATATCTCTTTGCAGTACCGACACCATAATCTGTAACAGCAAAAGCTGATAATGCTTTTTCTCAGAAATCGTAAAGTTATCAAACTTGATCCGGCGCTCAATCTTGCTCAGATGATGGTCTGCCTGGTCAAAATCCAGAAAGTATACCAGATTATTCAGTTTCCGATAGCCATCGTCACTCTCATAATCAGAGTAATAGTCCATGACATCCGGTTCCATGTTCCTGCCTGCATTTCCGATATGGTACACCATGTTCCGGTCATCCATACTCTCACAGATTGCATCCCACTCTTCATGTGCAAATTCCGGAATCGACTGCACATCATTGACTCCCAAGACAATGCCGATATTTTTATTCTTTGTCTGAAGCAGTCTGTTGGTAAGCTGCATGGTACTTTTCGAAGCCAGCTGAAAGCGGTTCAACACAATGACGACCGGACGGATCTCTGATAATTTCTGAAGCATCGTCACGATCGAATTGCGCATGCGTTCCTGCTCATACTCTACCTCATCGATCAGGATCTGTTCCGTTCTCTCGCAAAATCCGTTTTCAAAATAACTTTCAAATACAGGTCTCTGAAGCTTGTAGACATCACATTCTTCCATAAACTCTTCCAGTGTGCCACTGCAATACCTGTGAAACATCTGCCGGATCAGTCCCAGATACGGTTCATAAGCCTCTGCAATCTTGTTATAAGAAAACTCATGACAGGTAAAAAAGATGTCTGACTGATCCTTGTAATGATTGACACTCTCTAAATCCCATATGGAAAAATCATTGCTATACCGCACAAGGATACTGTTATGTTCTACATTCCCAATTCCACTTACAACCTGTTCAATAACCCCGTTATAATACTTATCTATCATACGATTCCCTTTTGCTCCCAAAACACGCTTGCTGTTTTGTCACATTCTATATCAATATCCCATATCCGTTAAACAATAAAACGTTCCACATTTTTCTGTAGTTTTTCAGCAGAATGATAGGTTGTCTCTGCCTTCTGTTTAATTGCCTCTGCCTCCTGCACAACGTTTCCTACTTTTTCAGCAATATCCGTTGTTCCGGTAGCTCCCTCTGTCGCAGTCTTGCTGACATCGGAGATAGCATCCATCACTCCGTTAATGGATGCGAGCAGCTGCTCCGATGACGCTGAGAAATCTGTTACAAGGGAATCTACATTGGCAGCATCACTATTATAGGAATTTGCCATTTCTGCAAATCCTCCAAGACTCTCCACAACATCATTTCCGACAAACTCCAGCAGCCTCTCTGCATCATTTGCAAGATTCTCAACGGCTGCGGTCACATTGCCAGTCACTTCCTGAATATGGGCAACTGCTGCTTTGGACTGCTCTGCCAATACTCGGATTTCATCCGCAACAACCGCAAATCCTTTTCCTGCCTCTCCCGCTCTGGCAGCCTCAATGGATGCGTTCAAAGCCAGAAGGTTCGTCTGTCCGGTAATATCCATGATTGATTTGGCAAGAACATTGATCTGATCCACAACCTTAATATCTTCGAGTGCTTTGGTCAGGCTCTCATTAATCTCCTCATGAATCGATCTGGTACGTCTGTCATTTTCGTCTGTATCTTTTTTGATTTTCACAGCACGTTCCCTGATCTCATCTGCCTCGTTAGCGCCATCCTGAGATCTCTCTGCAATACTCTTCGCAGCGCTCTCAATCTCATGTGACATTGCATTTATCTCTTCCGAAGATGCCGCTGTCTCCTCCATACCTGCCGCAAGCTCCTCCGTTGTCGCAGATACATTTTCAATCTGATCATCTAATGCCCGAATACTTGTATCAATCTCCTGCACCATGCCGGTGATCTCTAATGCTTCTGATTTTACCTCTCCAATCAGTTCCTTCATCTCAGAGCGCATTTTCTCAAGTGAATCTGCCAGTTGTCCAAAATCATCTTTTCTCTTTAACAGATCCTGTTCAAATTCTTTTGAAAAATCGCCCTGCGCTATCTCGTCAATATGGGTAAGACTCTTTTTCAATGGCTTCACAATGCTGGCTGTGATCAGTGTCAGAACTAAAATTAAGATTACTTCCATGACAACAGCGATTCCGATGATCGCCATTCTGCTGTTGGATTCATAGGAAGAAAATTCATTTTTCACACCCAATACGTCCTCATCAATATCGTCCGTGTAGTTTCCGGTTCCAAGTACCCAGCCAAATGGTTCAAATGCCTTGCTGTAAGCACGTTTTGGAGATGGTTCCGTCTCACCCTCTCTCGGGAATACATAATCCGTAAAACCGCCGTTTTCCTGCCTTCCTGCACTGATGATTGCCTGCATATACGCAAATCCATTGGTGTCCACTGCATCCATACGATTTGTTCCCTCTGTGTCATTGCCGAGAAGGACTACGTTTGTTCCATCATAGGTATCTACCCAGAAATATCCATTATTGCCGTAACGCAGATCACGAATCTGGTCTGCTGCAAGTTTTTCTGCCTCGTCTAAGGTATATTCACCTTTTTCATACCGATTGTAAATGCTCTGGCAAAGAGATATTACATTATCTACCTGTGCCTTGATCTGTTCATCATACGAGGAACGCATATCATTCTCGATAATGTCTAACGCATTATTTCCAAGTCCTGACAGGCTTGTGTTGGAAATGACGGTGCATAGTGCCAGTGCGATCAGTGCAATCACCATTACAATAACTAATTTTGTTCTCACCTTAATATTGTTCATACCCATACCTCCTACTACATCTTTTTTATTTTATGAACCCAATTTTAAATCCTATTTGTATTTTAGCACATTATGCTTATTTTACCACTCTATTTTCGACATTTTTCGTGATTTTATTCTATTTTTCGTTACTGTTCACTCATACTTCGTTCCAGTAACGATTCGCTGACTCATTTCAGTTTTTGCTTCACAAAAGGAGTCTGCTCACTCCTGAATCACTTTCTTACGCAGCAAAACAGCAAGTGTTTTACTGCTGAGTGAACAGTAACTATTTTTATAGCAAAAACGCAGAAGTTATTTGTAACTCCTGCGTTTCTGTCTCAGATGAGAAATGGATTCCTGATTTCGAACTCCATTTTTTTATGTGTCTTTGGATGTTTAAATCCGATTTTATAAGAGCAGAGTAAAAGACCGTTTCCACTCCGTGTCATTGTCTCTTTAAAATTATACTTCGTATCCCCTACGATCGGGATTCCTGCATTTGCTAACTGTACCCGGATCTGATGATGCCTTCCGGTGTCTAACCGGATCCGGAGAATGGCGTTCGTTTTATTCTGTGCGGTCACTTCATAGTCCAGCCTTGCTGACTTTGCGCCCTCCGTACTTTTAGATACCACTTTTGAAGTGTTTGTTTTTCCATCCCGGAGCAGGTAATCTTCCAATGTACCTTTTTTCTGTTCCGGCACACCGTCTGTCACCGCATAATAAAATTTATCTGCCATTTTTGTCTGCACCTGACGGCTTAAATCCGCCGCAGCTTCTTTTGTTTTGGCAAAAACCATCACTCCGCGCACCGGCTGATCCAGCCTGTGTACCACCCCGATATACGGCTGTTCTCCCTTTCCTGCCCGGTAATTTTTCAGAAGGCTTTCCATGTCCGCCTGTCCTAACCGTCTTGTCTGCGCCGCAACCCCCGCCGGTTTTTCGCAGACAATAACCTCCTCATCCTCATATAAAATATTTATGTTCATGTCTGATGATCTCCTTCGTTATTCTATGGCATTTCTGCTGTTTTTATCTTCCTTTGTTCATTGTAGCATGATTCTTTTGTTTGGGCTACTGTTGCGGAGATTTGAATGAATGCTTTTATTCATTTTTTTAGTACTCATAATATTTAAAATTTTACTATTTTCTCCATTGCATTTTCTGATGTTGGTATGATACAATATCTCAAAGCATATTTTACAAAATCTTTGTGGCTGATGAGCCATCTGTATTCTAGGAAGCACTCGATTATCAAAAACAATCGGTGTCATTCATTTCGTATCTATGCTTTTATTACCCATTAACCAATTTAAAAGCAGGAAACGGATGAAAACTATTTTTACAATGCTCTATTCTCCTGCCGGAGGCACGATGCATTTATGTGCATCTGCCGTCCACCGTGATAAGGAGGAAAGCCTATGGCAATGCGACCACAAGATCGTTACAAATCAACTACAGCAGGAGCAGTTTCTGCAAATCGCAACTACAAAGATACTGTTTTCCGGATGTTATTTTCAGACAAAAAGAATCTGCTCTCGCTTTACAATGCAGTAAACAGCAGAGACTATACGAATCCGGATGATTTAGAGATTGTTACTTTGGAAAACGCTATCTATATGGGAATGAAAAACGATCTGGCATTTATCATTGACACGAATTTATACCTGTACGAACATCAGTCGACTTACAATCCAAATATGCCACTTCGTGATTTATTTTACATTAGCAGTGAATATCAAAAAATGCTGGATCAAAAATCTTTATACTCATCCAGCCTGCAAAAGATACCTACTCCTAATTTTATTGAGTTTTATAATGGTTCTGATCCAGTTTGCGATGTTTTTGAGCACAGACTTTCCTCTGCTTTTGAACATCTGTCGGGTGAGCCAAAACTGGAACTGATCGTAACTGTCTTAAATATCAACGAGGGGCACAATGCCCTTCTTATGGAACATTGCAAAACATTAAGGGAATATGCACAATATGTTGCAAAGGTGCGAAAATACACAGCCGACATGTCTCTGAACGAGGCAGTGGAATGCGCTGTTGATGAATGTATCAAAGAAAATATTCTTGCGGATTTTCTTCGAAAGAACCGCGCGGAGGTTATCAGTATGAGTATATTTGAATATGACAAGGAAGAAGAAGAGAAGAAACTTCGGAAAGCGGAGTATGAGGCTGGTATTCAAAAGGGTGTCCTTAATACTGCACGTCATCTATTGGAGCTTAATCTGCTGTCTTTAGAGAATATTTCTCGTGCTACTGGTCTATCAATTGATGAATTGAAAAAGCTACAGCAATAACTTAGTAAAAGAAGCCCACAAAACTGCGAGCTTCTTTTTTGATACATTTTACACAAATTACTGTAACAGAGAGAGTACACCCTGAGTAGACTGATTAGCCTGTGCAAGCATAGACTGACCTGCCTGTGCAAGAATGTTGTTCTTGCTGTAGTTAACCATCTCTTCAGCCATATCTGTATCACGGATACGGGATTCAGCTGCTGTTGTGTTCTCTACAACGTTGTCTAAGTTGTCGATCGTATGCTCAAGTCTGTTCTGAACAGCACCGAGAGCGGAACGCTGGGAAGAAACCTTTGCCACTGCCTCTGCAATACGGTCAATTGCTGCTGTAGCATCATCTTCTGTGTCAACTTTAAGATCCTTCACGCCAATTCCTGCTGCACTCATTGATTCGATTTTGACTGCAATCTTATTATCTGCTGCTGAATCTGCCCCAACATGAAGGTTAAAGGAAAGCTCACCATTTACGTCAAACGGTTGAATGTTTTTTGCTTTAGCATCTGCTGCTGTAATCGCAATAGCATTTGCAACTGCACCTTTTTCATTAACATAATAATTAGTTGCTGTTGATCCATCTGCATTTTTTGAATCAGCTATCTGCTCTGCTGATACTTCTTTACCCTTGGCATCGTATAATTTTGTTGCATACACATAATCTTTTCCAGCTTCTGCTATATTAGCATCTGTCTGATCTCCTGCATTGGCTTCTGCCACTGTATATACCCTATTTCCCTTTGCTAATTCTTCTTTAAGCTGGTCCGCAGAAAGTTTGGTTTTACCACCTTTTGCAAACAAGTCTTTACCCATTACATACGTACTCTTCATGAAGTTAGCCTTACTTGCAGTCTTTGTATCACCTTTTAACAAATATATTTCATTGAACTTTGTTGTTTCTGATACACGATCAATTTCTGTTGCAAGCTGATCAATCTCGTCCTGAATCGCCTGACGATCAGACTGTGCATTCGTTCCATTTGCAGACTGAACTGCCAACTCATTCATTCTCTGTAACATGGAGTGAACTTCTGTCAAAGCACCCTCAGCTGTCTGAACTGCAGATACACCGTCCTGTGCGTTTGTGGATGCCTGATCAAGACCACGGATCTGTTTTCTCATTTTTTCAGAAATTGTTAATCCTGCCGCATCATCTGCTGCACGGTTGATTCTGTAACCGGAAGATAACTTCTCTGTGGACTTTGCCTGCTGTCCTGTTGTTACATTTAACATTCTGTTCGCGTTCATTGCCTGTAAATTGTGTTGTACTACCATAATATAATCCTCCTTGTCTCATCCTTATGATGAGTTATTATGTTTTTGACCGGACTTCCTTTTCCGGCATTATTTATAACAAACAAAGCATCCCGGGTTGTGCCTTGTCTATTACCAGATGATTGTGCGATGTTTTTAATGAGCTTAATGGCTCATTCTTTCTGCATCTTTTTTTGTTTCCGCTTTCATGCGTTCATTCCATAAAATCTTCTTGATCTCGTCCTGCGCTTCTTTTGAGATCGCAGGTTCCGGATAATAAGTATCTTTTCTGCGCTCCGGATTTTGTTCCACGGTGCTCCTTGCGATTTTGACCTCTTTTGGCGCATCGATCATAAGCCTTCCATGATTTCCTGTTCCACCCACATAAACTACGCGGATGTTATCTCCGATATTTACATACTGACCTTGTTTCAGTGAAATCTTTAACATAATCCTCCTTGTTTTTCCGAAGGAAAAATCCGAACCTTTTGGTGAGGAGAGGATTTAACCTCCTTGTTTTTCATCGCAATTCCATTTGCTACGTTTTGTATCATTTATATCGTCTTTTCGCTACAGTTTGTTAACATCTATTTTTATATTTTGCTACACTTTGTTACATTTTTACAATCAACAATCTATTTTTTCCATGAATAAAGGTTGTTATTTTGTGCATAATTAATAGTAACTTTATTTTTTTCGCAACATTTTGTTACAATTGCAATGTCAATCAGTGTTAACATTTTAACTTTTGTTGTCTGATATGCTACACCTTGCTACATCTAAGGCACAAATAAAAATATACTAATAGCAAAGGTGGTATTTATATGAAAAACAAACTACTTCCACAGAAGTTAAAAGAATTGCGCAAAGTCAATAACTACACACAGGATTATGTTGCGGAGGTATTGGGTGTTGTACGGCAGACATACAGCCATTATGAAACCGGGAAACGCACACCGGATGCGGAAGCCTTTTACAAATTAGCAGGGCTTTATAATATTTCCGTTGATGATCTGCTTCATCTGACAATCGATATTGACAGGGAGGAATCTTACGATGCGCCTGCGCCAACAC
>SKFA01001696.1_pt1 | contig 12267 bp, 10 predicted proteins | sample 4820291 | NCBI WGS metagenome assembly SKFA01 (sample SAMN11008795, study PRJNA524170) | human gut metagenome | isolation source: fecal sample from pouch patient p30 | place: Israel: Tel-Aviv | reverse complement strand
TAAGAGTGGAGGCCACCACCGACATGCCCACCTGTTTTGTGCCCTGCACGGCAGCGCGGGCCGCAGGCACGCCGCGGCTGCGCAGACGGTAGACGTTCTCAATGACGACCACCGAGTTATCCACCAGCATACCAATGCCGAGGGAAAGGCCGGCCAGGGTCATCACGTTCAGGTCCAGCCCGGTAAAGTACATGAGCACCACCGCGAACAGAACGGACAGCGGGATGCTGATGCCGACCACGAGGGTGGGCTTGATATCCTTCAGGAAGATGGCCAGCACGATGATGGCCAGTGCAGCGCCCACCACCATGCTGGTGAGGATGCTGTTGATGACAATGGTGATGTAGTTGCCCTGATTGGACAGCACCACCATGTGCAGGCCGTCGTATTGTTTTTCCAGCTCTTTAAATGCGGTCAGGCAGTTGTCGGAGACCTCGCCTGCACTGGAAGTCGCATTCTTATAGATTTTGAGGATGGATGCCTTTTCGCCGTTCAGGCGGGTGTAGCTGTCGGCGGAGTTATCAATGACCTCCACATCTGCCACATCAGAAAGGCGCACGTCGCCGTAGCCCTCCACATGCAGCAGCAGGGCACCGCTGATATCCTTCACACTGTCGTACTCTTCGCCGACTTTCAGCAGCCAGGACTCGCCGTCCTGATCCTGCACGTAACCGGCCGGCATGGAGAAGTTCTGGGCATAGATGAGCTGCGCCAGCGTTTCAATGTCCAGCTGCTTTGTCACATCGGCCTGTGCCAGAGCGTTGGTCTTGGCCGTCTCGTACTCTGCCTTGGCAGCCTCCAGCTGCTTTTCGTACTCGTTCAGCATTTCACGCGCTTCGGTGAACTGCATATAGGCGTTGAGCTGCTGCTGGGAGAAGCTGCCCAGTGCGCCGGAGAACTCGGTCATCAGCTGGGGCACATTGTCCATGGCCTTGATGGTGCTTTCCAGCGTGTTATAGACCACATTCAGGCTTTCCTGCAGCTGCATCTCATTGGCAAGATCCTCTGCGGTGCTGCCTTCGGAGCCGGTCTCGGTGTTCACGCGCTCCTGCAGCTTCTGCAGGGCGGTAGTGAGCTTATCGGTAATGGTGCGCAGCTCAGCCACAATATCGATCAGAGAGTCGATATCCCGCATACCGGTCTCGTTGAACTTGTCCATGACCTTCTGCAGACCGTCGCGCACCTCGATCAGGGCCTGCTGGATCTCAGGCTCCTTGACCACGGCGATCAGGCTGTTCACACTTTCCAGAAGAGCCTGCGCCTGCGCACGCACCGTTTCCACTGCGGCGCCCACCTCGGTGCTCATCTGGCTCATGACCGAGTTGGACACCGTATTGCCAAAGTTTTTCAGCTGCTTTTCGTATTCCCTGCGTCCGGCGGTGATCTGTGCCTCGGCGCTTTCCAGCTGGGAGCGGGCTGCAGCCAGCTGGGTATCGATCAGTTCCAGCAGCTTTGCGTTGATCTCGTCGATCTTATCCTGATTGAGCTGCACCTGCACCAGCTTTTCCACCAGACCGCTGGACGAAACGCTGGACACACCGCCCTTGCGCTGCACTTCCGGCACAAGGGTGTTCTGGATAAACTCAGAAAGCTCGTACTGGTCGGCACCTTCGCGGCTGACAGCCACCGTCATGAAAGCGTTCATGTTCAGGCTGTACTCAATGATGGAGGGGGTCAGGCAGGTGCTGGGCAGGTCGCTTTTGGCCTGATCCAGCTTGTTGGACACCTTGACCAGCGCGCTGTTCATATCCGTATCCTCGGTAAACTCCATCAGCAGCAGGCTGTAGTTTTCTGCCGATGTTGCGGTGATCTTGGACACGCCCGGCACTGTGAGCGAGTTCTGCAGCACATCCGAGACCTCGCTCTCCACGCGCTCCGGGCTTGCACCGGGATACACGGTGACCACCATCAGATACGGTGTGTTCACGTTGGGCAGCAGGTTCGTATCCATCTTTGTGACCGCCACAAAGCCCAGGATCAGGATCATGACCACTGCAACCAGCACCGTAAACGGCTTTTTGACACTGAATTTTTCCATTTTCTCCTACCGTTTCTCTGCCTTGCCGCAAAGCAGGACAGCTGCTTTCCCTGCGGGAAAGGCTACACTTCAACATTTTTATTATACACGCAAGCCCCCGCCTTGCAAGAGCGGGGTGGGATTCTTTTGCGATTCTTTGGATACTTTCGCAAGATTTTAACATTTGCCGTTCCGTTTTTCCATTTTCCGGCTGCGGGTGCGACCAAATTCGGTCAGTCTTCCTTTATGGATACGCAGCAGCAGGGCAGATTGTTGCACCTTTTTAAAATTTTTCTGCCAAAGCGCCAGAGCCGCTTTTTGTTTTTTGCGTGGAAATGTGCATTTGAATATGTTATACTAGAGTACAGAATGGATCAGCAGGCTCTTTTTCGGGCCTTATCCTATAGATTCGACCAATAAAAACGAGGAACACTATGAAAAAAGTCATCTCCGTCCGTTTCAAAGAGAACGGCAAAAGCTATTATTTTGATCCCGCCGGGGCCGACATCAAAACCGGCGAATATGTGATCGTGGAGACCGCCCGCGGCGTTGAGTGCGGCGAGGTGGTGCAGGGCGTGAGGGAGATCGCCGATGCGGCAGTGCCCAAGGCCCTCAAGCCCATTACCCGCATGGCCGACAGCGTGGATATCCGCCGGATGCGCCAGAACCGTGAGGACGAAAAGCGCGCCTACCGCACCTGTCAGGAGTGCATTTCCCGCCATGGCCTGGAAATGAAGCTTGTGGAGGCCGAGTATACCCTAGACCGCTCCAAGATCATGTTCTACTTTACCGCCGATGGCCGCGTGGACTTCCGCGAGCTGGTCAAGGATCTGGCCGGCATCTTCCACACCCGCATCGAGCTGCGCCAGATCGGCGTGCGCGACGAGAGCAAGATGATCGGTGGTCTGGGCATCTGCGGCCAGCCCTTCTGCTGCAGCCGCTTCCTCAAGGATTTCCAGCCCGTTTCCATCAAGATGGCCAAGGAGCAGGGCCTTTCCCTGAATCCCACCAAGATCAGCGGTGCCTGCGGCCGGTTGATGTGCTGCCTTTCCTATGAGGAAAACGCCTACGAATACCTGAACAGCATCATGCCCATGGTGGGCAGCACCGTGCGCACCCCGGATGGTCTGGGCACCGTGCTGGAAGTGAACCCCATCTCCGGCTACCTGCGGGTGCGCTGCGGCACCGAAGCCCTGACCCCGCGCTACTATAAGGTGGGCGTGTGTGAGTATATCAGCGGCGGCAAACGGGCACCCCGCCGCCCCGACCCGGACGACGATTATTCCGGTGTGCGCAACCCCGCCCCGGTGGTGGCAGCCGCCGATGAAAGGGGCAATGTGGGCTGCGGCAAATGCCCCAAAAAAGAGAAATAATTCCCAGAAAAATAGTGGGATATCACGGCGGTTAGTATCACAAAACTAACCATTCTTCGTGATTTTCGCCAAAAAACTCTCTTAATTTTCCCGCAAAGTTAGGCCTTGCTTTTGTGCAACCCCACAAAAATAAAACTTTGGGCTTTTATGGCACACGGTTAGTCTTGCCTTTTCTTTTCCACTTTGTTAGAATGCAGACAAGGATGAATTCCGGGGAAGCCTGCTGGCACCGTGCGAGGGCAGACTTCTTCTTAAAGCTAGTGCACGGGTGATAAAAGGAGAGTTTTATTATGGCACACAAGGTTTCTGACGCATGTGTTGGCTGCGGCGCTTGCGAGGGCGCTTGCCCCGTTGGTGCTGTCACCATTGAGAATGGTGTTGCAGTTGTGAATGCAGACGCTTGCATCGATTGCGGCGCTTGCGAGGGTGCTTGCCCCACCGGTGCTATCGCTGCTGAATAATTTCACGGCGAACACTGAAAAAACGCATCAAAAGCAGCAGACCTGTCAAAAGCGGGTCTGCTGCTTTTCTTTCATGCACAATTTTCCCCGATTTTTCCGCCCGATATTTTGGCAGTGGATTTTAGGTGCTGTATATGGAACATTCCACCGAGATTTTGTATAATAGAACAAGAGTCTATTGTTCAGCCGTGCACCGCTTTGGCTCAGACGCGCTGCTGCTGGCCCGGTTTTCGGAGCCAAAGCGGGCCTGGCGCGCCGCCGACCTGTGCTCCGGCTGCGGCATCGTGAGCCTGGAATGGCACGACCGGGGCCACCGCGGCCCCTGCCTGGGGCTGGAACTGCAGCCCGAAGCCAGCGCGCTGCTGGCCGCTGCCTGCGCCGAACAGGGCATTGAGCACATCACGCCCGTCTGCGCCGACCTGCGCTCCTTCCGGGAGGGCGCAGGCAGCTACGACCTGTGCGCCTGCAACCCGCCCTATTTCACGGCAGGGGAACAGGCCGCCGACAGGGCCCGGGCCACTGCCCGCCACGAGACGGACTGCACGCTGGACGATGTCTGCAAATGCGCGTTCCGGCTGTTGAAGGATGGCGGGCGGCTCTCGCTCTGCCACCGGCCCGAGCGGCTGGCCGAGGTGCTGGCGGTCCTGCGGGCCAACCGGCTGGAGCCCAAGCGGCTGGCCTTCGTGAAGAACCGGCCGGATGCCGCCCCCTGGCTGTTTCTGGTGGAAGCCCAGAAGAACCGAAAAACAGGGCTACGGGTCGAGCCGGATGTACTCATCTCGGCAGGCGCGGCACTGTATGGACGCTGAACCTCTCAGGCGCTGCGCGCCAAGTACGGGTTGCGGCTCCTGGTAGGGGAGGTGGCATCCCGTAGGGATGACGGAGAGGTTTTGTACAAATCAAATGGGAGGATACTATGGCAGGTACTCTTTATATCGTTGCCACACCCATCGGCAACCTGGATGACATGCCGCCCCGTGTGGCAGCCACCTTTGGCGCGGCAGATTTTATTGCCGCAGAGGATACCCGCGTGACCATGAAGCTGCTCAACTTTCTGGGGCTGAAAAAACCGATGGTGAGCTACTACGAGCACGCCCTGCAGAAGGGCGAGGGGATCCTGCGCCGCATTGAGGAAGGCGAGAACTGCGCCCTGTGCAGCGATGCCGGAATGCCCTGTGTCTCGGACCCGGGCGAGGTGATCGTGCGGGACGCGCTGGCCCGGGGCATCAAGGTGGTGCCCGTTCCGGCAGCCTCCGCCTGTGTGACGGCGCTGGCCGTCTCCGGTCAGGATACCTCCCGCTGGGTGTTCGAGGGGTTTCTGCCTGTGAACAAAAAACAGAAACGGGAGCGGCTGGCCGAGCTGCAGGGGGAAAAGCGGACGGTCATCTTCTACGAAGCGCCCCACAAACTGCGCACCACGCTGGACGACCTGACCGCAGCCTTCGGTCCTGAGCGGAGCATCACCCTCTGCCGGGAGCTGACCAAGCTCCACGAGGAGATCTGGAAAACGACGCTGGGCGAAGCCCAGACCCATTATGCCGAGAACGACCCCCGCGGCGAGTATGTTCTGGTGATGGCCGGTGCACCCGCCGCCGAAGCCGAAGAAGAGCTGACATTGGAGCAGGCCGCCCAGCGGGCGTTGGAACTGACCCGGAACGGCTACGCAACCTCTGCCGCCGCCAAGGCCGCCGCGCAGGGCACGCCGTATTCCAAGAGTGAAGTGTACAAGCAGCTGCTTGCTTTGCAGGCAGATTGACCTCTCTGTCCATGCTTCGCATTGCTCCCTCTCCTGACAGGAGAGACAAGAACGTAAGCTTGGCTCCCCTACTAGGAGCAACAGCAACAACCGCCGCCAGTGGCGGATCAAGGGCGTTGCTGTTGGGGCCGCGGCCAGCAAGACATAAGTGTTGTTTACAACACGAAATGAATGCTGGGAGCCGCAACCCGTACCTGTCGCCGAAGGCGACTGAGAGGTTTCATACGTATAAATAAGGAGGACGTAGTCCCGTGACGAAACTTTTGATCCTGAGCGACAGCCACAACAGCGCCAGTGCAGTGGAGCGCATCCTGCACGCAGAAAGCGATGCAACTGCCGTTGTCTTTTTGGGAGATGGCCTGCGCGACCTGGAAGAGGCGCTGACCCTGCACCCCAAAATGAAGGTCTACGCCGTGGCCGGCAACTGCGATTTTGGCGCGTTGGAGCCGCTGGACGGGCTGGCCGCCTTCGATCAGGTGGTCGTTTTCTATACTCACGGTCACATGTACGGCGTAAAATACGATCTGGACACGCTGGCGGATGCCGCCGCCGCCCGCGGCGCTGAGGTGGCATTGTTCGGCCACACCCACAAACCCATCGCCCTCCAGAAAAACGGCGTGTTCCTGTTCAACCCTGGTTCCTGCGGCCGCTGCTACACCGGCCCCAACACCTACGGCGTGATGCTGTTGGACAAGGGCAAGATCACCAGCTTTGCACACAAAGAGGTACCGCAGCAATGAGCATCAATGAAGTGCGTTATCTGCCCGAATGCGGCAGCACCAACGCGTATATGAAAGAGCATTTTGAAGAGTTCGGCCCGGTGGGCGCGGTATACACCACCAACCAGACCGCCGGGCGGGGCCGCCTTGGCCGCACCTGGGTCAACGCCGAGGGCAAGGCGCTGTACTACACAGTCGCCATCCGGGAGCCGCTGGCGCAGCCCGCCACCCTGCCCCTGCTGGCCAGCCTTGCCGTGCGCAGGCAGCTGGCCCTGCGCTACGGCGTGGACTGCCAGATCAAGTGGCCCAACGACCTGCTGCTGAACGGCAAAAAGATCGTGGGCATCCTGTGCGAAAGCGTCTGCTACGGCTACCAGCAGCAGGGCCGGGGCATCCTGTGCGGCATTGGCATCAACCTGGCCCAGCCGCAGAGTTATTTTGATGCCGCCGACCTGCCCCATGGCACCTCGCTGGCTCTGCAGGGTGCTGCGATCGATCTGGAGCAGGATCCCGGCTGGCTGGCCGAGGCTTTGACGGATTTCGGCTTTGATCGGCCCCTGTATACCTTTGCGCGGGATGGCTTTGCACCTTTCCGGGAGGAGTACAAGGCCGCCTGTGTCAACATCGGACGGCGGGTGACCTTTGACCTGCCGGACGGCGGGCAGGGAGCAGGCGAGGCTGTGGATGTAGACGAAGAAGGCCGTCTTGTTGTCCGCACCGACAGCGGCGAGGAGCATGTGTTCACCGGCGAGGTCTCCGTGCGCGGCATCTACGGTTCCCTCTGAAACTTGATATAACACAGCGCCCCCGGCAGAGGATCGCTCTGCCGGGGGCGCTGTTTCAGACAAACAAAAGTCCCCTCCGGCGCTTGCGGTACACCGGAGGGGACTCTTGTTTTGGGGTATTGCTTTGGTGTGAGGAGGAATCATGTGCAAGGGAGACGGTTGCGGCCCCGCTCCCTTGTGCTCATAGTATACCCGATTTCGGCGCAAAAGTCATTACTTTCTTGTGAAATCTTGTGAAAATTCTGTTAAGCTTCGCACGAAATTATTTCGCTCACTCGTTTTCACCTTTTTCCTCTTTCCGAAGGGCTGCGGCGTGACGGCGGCCCTCCCCCACATAGTGGGCAGCATTGGCAAGGCTGGCGGCTGCCTGTTCGGGGCTGACCTGCTTGATGATCTTCCCCGGAACCCCCACCACAAGGGAATCGTCCGGGATGATCTTGCCTTCCGGCACCAGCGCACCGGCCCCGATGATGCAGTTTTTGCCCACGACACAGTGGTTGAGCAGGGTGGCGTGCATCCCGATCAGGGAACCGTCTCCCACGGTGCACCCGTGGACAAGGGCACAGTGGCCCACGGTCACGTTTTTGCCCAGCGTAACCGCCCCGCCCGGGTCACAGTGGAGCACCGCATTATCCTGCACATTGGTGTTCTCGCCCAAGGTCAGGGTGCCGTCGTCCCCGCGCAGAACCGCACCATACCAGACCGAGGAACCCGGCCCCAGCACCACATCACCCAGCACCGTGGCGTTGGGTGCCACGAACACCGCACCCTCGTCCCGGGGAACTTTTCCACCAAAAGGCAACAACATTGTGAAAAACCACCTTTCTCTTTTCCGTCATTTATGGTATTCTTTTATATAGTATTTTAGTTTTTGATTCAGGGAAGCCGGGAGCTTCCGTTGGAGGATACGCTTATGCAGAACTCTACTCTCTTCCGCCGGGCGGCGGCCCTGCTGCTGACCGCAGCGCTGGCCCTGACCCTTGCCCTGCCCGGTCTGGCCGCATACGAAATGCCCATCCAGACCGTGAACGAGGGCGAGTCGGTCTATCTGTTCAACGCAGACATCGACAAGCCCATTCTGGAACAGAACGCGGACCAGCAGCGCTACATTGCCAGCCTGACCAAGATGATGACAGCCCTGCTGTTTCTGGAAAGCGGCAAGGACATGAACGCAGAGATCACCATCCCCGCCAGCCTGACCCAGGAGTTCAAGGACATCCAGAACGCCAACGGCAGCACCATCAATCTGCGCATCGGTGAAACGGTGCGCCGCATCGACCTGCTGTACGGCCTGCTGGTGGCCAGCGCCAACGACGCGGCCAGTGTGATCGCCAGTGATGTTTCGGACGGCGACCTGACCGCCTTTGTGGCCCGGATGAACCAGCGTGCCAAAGAGCTGGGCTGCACCAGCACCAGCTTTACCTGTGTGCACGGCCTGTATGATTACGGCAACGTCTCCTCGGCCCACGATCTGGCCCTGATCGCCAAGGCCTGCGCCGAGAATGAGACCTATATGCAGGTGGCAAACACCCTGAGCTATACTCTGCCTGCCACCAATCTGCACCAGAACGAGCGCACCATCACCTCCACCAACCTGATGCTCAACCCGGAGTACCCCTACTACCGGGATTACATCCGGGGCATGAAGACCGGTTTTACCACCCTGGCGGGCCGGTGCTATGTGACCTTTGCCCAGAAGGACGGCCACACCTACGGGCTGGTGGTGCTGGGCTCCGACCTTGACAACATTTACAGGGAGGCCTCCGAGATCCTGGACTGGGCCTTTGCAAGCTTTTCTGACCGGGAGCTGGTGGACACCGAGACCCCGCTGACCACCGCCCCCCTGAAGAAGTGCCGCTCTTATGAGGAAGTGGAGCTTTACGCTGCCGCGCCGGTCAGCGGCTACGGCCATGCGGACGACAAGGTGACCTTCACCTACGACCTTCAGGAGAACATCTCCGCCACCGTCAAGGATGGGGCTGTCCTCGGCACGGCCACCGTTTATCTGGACGGCTATGAGGTGGGTACGGTAGACCTTGTGACCCATCAGGAATATGTTTCCGACTTTCGCACCGACCTTCAGTCCACGCTTCTCCTGATGGCGGCCCTCATCGTTCTTCTGGCTGTTCTCAGCTTCTTCACCCTTGTTGCCGGGGGCGGCTCACTGAATCTGGGCCGGCGCAGAAAAGCACGGAGAAGATGATCTCACCCTCTCAGTCTCGCTAACGCTCGACAGCTCCCCCGAAGGGGGAGCCAAGGGCTATTCCATATATAGCAGCATTTACCCTCTTTGATGTTTTGCCTCTCCCTTCGGGAGAGGTGGCATTGCGCAAGCAATGACGGAGAGGGTAAAGGCTGCTCTTTTTTATCAGAATGTCCGGAACTTCATTGCCAGCACACTCAAGGTGATCTTGGGGTTCACCTGCGCACCCAGCCGCTGGATCGCCGCATCGGCGGCTGCAAGGGCCTTGCGGGCGGCATCGCCCTGCACCGGGGCACGGGGGCTGCCGCGCAGCCCTGCGGCCGCTACGGCCCGGAAATCAGCCAGCAGAGCGGCGGCCCCCACCTTATCCTTTTCGTAGGCTGCCAGCAGAACGGCGGCGGCATAGCTATCCTGCGCGGCCGCTGCTTTGGCAAGGGCAAGCGCCTTGTCCACCTGCGCCCGGCGAGCCTCATCCCGGGCCGCATCCAGCACTGTGCCGATGTGGCCATCGAACAGCTCACTGTACAGGGCGGCATCCTTGCTGTCCACCCCCTGTGCGGTGCAGTAGCGGGCGCAATCGGCGGGGGAGACCGGAGCCACTGCAAAGCTGATGCAGCGGCTCCGGATGGTGGGCAGAACGCCCGCCAGCGAATCCGCCGTCAGCAGAAAAAGCACGCCTTCGGGCGGCTCCTCCATGACCTTTAGCAGGGCGTTGGCCGATTCCTCGTTCATCCGCTCCACATGGTAGAGCAGCACTGCGCGCCCCTCTGCCGAAAGGCTGGTGTTGAAGATCTCGCTGCGCATGGCCGTGACCTGACCGACCAGATACCGCCCGCCGCTGCCCATACCGGTCACGGAGATGGCTTCCCGGACGATGCCTGTCTCGATCTGGCCGCTGTCGCGCTTACCGGCCTTTGCCACGGCACGGCAGCACTCGCCCCGAAGCAGGGCTTCGGCGGGCGCGCCGCCGTTGGGGTAAAGGTAATCCGCCGCCACGCAGCGGGCCGCAAACCCGGTTCCCAGCCCCTCTTCGCCCACCAGCAGAACACTGTGAGTCATGCGGTGCCCCCCCAGCATCAGCCGGACGCTGGTCTTTAATTCCGAATTGCCTTCCAGACGATCAATTAGCATAACTTTTCCGTTTCTTCTTTTCCTATGCGTCTACGCAAACCCCTGCCTTACTGCCAAGGGCTCCCCTACTAGGGGAGCTGGCGAGCGTCAGCGAGACTGAGAGGTTTAACGCCGATTTTTCCTCTTCCACTGCTCCCGGCGCACCCAGGCGCGGATGTTATGCCAGGCCTGCGGCCCGAAGAACAGAAGGAAGCCCAGCATACAGAGCAGATAGTTCAGCTTGCCCAGCATCCCCATGCTCAGGAAGCTGAACACCCACAGGGCGGCGGCAAAGATGCCGAAATATTTCACCTTGAGGGGGATGACGAAGAAGAGCAGCACCTGCAGCTCCGGGTAAAGCATGGCAAAGGCCAGCAGGAGGGAGAGGGACAGACAGTAGGTATCGGCAGAGCCTGTCAGCAGGCAGGCCAGCCACGCGCCTGCCATCCCCAGCAGGACATAAAGGTTGAAGCGGAAATCGCCCCACTCCCGTTCCAGCGCACTGCCGACGAACCAGGTAAAATAGATGCCCAGCACCACGCTGAGCGGCCCGCCGCCTGAAAAAGGCACCAGCACAAAGGTGAACAGCCGCCAGATCTGCCCGGCGAACAGGGCACTGCGGCTCAGGGAGAGATAAAAGGAAATATACTGGTTGACGAACAGTTCAATGGCGTAGACCAGGATCTGGCCGCCGATGAGGATGTTGATGAGGTTGGGAATGCAGAACCGGCCGTATTTCCGTTCCAGCTTGGTGATCCAGTTCATAGGCAGAAGCCTCCGTTATTCGTAAAATTTGCGCCCCATTGGCCGGGAACGCTCTCTTTTTTCATTGTACCATGATTGGCAGGGCCATTCAAGGCGAAGGGTGTGAACAAAGGGATCTGGCTGTCTGTTCATCCGAGTGCTAAAACAGCAGGTTGTATCCATTTTTGGTGCGTTCAGATGGACTTATCCACTCTTTCCACCGGGTTTTCCACCGGAATTGTGAAAAAAGCACCAGTTTTCCCACGATGTTTTCCACTTTTTCCACTGAGTTTTCCACATTTTCCTGTGAGGTGGTTTATACATGGTGTATTGTATCGCGCGAATCTTTGCGAAAATCAGGGGAATTATGGGCCTTTGCACCTTTTTTCTGAAAGAAAGTCAAACCCGAAAATTTACTTTTTACAGCAGGCAGAAAATCCGCTCCTTGAATTTCTCCCCGTTGGAATGAAGGAGACGGTAGTTTTCCACACCCATTTTCTACAAAAATCGACCTGTGGAAAACAGCGGGAAAACTTGAGTTTTCAACAAAAAGAAACAGCCCTCTCAGGCAAAGCCGTCAGGCTTTGACTGAGAGGGCTGCTCCTATAAAATCAAACGTTACATCATATTCCGGAACACGACCTGCGCGATCTGGAAGTACAGGATCAAGCTGCAGGCATCCACAATGGTGGTGATGAAGGGGGTCGCCATGATGGCCGGGTCCGCACCCAGCTTCTTGGCGGCAAGGGGCAGCATACCGCCCACCAGCTTTGCCAGGATAACGCTTAAGAACAGCGACACGCTGACGACGATGGCGTAGCCCATCACATTGTCATACTGACCGGCAAAGATGAAGGTGTACATCAAGTAGATGCGCAGACCGTTCACCACGCCCAGCACCGCACCCACGATCGCGGAAACACGGAGCTCCTTGGCCAGCACCTTGAGGAAATCAGAGGGTTCCACCTCGCCCAGCGCCAGACCGCGCACCATCAGGGTGCTGATCTGGTTGCCGCAGTTGCCGGCGGTATCCATCAGCATGGGCATAAAGGAGACCAGCAGGGGCAGGCTCACAAAGGCTTCCTCGTAAGGGGGGGTG
>SKFA01001692.1_pt1 | contig 12280 bp, 9 predicted proteins | sample 4820291 | NCBI WGS metagenome assembly SKFA01 (sample SAMN11008795, study PRJNA524170) | human gut metagenome | isolation source: fecal sample from pouch patient p30 | place: Israel: Tel-Aviv | reverse complement strand
GTCCTTGTCCGTGCGCCTCGCTCCGGTGGGAGGAATGTGCCTGGGAAGGTACTCTGAAACCACATATCAACCCAAAGGCTCGGCCCAGCCATGAACCAGGCTCGCTGAACGCCTGCACATATGCAGATCATGCAATGGAACAGAAGGTGTTCGCAGCGTGACACACATGGTGTGCCGGTCGTAGCCAGGACCCAGGGGAGGCGAAGATGGCGCAGTCTCAAGGACACCGCCCCGTTACCCCTGTCTCAGGGACCCATGTGCTGCAGGGGGCCGCAGTGCGGCGCTGGATCGCGCTGGCGGAGATCGTTGCCGATCAGACCCGGGACCTCGTCGATGTCCTCAATGTCTTCCCCGTGCCGGACGCGGATACCGGAACCAACGTCCTGCTCACCCTGCGCTCGGCCTCCGACGCCCTCCACCGACTGGGCCGGGCCGCTGATGCCGCCCAGGTGGCCCGCGCCGCAGCCGACGGCGCCGTCCGGGGAGCCCGCGGGAACTCGGGTCTTCTGGTCTCCCAGGCCCTGGCCGCCTTCGCCGACGTCTGCGCCGAGGCTCCGGATCCCACCGGCCTGCGCCCCGTCGAGCTCGTGCACGTCTACGAGGCCATGGCGGACACCACCTGGGCCGCGGTCTCACGCCCGGTCTCGGGGACCCTGCTGTCAGTCGCCCGGGACGCGGCCACGGCGGCCCGCTCCGCCCTGGAGGAGGCGACGGCGAGCTCGCCCGCCACCCTGAGCCTCATCGCCGCCGCCGCCGCCTTCGGCGCCCAGGAGTCCGTTGTGGAGACCTCCGGCCTCGGACACGGCCCGGTGGATGCCGGGGGAGCGGCCTTCATGCTGCTGCTGACCTGCCTGTCGGACACCATCGACGCGATGCAGGACGCCGGCCGCGGGACGACTGAGGCCCCAGAGCTGCGCCAGGGCCACGAGGACGCCGACGAGCACGCCCCCTACACCGCCGTCGCCCGTCAGATGCTCACCGACCTGGCCGCCGGCGGGGTTCCGCACAGCGTCGGTCCCGAGCCCCTGGGCATGTCCACCGGCGAGTTCGAGGTGATGTACCTGCTGGAGGCGACCGCGGTCCAGGCCGGTCAGCTGCGTCGGGACCTGGAGCGCATCGGCGACTCCGTGGGCGTCGTCGGCACCCCGGACGCCCTGGGGGTGGGCCTCTACCAGGTCCACGTCCACACCGACACCCCGCGTGCCGCACTGCCGCACGCGGGCCGTGCCCGGCAGATCTGCATCCACCACCTCCATCCCACAGCCCTGGTGAGCCCCACGGACGCGCCGCCCTCCCCGTGGGAGGCGTTCGACTCCGACCCCACGGGGCACGTGGTCTCCTTCGAGCGTCTGGCTGCGCGCCGGGCCGAGCGCAAGGCGCAGTCGGTGCGCATGCACCCCTCCCAGGCGGCCGCTCCCCGTCCCGCACCGGCGCAGGCCCCGCATCTGGCCGTGCGCTCACGGCAGTCCGGCGTCGGCGTCATCGCCTGTACCCGGGCTCCCGGGCTCATCGAGCAGCTCGCCCGGGACGAGGCGCTCCATGCCGCCGACACCCTCATGCTCACCATTCCCAGCCAGCTCGGCGTCGACTTCAACCTCCACATCCTGCAGGCCTTCGCCGAGCATGTCGCCCCGGCACTGGGCTGGCAGCCCAACACCGCCGGGCCGGTGACGGGCTACTCCCTGGAGGTGTAGACCTCCGGCAGCGGTCACCGTCCCGTCTGGTCGCGATACGGTTCCGTCATGGAGGGCGCAGGCGATCAGGCCCCGGTGGTCGTGCACGACCTCGTGATGCCACAGGAGGACGATGGGCCGGATCGCGAGGAGCTGCTGACGGAGCGGAACGCCCTGGTCGATCGGGTGAAGGAGCTGAGCCCGCTGCTGCGCGACATCCATCAGCCGGTCCTGGAGATAACGGCAGCGATCAACGACGTGAAGGCCCGCATCGACGAGATCGACGCGGAGCTGCTCGACCGTTCGGTGTCGGCGGCGGCGAAGCTGCTCGCGGACGTCGAGGAGCCGGTCGGCACCGCGGAGCGCCGCGAGGTGGTCGAGGCGAAGTGGAAGGTGTTGGACGTGGACCGCCGCCGGATGCTCGTGGACGAGCTGGTGACGGTGACCATCGAGCCCATCACGCCCGGTCACGTGAAATTCGACCCCGACCTGATTCGGATAGAGCCGCGTCGCGACTGACTCATGAGTCGACTCGTCATTGCAATGGTGAGTCGACTCGTGGGAGAATGGTTGCAGACAAGAAGATCCCACCGGGGCCGCGACTTAGAAGCGCGGGGTTCTGCTCCCGGATGAGTAGCCGGTCAAACAGCCCAATTACCGTGGCGGGGAACCGGAAGATACTCATGTCTGAGGACTTCCGATGTCTGTCGTTATCGACGTTCCCCGCGCATCCGCGCTCGACCGCCCTGGCCTCGATCAGGGCTCCACTCCTTCTCCGCAGGCAGACGGCCTCGATCCCGTCATCGCCGCCGCTCGTGCTGCTGGTCGTCTGGCCGGTGAACGCCTGGCTCGCACGCCCCTGACCCCGCGACAGCGCGCCGCGGTCGCCGCCGTGATGGGCGGTGGTCACTGATGAGCGCCAACTCCGCCGCCTTCGACCACGTGAACGGCTTCCGCTGGCGACAGGGCGACCCCTCCCTCGCCGAGTCCGAGGCACGTCTCTACGACCTCGGCGTGCTCCGCTCCGTGCTGGAGGAGTCCGTCGAGATCGCCGTCGCCGACGCCCGCGCCGATGGGGTGACCTGGGCGAAGATCGGCGACGCCCTCGGCGTCACGCACCAGGCTGTCATCAAGCGCTACGGCCGGGGCGGTGGTCGCTGATGCGCGCCGACGCACGCAACCTCAGCACCGCTCCCGCCGACCTGACCCCGCCCGGAGGGCCTGGCCTGGCACCCGCCGAAGGCGGGCTGCCCGTCGTCGTGATGACGGTCCGCAGCCGTGCTTCGCACTCTAAGAGTTTCGGGAGCCTCATTCGTTCCTACGGGCGCGGCAAGGGCTTGTCGATTGCCGCGTCCTGCAACAACGTGCCTGGTCAGCGGTCGGTTCCGCCCGCGCTCCGTCGCGTGGCCTCGTGGGATCATTTTGGGTCTCATTTGGGGGTCAATAGGGGGTCATTTAGGCGCCGCACTCTCTCTGAGGCCCTCCGCGCTGTCCGCGGCGGGGGTGGTCGCCGTGGCTAAGCAGGAGAACAACCCGACGAGCATCGGGCTCACGCAGTACCTCGATCCGTCGTACTGGACCTGGGCTGCCGAGGACCCGAACGGGGCCGCGCTGCTCCAGCAGGGAGCCGAGGCGATCCTCGCCTACGTGGTGCAGCGGCTCGAGGCCACCGGCTGCGAGGTCGTCGAGGCCTACGGCATCGTGCATGACAAGGACGAGCGCGAGGTCTGGAGCGACACGGAGAAGGCTCTGGTGATCGAGCCGAAGCCCGATCACCTGCACGCGGTCATCAAGTTCGCCAGCCGTGCGAAGAGCGCACCGCTGGATCGGCTCGCGTTCGGCATCGGCGTCGAGCCCCAGTACGTCGAGAAGCCGGGCCGCGGGCGGTACGCCTACGACAACATGCTGTCGTATCTGACGCACGTGAAGTACGCGGACAAGCACCAATACGCGCCTTCGGAGGTCGCTACGGTGCGTGGGCCTGACTACCTCGGGATCGACGCCCAGCGTCGGGAGACCTGGCTCAAGGGGCGCGCGCACGTGAAGAAGAAGGTCGTCGCCGAGAACTTCGAGGACATGCGCGAGCGCGTGCTCCAGGGCGAGTTCACGCGGGATCAGATCATGCTCACGGACGAGCTGTTCGACATCTACTCGCGGCATCAGCGGGAGATCGACGACGCGCTGTCGGCCTACGGCCAGCGCCGCGCATACCGGGCGGCGGCGAAGCTCCGCGCCGGTGAGTTCTCGACGCACGTGGTGTTCGTCCATGGGGATGCCGGGATCGGCAAGACCCGGTTCGCCACGGACTTCATCACCGAGGCGATCAACGCGGCGAACGCGCACGGCGAGCGGTGGCAGGTCTACCGGGCCGCGACGGGGAACCCGCTTGATGACTGGCGAGGCGAGGAGGTGCTGCTGCTGGACGATCTGCGGGCCTCGGCGATGGATGCGAACGACTGGCTGCTGCTGCTTGATCCGTACAACGCCTCGCCTGCGAAGGCTCGGTACAAGAACAAGGGCGAGGTGGCCCCGCGCCTTATCGTCATCACGGCGACGATCGAGCCTGTCGAGTTCTTCTACTACGCCCGCCAGAAGGGCAACGTGGACGAGGCGTTGGACCAGTTCATCCGCCGCTTGGCCTCGGTCGTGAAGGTCTATCGTGCCGACGACATCAATCGTTACCTCGTGCAGCACATTGGGAAGATCGAGCCCTACGAGTGGCACCAGTGCAGCATCCCGACCGCCGCACACACGCCCGGCATGTACGGCAACGCGTATCACCAGAACGTCGGGTCGCGGGAACTGACCTACGGTCCGGAGACCTCGGCGGAACATGACGCTGAGGGCGCGGTTGCTGAGCTGCTGGGCGGGCTCGCGGTGCGGAGCCCTGACGTGCCGCTGGCGCTGATCGGAGGTGCCGCATGAGCACCGAACGCGATGCGCTCTTCCAGGGGGTCGAGGGGGCCGGAGGCCCCTCGCAAGCAGCCGGGGAGGACATGAGCGCCAGCGAAATGTCCGACACGGCTACTGCTTGCCACTCTGGCGTACAGGTGGAGCAGCAGACCGACTCCCAGGTGAACACCGGTCGGGCTGATGCGGAGGCTGTGCGTCAGAGTCACGGCGGCGCGAAGCGTCGTCGTGGGGGCCGCGCGAAGCTCGATACCGACTTCGGAGAGGAGACGCTCGCGGCGCTTCGCACTCGTGCGAAGCGGCTCGGGCTGGCTCCGAGCACGTGGGTGCGGACCGTCGTCCGGGATGCCCTCCACGCCTCTCGGAGCGAGGAGTTGGACGCCGCCGTGGCCGCGCACCTGCTCGGGGTCGAGGCGCGGGTGCAGGCGTCGGCGGATGCTCGCGAGCTGGCCGCGCAGATTCGCCCGCTGGCGATCAACGTCAACGACCTCGACCGCCGGGCGCGGGCTGGTGAGTCAGTGGCGCTGTCGGCGGAGGTGCCCGAGCTGATCGAGTTGCTGCGCGAGGTCCGCGCCCTGCTCGGGGATCGGGCGGCCTCATGAGCACCACGCACTACAGCCCGAGCGCCAGCGCCGCCGACACGGAGCGCTATATCCGTGGCAAGGAGGACGAGCGGGGCATCGCGATCACGTGCGATGTGCCGGGAGGCCCCGGCGCGTTCTCGGCGCGCGCTCGGTCGCTCACGCAGAACACGACGCGCGAGGTCGAGGCGGTGCATTACCGCCAGTCGTTCAGCGACGAGGAGTTCGACCCGAAGAGTCCGGAGGACGTGCAGCGGGTGAACGATCTCGGTTATCAGCTCGCGAAGAAGATGCACCCGGATTCCGACTGCCTCGTAGTCAGTCATGTGGATGGGCGGGGCAAGAAGCCGCACAACCACATCTTGGTCATCAACCACAACAACCGGACGGGGAAGGCGCTCTCGGACTATCGCACGTTCCACGACCGCAAGGCCGGGAATCAGCGGGGCGTCCAGTCGGCGAACGACCAGCTGATGCGAGAACACGGGCTCTCGGTCGTGAAGCGGCTGGAGCACGCACCGAAGGACTGGGAGCTGCGCCGCGAGGACTTCGCCGAGGGATCGCTCGACCGCGAGATGGGCGACCGGATGAGCGCGGCGCTGGCCGATCCCCGGGCGGTGGACAAGGCCGGTCTGGTCTCGGTGATCGAGGAGCAGAACCAGCGGCTCGGCGATGACGGGGAGCGGGTGCCGCGGATGCGGTTGCACAGCCCCGTCAGCAAGAAGGGCAAGCGCGCCGGGCAAGAGACCTGGACGCTCTACATCGAGGATCGCCGCGGCGAGTCCGGCCGCGCCGAGCGCCGCAAGCGCGCGAGCGCCCTCTCGGCGGACTTCACCCCGGAGGGCGCGCAGGCGTTCTTCGACTACCACCAGCAGCAGAAGGAGAAGGAACATGAGCGCAGCGCTCGACAGGCTGAAGCAGCAGAACGAGCCCGAGCAGTCGCAGCAGCAGCTCGGCAGTCCGGAGACGATGGAGCTGTTGACCTCGATCCTCGCCGCCGTCGAGGCGCAGAACACGAGGATCGCCACGCTGACCGAACAGCAGAAGAAGCTCGCGGGGTTCGTGAAGGTCATGGACGAGGAGACGACGAGGCGGCTGGAGCGGATCACGGCCCCGGCGTCGACCTCCTCGCCCTCCAGCGACGTGTCCGCGAGGATCGCGAGTATCGAGAGCAGGCAGAACGAGATCGCGAGCACGCTCGGCGAGTTCGCGCAGAGTCTCAACGGCGAGAGCTTGAACGCCGCGTCGCGGAGCTTGGTCGCGGAGGCGCAGAAGAATCGCGCGGCTACGGCCTCGGCGATTGAGGGTCTGAAGGCGCAGGTCACAGCGAACCAGAAGCTCGTGAGCCAGGTCGGCGGCGCGGTCCAGCGGATCGAGAAGCGCACCGAGGAACGGGTCGAGAAGGCTGTCGAGCAGGTCGCCGGGGAGGCTTCGGCCACGATGACCGCGAGCCTCGACGCCTCGAACGCGCGGGCGGAGCGGATCATCGCCGCGACGGCGAAGCTGGAGGCGCGACAGCTCTGGTCCGCCGCCGCCGCGATGTGCCTCGTTCTCCTGCCGGTGGCCGTGGTCGTCGCCGGTCTCTGGATGGGCATCGCCGGGCTCATCACGGGTGTTCAGTGGGCGCTGGACGTGGACGGGAGCGTGTGGCTCGGCATCGGCCGGTGGCTCGTGGTCGGCGCTGGCCTCGCCGGGGCCGGCTACGGGCTCTTCGCGTCCGTCCGCTGGGTTGCGGGTCTCGTGGAGACCTGGAAGGGCCGCGGGATGCCGAAGTGGCCCCGCTGGCGCAAGAGGTGATCACGCCTCACGAGGGCAAGCGCGCGCAGCGCGTGCGGCAGCCGCGACAACTGGACATTAGGTCAGCGGCTGCTGTATAGTTCAGTGCATGCTGACCATTGCTTCGCGTCTTGACGTCATGAACCGGCTCGGCCGGGCCATGGCCGACCCGACGCGCTCCCGCATCCTGATGTCCCTGCTCGACAGCCCGAGCCACCCCGCGGTGCTCTCGCGCGAGCTGGGGCTGACCCGCTCGAACGTGTCCAACCACCTGACCTGCCTGCGCGACTGCGGGATCGTGGTCGCCGAGCCCGAGGGCCGCCAGACTCGCTACGAGATCGCCGACCCGCACCTGGCCGCGGCGCTGACGGCACTGGTCGATGTGACCCTCGCCGTGGACGAGAGCGCGCCGTGCATCGACCCGGCCTGCTCGGTGCCGGGCTGCTGCGCCGCGAGCAGTTCGGGGGACGCCTCGTGAGCGCCGCCTGCGGCTGCGACGAGCCGACGACCAGCCCCGCGGACGAGGCAGAGGAGGCAGAGCGCCCGTGGTGGCGTGATCCCGGCCTGGTCGTGCCGATCCTCTCCGGCGTCGCGTTCGGCACCGGCCTGGCGCTGGAGTGGTCGGGGCTGCACATCGCGGCGCTGGTCGCGTTCTGGGCGGGCCTGCTGCTGGGCGCGTACACGTTCGTGCCCGGTGCGATCCGGAATCTCGTTGTGAAGCGCAAGCTCGGGATCGCGCTGCTGATGACGATCAGCGCCGTGGGCGCGGTGATCCTCGGCTACGTCGAGGAGGCGGCCGCGCTGGCGTTCCTCTACTCGATCGCCGAGGCCCTGGAGGACAAGGCGATGGACCGCGCCCGCGGCGGGCTGCGCGCGCTGCTGAAGCTCGTGCCGGAGACCGCGACCGTGCTGCGCGACGGGACCTCCGCCTCGGTCCCGGCCAGGGAGATCGCCGTCGGCGACGTGCTGCTGGTCCGCCCTGGCGAGCGGGTCGCGACCGATGGGCTGGTCCGCTCGGGCCGGTCGAGCCTGGACACTTCGGCGATCACCGGTGAATCGATCCCGGTCGAGGTCGCGCCCGGAGAAGCGGTGTCGGCGGGCGCGATCAACAGCGCCGGCGTGCTGGAGGTCGAGGCGACCGCCGCGGGCACCGACAACTCGCTGACCACGATCGTGGAGCTGGTAGAGCAGGCCCAGGCCGAGAAGGGCGACCGAGCCCGGATCGCTGACCGGATCGCCCGCCCGCTGGTGCCCGGCGTGATGGTCCTCGCCGTCCTCGTCGGCGTGCTCGGGTCCCTGCTCGGCGACCCGGAGACCTGGATCACCCGCGCCCTGGTCGTCCTCGTCGCGGCCAGCCCCTGCGCGCTGGCGATCGCGGTGCCCGTCACCGTGGTCTCCGCGATCGGCGCGGCGACCAAGTTCGGCGTCGTCATCAAGAGCGGGGCCGCCTTCGAGCGCCTCGGCGGCATCCGGCACCTGGCCGTGGACAAGACCGGCACTCTGACCCGCAACCGGCCCGAGGTAACCGCCATCGTCGCCGCCCATGGGTTCGACGATGCGCAGGTGCTTGCTTGGGCTGCCGCCGTGGAGCAGCACTCGACGCACCCACTCGCCGCCGCCATCGCCGCCGCGGGCCGGGGAACCCCCGCCGCGCAGGACGTGGCCGAGGAGGCCGGGCACGGCATCGGTGGCCTGGTCGACGGCCGCAGGGTGGCGGTGGGCAGTCCGCGCTGGATCGACGCCGGTCCGCTCAAGGCCCGGGTCGAGGACCTGGAGGCCGAGGGGCAGACCTGCGTGCTCGTCACCGTCGACGGCTTCCTGGCCGGGGCGATCGGCGTCCGCGACGAGCTGCGCCCCGAGGTCCCCGAGGTCGTGCGGACCCTGCGCGACCAGGGCGTCGAGGTGAGCATGCTCACCGGCGACAACTCCCGCACCGCTGCTGCGCTGGCGAAGCTGGCCGGGATCGGCGACGTGCACGCCGAGCTGCGTCCCGAGGACAAGGCTCGCATCGTCGCCGGGTTCTCGGAGACGTCGCCGACCGCGATGATCGGCGACGGCATCAACGACGCGCCCGCCCTGGCCGGGGCGACCGTGGGCATCGCGATGGGCGCGACCGGCTCCGACGCCGCGATCGAGTCCGCCGACGTCGCCTTCACCGGCCACGACCTCGGCCTCATCCCGCAGGCTCTGCGCCACGCCCGCCGCGGCGGCAGGATCATCAACCAGAACATCGTGCTGTCCTTGGCGATCATCACTGTGCTGCTGCCGCTGGCGATCACCGGCGTGCTCGGCCTGGCAGCGGTCGTCCTCGTGCACGAGGTCGCCGAAGTCGTCGTCATCGCCAACGGACTGCGGGCTGCGCGTGCCCGCAAGCAATAGGTGTTCCGTCCAACGCCATAACTCAGACATGCGCTACGAGAACCCTCTCTACCTCGCCGAGGAGGCCGACGCCCTGGACCCGATCGCGGACGGACGCGGCCGACCCCTCGACGCTCATCAAGCAGCTGAGTCAGGATCGCGCGCTTGCGGAGGCTGACACTCTCCTCCTGACGATTCCCAACCAGCTTGGATTCGAGGAGAACTGGTCGATCATTCGCAACTTCGCGGAGTACGTCGCGCCCGCCCTCGGGTGGGAGCCGGCGCGCCCTGGCGTGGTGCCGACGGGCTACGACGTCGACGAGGCCGTGGCTGAGTAACGGGGAGCGGGAGCGCAGTGGGTGCCTGAGCGTTCGTTCACGTGGGATGCACAAACGTGACGTTACCAAGCGTCAGCGATCATGACTGAACGTCTGCGCCCTCAAGGAGCGCAGGCCCGCTGACGTCGCAAGCGTCAAGCCGGGGTGGGGGAGGGAGTCCCCACCCCGGTTTCACTTTCTGTGTGTGCTGTCCTACACTAATTGGACAGTATCCACGCAAGACAACGAGGTCTCTTCGTAATGGCTCGACGCTCCAAGGGCGCGGTGTCAATCAATCCGCGCTCCGCTCAGAATATGTCCACCCGACCGGCAGATTTCTCGAAGAAGAAAGGGAAAATCAGTCCAGTCAAGGCTTTTGGTGCTATTGGTGCGCTGATCTGCATCGTGGCATCCCTGTTTATTCAGCTTCCAGGCCTGGATGTGTCAGGCACCCGCATGTTCGGTATCTTCCTGGCGGCGATTCTGCTGTGGGTGACGGAGGCGGTGCCGCTCGCGGGCACGGCGGTCCTCGTCATTTTCCTGGAGGTCCTGTTCATTTCGGACCACGCGCTGCTGAGCGTGGGTGAGGGTGCCCCGGCGTACACGAAGTTCTTCGGTGCCCTGGCTAACCCGGTCATCATCCTGTTCCTGGGCGGCTTCATGGTGGCCGACGGTGCCGCCAAGTACAAGCTGGATCGCGCCCTGTCGGCGGTCCTCCTCAAGCCCTTCATGGGCAAGCCGCGCCTGACGGTCATGGGCGTCATGCTGATCACCGCGATCATGAGCATGTTCATGTCGAACACGGCGACCACGGCGACGATGTTCGCCGTCATGATGCCCGTCATCATGGCCCTGCCCGAGGGCAAGGCGCGCACCGGCATCGCCCTGTCGATCCCCGTGGCCGCGAACGTCGGCGGTATGGGCACGCCGGTTGGCACGCCCCCGAACGCGATCGCCCTGGGCGCGCTGGAGAACGCGGGCGTGACGGTGACCTTCCTGCAGTGGATGCTCGCGGCCGTCCCGCTCATGCTGGTGCTCCTGGCCCTGTCGTGGGCGTTCATCGCGTGGCGCTACATCCCCACCGACGCCAAGTTCGATATCGACACGTCGGCGCGCTTCGAGAAGTCGCGCAGCGCGATCATCTTCTACTCGGTTGCGGGTCTGACGATCCTCCTGTGGATGACGGAGTCGCTGCACCACATTTCCGCCAATGTCGTTGGCTTCCTGCCGGTCGTGGTCCTCCTGATGACGAAGGTGATGAGCGGCGACGACCTGCGCGCCCTGGACTGGCCGGTCCTGTGGCTGGTCGCGGGCGGTATTGCGCTGGGGTCGGGCGTGGCCGCCACGGGCCTCGACAAGTGGATGCTCGGCTCGATCCAGTGGGCCTCGATCCCCGGCATCCTCCTGATCTTCGTGCTGGCCCTCGTGGGCTGGGTGACCTCGAACGTCATTTCGCACTCGGCGTCGGCGAACCTCCTGATCCCGATGGGCATGGGCCTGGCGACGACGGTGTCCACGAGCGCCGCCGAGATCGCCATCGTCATCGCCCTGGGCTGCTCGCTCGGCATGTGCCTGCCGATCTCGACCCCGCCGAACGCGATCGCGTACTCGACGGGCACGACCCCGACCCGCGAGATGGCGATCGTCGGCATCGTCGTCGGCGTCGTCGGCATCATTCTCCTGGCGTTTGTTGCGCCGCTGACCTGGGGATTCATCGGGGTGATGTGACGTGTCCGGGGACGAGGCCATGGTCGGATCGGGGGCTGTGCGCCCCCGGCCGGGGCTGGCCCACGGGTGGACGCAGGGTCCCGCGCAGGAGGATGCCTCGGTCATGGCGCGCACGGATGTGCGCTGCGGAGGTCACCGCGCGGGGTACCCGATTCATATGCTGGTGGTCGGTGACGATTCGCGGCATATCGCGGCCCCGGTAACCAGGGACCTGTCGTACGCGTTTCCGCGCTTGTGCCTGGATCGAGTGGACGGCATGGGGGACTTGGCGGCCTACGAGGCGAGCCTGCGCCCTGGCGATCATGTGCTGATGGGTCTGGTGACCTCGGAGGTTTCCGACATTGACGCGATGATTGAGTATGCGGCGTCGATTCCCGTGCTGACACGTGTGCAGTGGGTGGTCGTCACGGATAAGTCCGAGCATCGTGACCTCACGGGCTGCATGCAGTCGGGGGCGCTGTCCTCGGTGTTGAAGGCGCCGTGGACGGTGCCGCTGCTGGCGGGCCAGGCGTATTCGACGATGGTGCGTTACCTGAGTGGCTGCGGCTATTCGCAGCGCCAGATCCGCAACCTCATCGCGGATCCGCCGCCGTTCGCCGTCCAGGGTCCGCTCTTGGAGGGCCTGGACCGTGACGAGCGCGAGGTCGTTATGGAGCTCCTTGCGGGCGTCGAGCGGGTGCTCGGCCAGCGTCCGCGACTTATCATCCCGGAGGGCACGCAGCTGGTCACGCAGGGTCAGCCGGTGGGTGCCGTGTACCTGGTGCTTGACGGGCAAGTGTCCCTGCACAGGGATTCCCCGCAGGGCGAGGTGCTCGCGCACTTGGCGACGTCGGGCCCGCTCATTGGCCTGGTGTCGCTGGCCCGCGCGGAGGATGCGTTCTTCACGGGCGAGACGGCGACCGAGGCGACGGTCGTGCGCCTGACGACCGAGCGGCTC
>SKFA01001686.1_pt1 | contig 12311 bp, 10 predicted proteins | sample 4820291 | NCBI WGS metagenome assembly SKFA01 (sample SAMN11008795, study PRJNA524170) | human gut metagenome | isolation source: fecal sample from pouch patient p30 | place: Israel: Tel-Aviv | reverse complement strand
ATTATATGCTCCGATCTGGCGTTCGAAATCTTCGATATTTAATCCGGCGCCATGGCCCTCTGCAAGAGCAATTCCATAGTCTTCCACATTATAGCTGCTGCTTCCGCAGATTTTTGTAATGCGATGCATAGATCCTGCCAGAGTTGTGATCAGAGAACCCCAGTACATATCCGGGTATCCGCTTCCGCACAATGTACAGTTGTTGGCTTTGGCAAGTGCATCCAGTTCTTCTGTAATTTCTTTTGAAGAGTTCCACGGATAGAGTGCCTCTTCGCAGGTAGAAATCGCGTTGATTCCGTTTTGTGCACATACAGAAAATGCTTCTTTTAATTCGGCCATAGTGGAGCGGGTTGCGATAATGCATACATCTGGTTTTTCTTTGCTTAAAATTTCAGAAGCATCTTTAGCATCGCTGATCGTTATGCCAAGTTTTTCCATTCCAAGATGAGTGCCGATATCCGTACCGATCATTGCAGGATTCATGTCAAAGGCAGCCACCAGTTCTCCGCCTTTTTCTAAAACATATCGCATCAGATAGTGACTCATTTTTCCGCATCCGTATTGTGCGATTCTTATTTTTCTGTCCATAAAATCATATCCTTTCTTTGAAACATTATGTTCCATAGTATAGCCAGGAACTCTTTATCTTATGTTGATTGTAAGTCCTGTTGCCGGAATAAAGTCAATGTAAAATTGTAGTCTGCTGACAGGCAGAAAAAGGCTATTTCAGATGAGAAAACTGTACAAAATGATTGAAAATAGAAGTGGAATCGGCTAAAGTAACATTATACTAAGAATAAGGTTTGGGAGGACACAGAATGCAGATTAAAAATGCAGTTTCCATGATTCCCTATGGTCTGTTATCAGGAATTGTCGATGGACAGGAAGTGCGCATCACACAGCTGGGAGAAAACGGATTTGTATTTCGGATGGCAAATCAGGCTGAGAAAATCCATGAAATCTGGCTGCAGTTTTTTTCGCAAAATGGAGGGTGCTATAAGAAGCTTCTGATTCCTGCAGACCGGATGAAAAAAATGGAGGAGAGCCGATTTTTTACAGAATATACGGTATTGACAGAAGACAAAGACTATCAAAAATATGTGCGTCAATTACTTGCTGATTATTGGAAGTATATTTCTTTGAAAATGACAGGGGAAGACGGGGAAGTCGCGGCAGCATACACGGATTACCCTGTTCATCTGGATGAAGACTATGCAGAATCTCTGGAAGAGCAGAAAGAGGAGTGGTTTCAGGAGGCAGCAGAGAAAGCAAAAGGGCAGAAGCTGTGTGAAAATGTAGAGCTGGCTCTGGAGTTGGATACTCCGCAGTTATATGAAGCGTGGCTAAGGGAACCGATGGAAACATTTGCAGAAAAATACTGGAAAAAATGGGGCTTGCAGGAACATCCGATTGCGAAGAAACCGGTGGAACGTGTTTATATAGGCAATACGTTTTGTCCTCATTTATTTCCGGAGAATGACATATTACATGCCATGTTGGAAAAGGCAAAAATTGAAGGAATTTCAGTGACACTGACATTTTCGTGGATCAAAGAGAGTCAGATAGATTCAATCAGAGAATTGCTGAAATTTCTGGAACAGAGAAAAGAATATATGCCGAATGAGATTGCAGTAAATGACTGGGGCACCGCACATCTGATCCGTAAATGGAAACAGGAAACGCAAAACTGTGTGAAACTGAATCTGGGTATTCTTTTGAACCGGTACAAAAAGGACAATCGGTCCCGTTATCTGAAAGAGGAAACAAATTGCTTTCAGGAGACCAATTTAAACAGTGAATTTTATCAGCAATATTTAAAAGAGAACCAGATTGAGCGGTATGAACTGGAAGCCTGCGGACATGAGATCGTGATTCCAAAAGGAAAACATAGCCTGCATCTGCCGTTTTTTCAGACCAATACAGCACAGTTTTGTACACTGTATGCGAAGTGCGCATGTGGAGACCGTGGCAGACAGAAATCTGTAGAACAGTGCCCCGGATACTGCAGGGGATTGGTATTTTTATATCCCAGGCATCTGGAGATGTTTGGAAAGTATAACACACTGTTTGGATATGACAGAACGAGTCTGGAAGAGATGGAGTATCTGAATCAATCTGTCAGACAAGGCATTGACCGGATTGTGGTAAACCTATTGTGAGAAGTGAGGCGTGAAGATGAAGATTACAGCAGGGCTTGGAAGTGTGGATGATTATCCAATGTATGTGGAGGCAGGGGCAGATGAATGTTTCTGCGGGTATGTTCCATTTGTGTGGGCAGAAAAATATGGAGTGCTAAATCCATTAAACAGACGAGAAGTGCGCGCTTATAATGTGCAGATCGGTTCTTATGAAGAGTTGAAGATTCTTGGAAATATGAGGAAATACTATCAGGTGCCGGTAGCCATCACGTTCAACTCATTATCTTATACACCCGAGCAGTATCCTGTTGTGGGGGAGATCATTGGACAATGCCATCAGGCAGGATTTGATACGATCATTGTGGCAGATCCGGCGCTGCTTTTGTATATCCGCAGTCAGAAGATCCCCTGTCGGATCCATTTGAGCGGAGAATTTGGAGAGATCAACAGCCAGATGGCAGATTTTCTGGAAGAAATGGAAATCTGCCGGGTGATCTTTCACCGCAAAAATACAGTGGAAGATATGAAATCCTGTATTTCCAATCTAAAAAAGAATATCGGGTACGAGGCGTTTGTCCTAAATGAACTGTGCCATTTCAGTGGAGGATTCTGCAATTCGCTGCACTGTGATGAACTGGGGCATCTCTGTCGGGTTCCATATCGCGTGGGGAAGTTGAACAAAAAGTGTAAGGGCGTTCTGGAACTGTCAAATCAAAAAGCAGATGAAGTGGAAAATGAGGATTTGGATGTGGAAAACTATCGTACAGGAGCAGGTGGATGTGGATTGTGTGCGCTGTACGACCTACAAAAAGCGGGAATTACATATTTGAAGATTGTGGGCAGAGGAAATTATACAGAATTCATGCAGCAGGATATCATCCGGTTGAAAAAAGCGCTTATGATTTTGGAAACAGCGGAAACGAAAAGAGAATTCCGGGATCGTATGAAACAGGAATTGTTCCCAGATGGGTGCAGTCAAAACTGCTACTATTGACAGCAGTTTTGACTGGTATTCCAGAATCGTTTGATCTCATCAGGAGTTAAAGTCTCGATGAATCGCTTTTTAATGGTGATCAGTTCTTCCAGATCGTAGAGAATTCGATAGAGAACTGCACGGTTTTCAAACTCGGTTCTTGTCACTGGAAGCGGTTCTTTTTGCATGGAAGTCTGCATTTCGGTCAGTTTCTGCATCAGTTCCTGTGTATTATTGGATTCATGAAATTTTATACTGACATCTTCGATAAAATGAGAGATGGCATGCGCCTGAATCGGAACATCATGTAAAAGTCGGATATTCTGACAGAGTTTTTCAACTACCAGCTTCTGGTTTTTTCGCATTTCTACATATTTCACAAAATACTGTTCATCTGACAGTAATGTATTTCCCTGATTTTCGTGCGCCTCTTTTTCCAGTTTCTTTAAAATCAAATCCAGATCGGACAGATCAAAAAAGGTGCAGGCAAGTTGTTTGTCCATCACAATATCACGGGCGATCCGGTGGAATGTATTCCGGAATATCTGTTCCAGCTCGGATTGTGCCCGTCGGATTTTTGCTGAATTTCCGGGCATGTAGAGATTCATCAGAATCCCACAGGAAGTTCCGGTCAGAAGCAAAAGCAGTTCGTTGACCAGGAGTGCGGGATGCACAGACTGGGCAGCATACAGGTGCAGTACCAAAACGGTGTTGGAAACCAGTGTATTTTGCAGAGAAAATAATTCACAGATACCGGCAAACAAAATCAGATAGACAAAAATGGATGGAATCTGGTATCCCATCAGATAAAATACCACTATAGCCACAGTCATGGACGGAAAGAAAGAAAAAATACGTCTGGCGACAAGAGAAAAGGTTTCCCTTCTTGTATTCTGCAGGCTTAAGATGGCAATAATACCGGCAGAAGTTGGTGTCTGCAGTTGGAATAGTACTGCAAGAAGACATCCGATGGACGCGGCTGCAGCAATTTTAAAAATACGCAGAAAATCAATTTGTTTTATATTCATATCGGTTCTCCCCAAGATCATAGTAAGGATATTCATTCTAGCATATACAGTTACAAGAGTAAACAACCGGAACGAATGTTAACTTACAATAATAAAAGGTTGACAATAGAGCATCTCTTTCGTATACTGGAACAAGAGTGTAAAGAAGGAGAACAAAACACATGGAGACAAAAGCAAAATTTCTCACAACGAAACAAATGACGTTGATCGCATTGATGACAGCGCTGACCTGCATTCTGGGGCCGTTAAGTATTCCACTGCCGTTCAGTCCGGTGCCGATTTCATTTACAAACCTGGTGTTGTATTTCTCGGTTTTTGTACTGGGAACAAAATTCAGCACCATCAGTTATATCGTATACCTCTTGATCGGTCTGGTCGGACTTCCGGTATTTTCCGGTTTCAGCGGCGGTCCGGCAAAAGTGGCAGGGCCTACGGGCGGATATCTGGTCGGATTTGTGTTTTTGACAGTGATCGCCGGATTTTTTGTGGAGCATTTTAAAGGAAAACTGTCATTTGCCGTTCTTGGAATGGTACTTGGAACGATCGTATGTTATCTTTTCGGTACAATCTGGCTTTCTATGCAGTTGAATATCGGATTTGTGGCAGGACTTGGTGTCGGAGTATTTCCGTATATTCCGGGAGATCTGGTAAAAATTGCAATTGCCTGCATTATAGGGCCGAAAATCAGACGTGCTGTTGTAAGATAAAGGGATAGAATCTGCACTTTCGGACAGAATAAACAAGACATGATTTGTAATGGAAAGTGGGGAAATGATATGGAAGAACAGACAGGAAAGCTTTTAAAAGAATGCAGCAGTGGCTGCAAGATGGCGATCAACAGCCTGAATCAGGTGCGGGATTTTGTGAAGGATGAAAAGCTTCATCAGCTGCTGGATGAATACGACAAGAAACATAAAGCACTGGAGGAAGATATCAGCAGACTGCTGGAAAAACATGGAGAACAAGAAAAGGATCCTCATCCTGCCGCAGCTGCATTTTCCAGGATTACAACGGATGTGAAGCTGATGCTCCACGATGACAGCTCTCAGATTGCGAAGCTTCTGATGGATGGCTGTAATATGGGAATCCAGTCCATCGGAAAATTTCTCAATGAGTATGAAGAGGCGTCTTCTGAGAGCCGTTCGCTTGCAAAGAAGCTGCTCCATATGGACGAACAGCTGATGAAAGAATTGAAACCATTCTTATAAAAACAGGATAAACAGTTAAAAAACTGACAGCAAAAGTTAACTCTCCATCCATTGGAGAGTTTTCTTTTCTTTGATACAATAAAAGCAGCAAAAGATCAGAGAAAAGAGAGGTGCAGATGGATGGAATTGAAAATTGGAAAACGAATTCAAGATCTTAGAAAGCAAAAAGGACTGACGCAGGAACAGGTGGCAGCAGCACTCAATATTTCAGCGGCAGCAGTGTCCAAGTGGGAGACGGATACGACATATCCGGATATTACAATCCTAAACCCGCTGGCAAGGCTTTTGGGCGTGAGTGTGGATGTTCTGCTGGACTTTCAGGAGCAGATGACGGAAGAAGAATGTATGAAGCGGATGGAGAAAGCGGATACACTGTTTTCGACAAGAAACTGGGAAGAAGGACAGCAGTACTGTGAAGAGCTTCTGAAAGAATTTCCGACAGACTTATTTCTGAAATTTCGGGTAGCTTCGACTTATATGCAGTATGCAGGTGCAAGTTTGCAGGAAGAAATTTTGAAGCAGCAGATGGAACGAAGCATTACGTTGTTTGAAGAGAGCACAGCCAGCGAAAATGCGGAGATTTCCGAGACGGCATGGTATGTTTTATCTGGCTTATACTGTATGAATGAGGAATATGAAAAAGGGCTGGAAGCCGTAGAAAAACTGCCGCAGCCGGATTTTGATGCAAGAAGCATGAAGTCCAGTATCCTGTATCAGATGGGAAAACTGGAAGGATCAGAAAAACTGACACAGCGTTGTTTGTATGAAGAAATCCGCAATGCAGGTTTGTCTCTGGTCAGTCTGGCGAAAATTGCCGGAGAAGAAAGTGAGTATGAAAAGGCGTTTCGATTTCTGGATGCCGCACAGGAGCTGGAGACCTTATTTGAAGAAAGCCGTCTCGGAGGAGTCAATGTTATGGTATCCCAGATGAAACTTGGAATTCTGGTGAAGCAGGGGAAAAAAGACCAGGCACTTTCAGAACTGAAGCATCTGATTATGGGGTATCTGAATATTGTACAAGGAAGAAAGACAGAGACTCCAATTTACTTTGACAAACTGGAATGGAATGAAAGTACTTCACCGAAACGGGGATATCTACTGGAAAATCTTCTGTGGCTGTTGGAGACAGAGGACGTATATGCAGAATTAAGAGCGGAAGATGTGTATCGGGAAATGGTAGAAAAAATTCAAAAGGAACTGGAAAAAAGCAGATAAAATTCGCCCCGCAAAAGTGGAAGAGAGCTTTTGCGGGGCGACCTTGTTTCTTATTTAATCTCAGCTCTTGCAGCTGCATCCTTGTAGTATTTGAAATCTGTAAAGATTTCTTCTTTGTAAGGATTCTTTTTCTTCTTTCTTGCAGTTCTTATAATGTAAATAAATGCTACAATATTTACGATCAGTGCAAGGAGACTGACAATCGTCATCATGGTCGGATCTGCATTTGTGCTTCCGCCGGCAGTGATTCCGTTTAAAGTACCGTCAGCATACAGTTTTGGAATGGTTGCCCATGGGAATACCTGTTTTCCGTCAGAGAATGTCTCCTGGAACAGAGGGAATACCTGCGCGAACATACACCAGATACAAAGCGTGTTGGCACGGTTCATGATCCAGCCGCCTTTGTTCCAGAGCAGTGCTGCGATTGTCGGTGCAAGCAGAAGTGCAACGCCGCAGAACCAGGAATGTGTCGGCAGACAGTTGTAGGTATAGGCGAAATTCCATACATCATAGACCAGGATGTAAACCCAGATCATATCCGGCCAGATCATGTCTTTTTTGTCTTTGGATGTGTAGACAGCCCACCATCCGGTCATACACAAAATATTGATGATTCCGGCAATTCCGTTAAATACGTTGTGCCATCCTCCGTACAGCCATACATCTTCAGAGGACAGCCACCAGGAATACCATCCGTTGATGGCAGATTCAAAATCACTTGCAACGGCGATCAGAATATTGATGGCAACGATTGCAAACGGATACGCTTTGAACCAGTGAGCTTTTCCGATTCCCCATTCGTATTTGATCATCATAAATCCGATACATCCGGCCAGTGCGGCATAGAGTTTGGCGTAATGGAACCAGCCGTTCATATATAGATATGTCTGGTTATTGAGTGCCCAGGAAGCTCCTGTTTTTGCCCCAACGGCAATTGCAATAAAATAAACAGTCAAAATAGCCGGGATGACAAAAAACATGAAAATACCGCCAGCTTTGGTTCATCTGGCAACTTCATTTAACAGAATCAGTGCAGCGAGTACGCCAAGCATGGCGATCCACTGCGGCAAGGCATTTTCCCCATAAACGTGAAATAACATATTTTTTTCCTCTTTTCATTCCTTTTATTGTGCTTCGATTTCCTTGATATTACATTCATCTCCGCATACGAGATACGTGTTCGGGCTTTTACAATATGGGCACTGTCTGCCGAATTCCACTGTAGGATACGTCTGGCGGCAGTCCTCACAGTAGGTAGTGGCAGGAAGTATCTCAATTTTCAGTTCTGAATGTTCGATCAGCGGAAATTTTTTGCGGTAGTATTTCCAGCAGTCTGTCAGATAATCAGGGACGATTGTGCTCACTTCCCCGATTTCCAGAGTGACAGAGCCGATTTCGCTTAAATTGTTTTCTTTTGCAACATTTTGAAGCGTTTTTGTAATGTGAACAATAATTCCCAACTCATGCATAATGTGTTCCTTTATGATTTCTTTTTCAGTTTGATCTTAATGGCACGTTTGGCTGCATAAGGAAGGATTCCTTTTAGCTTGTCTTCTGCAGTACGCATCCGGCTTGCCTCAGGAAGATCCCGGCTTAAATGGATGGCATCAAACTCGCATTTTGTGGTACAGAGTCCGCAGCCGATGCATTTATTTTCATCCACGACAGAAGCTCCGCATCCGAGACAGCGACCTGCTTCGATCTTGACTTGTTCTTCTGTGAGAGAAGAACGCAGATCGCGGAAGGTTTCTTTTGCGATTCCGGATTTTTTACCCGGTATCTGTCTTTTTGCCGTGTCAAATTCTTCGATGTCAAGGTTGTTTTTATCAAGCTCGACAAACTGACGCAGATCACGGCCAAGTGTCAGCGAGTGGCCTTTATGTACAAAGCGGTGGATGGATACGCAGCCCTGTTTTCCGGCAGCAATCGCATCAATGGCGAATTTCGGCCCGGTAAAGACATCACCGCCGACAAAAATATCCGGTTCTGCGGTCTGACAGGTGACAGGATCTGCCTGTGCAGTCTGATTTGGACGAAGCTCTACAGTGGTGTCTTTTAACAGATTACCCCAGAGGATCGTCTGCCCGATGGAGAGCAGTACATTTTCACATTCCAAGGTGATACAGTCATTCTCATCATAGACCGGAGCAAATCTGTGATTTTCATCAAATACAGAGATACATTTTTTCAACACGATACCTGTTACAGCTCCGTTTTCAGTGAGGATTTCTTTTGGTCCCCATCCGCACTGAATCTGGATATCTTCTTCTTTTGCCTCTTCTACTTCATCACGGGCTGCCGGCATTTCTGCCTCGGATTCCAGACAGTACATGGAGACAAGCTCACTTCCGGTACGAAGCGCGGTCCTTGCAACGTCGATGGCAACGTTTCCGCCGCCGATCACCACAGTACGGCCATTCAGATGAACAGAATCTTCATTCAGGTTTACACTGCGTAAAAATTCCACACCGGTTGTCACGCCTTTCGCATCTTCCCCCGGGATTCCGGTTTTTCGTCCGCCCTGCGCACCGATCGCAATATAAAACGCCTGATATCCCTGTGCACGGAGTTCAGGGATCGTGATATCTTTGCCGATTTCCACGTTGTAACGGAATTCAATTCCCATTTGTTTTAAAATGTCAATTTCTGCTTCAATTACTGATTTTTCCAGACGGAAGGATGGGATTCCATTCATCAGCATACCACCTGCACGGGATTCTTTTTCAAAAATCGTAACCGGGTATCCTTTTGTACGCAGATAGTAGGCGGCGGACATTCCGGCAGGACCGGCACCGATCACGGCAATTTTCTGAGTGAATTGTTTTCCTTCATGATTCTCGCAAAGCGGAACAAAGCGGGTATTTTCCTTTAACTCCTGTTCTGCGATAAACCGCTTGATCTCATCAATAGCAACAGCCTGATCAATGGTCGCTCGGGTACATGCATCCTCACAGCGGCGGTTACAGATTGCACCGCAGACTGCAGGGAACGGGTTTTCGGTCTTGATCAGTTTTAATGCGTCAAGATAGCGTCCCTCAGCCGCCATCTTAATATAGCCCTGTACGGGAAGATGAGCAGGACAGGCAGTCTTACAAGGAGATGTACGCAGTGCATTGCAGACACCAGGTGCACAGTTGCAGATGGCGAAGATCTTATCTTCCCCGTCAATATTGGTGATTTGATGTACAAATCCGTTTCTCTCGGCGCGCTCCAGAATTTCCAGAACTTCCTCCTGTGTGATGTAATGGCCTTTTCCTGTTTCTACCAGATAATCTGCCATATCACCGACACCGATGCACAGATCTCCTTCGATTTCGCCGCAGCCTTCGCCGCGCACGCGTTGCTGACGGCGGCAGGAACAGGCGCCGACTGCATATTTGTCCTGATATTTTTTCAGCCAGTGGGAGATATGCTCCACACTTGCGGATTCCTGCTTTGCAGGAATTGCCTTTTCTACAGGAATGACATGCATTCCGATTCCGGAGCCTCCCGGCGGTACCATTGGTGTGACCTTTTCCAGAGGCAGTCTGGACATATTTTCAAAGAAATCTGCCAGAATCGGGTGTTCTTCCACCTGCTTGTCATTCATCATCATAAATTCTGCGCAGCCGGGAACAAACATCGGCAGGACATACTGCTTATGATGGTCGGCGTTCTCCCAGTTATATTCGATCATGCCGATCACGGACATTTCATCCAGCAACTTTTGCACACGTTCTGGATCTTTGCCGGATTTTCGGGCAATCTGTTCCAGTGTCATTGGTTTTCTGACCTTCATGGAAAGACAGACCTCTGCCATTTCATCAGTCAGAACTTCCGCGAGTCCCCAATACTCGGGATCCTCCACTGTGACTTTCACACCGACACGGTCAGTGATCATCTGTCCCAGCTTCAGTACCCGCTTTTTACATTCTTCCAGATCAAAGTCAAAATAAGGAAGAACATCAATCTTGTTGATTAGAAGGCACTGGCATACCTGAAACATCAGTGGATATTTCAGTGGTTTATCGTCTCCTTCCGGAACACTTAAGATCATGGCATTTTTCACAGCGCCTGTGTCAAATTCTGCAGGACAGACCAGGTTGCCCACATTTTCCAAAATGGCAAGATCTACATCACTGGTATCCAACTCCAAAAGTCCTTGCCTTGTCATATCAGCATCCAGATGACACATTCCCCCTGTGTGCAGCTGAATGACTTTGGCTCCGGTTTCGCTGATCGTATCTGCATCTACAGCGCTGTCAATATCAGCTTCCATGACTCCGATGCGAAAATCATGTTTCATAGCAGCTATTGTTTTAGTCAGAGTGGTGGTCTTCCCTGCTCCGGGAGACGACATCAGATTTAAAAGAAAGTTAAATGGTTTTTGGACACAATGTATAAGAATTAACTTTCTAAGAAAGAAAAATAAGACAAATACAACATGATATAGACGAAGTGTTGAGTAAAATAAAAAGAGCCAAAGCTCACGCAATCATTGCGTTTACTTTGGCTCTGATTTTATGAAAATTAGAAATTAAACTTCCGGACCAGCAGAAACTAAAGCTTTTCCAGCTTCATTTCCTTCGTATTTAGCAAAGTTCTTAACAAATCTCTGTGCAAGATCTTTTGCTTTTGTCTCCCACTCAGCAGCATCTGCATAAGTGTCACGTGGGTCAAGAATGTTTGTATCTACACCTGGAAGCTCTGTTGGTACTTCGAAGTTGAAGAATGGGATCTTCTTAGTAGGTGCATTTACGATGTCTCCGTTTAAGATTGCATCGATGATACCGCGAGTATCTTTGATAGAGATACGTTTTCCTGTTCCGTTCCATCCTGTGTTCACCAGGTATGCTTTTGCTCCGTTTGCTTCCATTTTCTTAACAAGTTCTTCTGCATATTTTGTAGGATGCAGCTCTAAGAATGCCTGTCCGAAGCAAGCTGAGAATGTTGGTGTAGGCTCTGTGATTCCACGTTCTGTACCAGCAAGTTTTGCTGTGAATCCAGACAGGAAGTAGTATTCAGCCTGCTCTGGTGTCAGAACAGATACCGGAGGAAGTACTCCGAATGCATCTGCAGACAGGAAGATTACATTCTTAGCTGCCGGTGCAGAAGAAACCGGACGTACGATGTTCTCGATGTGGTTGATCGGGTAAGATACACGAGTATTTTCTGTAACACTCTTGTCATCAAAGTCGATCTTTCCTTCTGCATCCAGAGTTACGTTCTCAAGAAGAGCGTCACGTCTGATTGCATTGTAGATGTCCGGCTCAGATTCTTTGTCAAGGTTGATAACTTTTGCGTAGCATCCGCCTTCAAAGTTGAATACTCCGTTGTCATCCCATCCGTGCTCGTCATCACCGATCAGAAGACGTTTCGGATCTGTAGAGAGTGTTGTCTTACCTGTTCCTGAAAGTCCGAAGAAGAGTGCTGTGTTCTCTCCGTTCATGTCTGTGTTTGCAGAACAGTGCATAGAAGCGATACCTTTCAGCGGCAGGTAGTAGTTCATCATAGAGAACATACCTTTTTTCATCTCTCCGCCGTACCATGTGTTTACGATAACCTGCTCACGGCTTGTGATGTTGAACATAACAGCTGTCTCAGAGTTAAGTCCGAGCTCTTTGTAGTTTTCAACTTTTGCTTTAGAAGCGTTGTAAACAACGAAATCTGGTTCAAAGTCTTTTAATTCTTCTTCTGTAGGCTGGATGAACATGTTTGTAACAAAGTGTGCCTGCCAAGCAACCTCAACGATGAAACGGATTGCCATACG
>SKFA01001682.1_pt1 | contig 12316 bp, 9 predicted proteins | sample 4820291 | NCBI WGS metagenome assembly SKFA01 (sample SAMN11008795, study PRJNA524170) | human gut metagenome | isolation source: fecal sample from pouch patient p30 | place: Israel: Tel-Aviv | reverse complement strand
GCTCCGGCTGATCGCACCTTTAGGTGTTTGGGCGCTAAGGACAACGCGCGCCTGAGGCTGCGAAAGCTTGTTGCCGAGATCCGTCCCGAACTAGTATCGCGGGCTGCTCGCATTTTGATAAAGGCGGCCCGATGCGATTTGGCCATGGACCTGGCCGATGCGTTCTTGGACCGCCGTGTGGTGTTGGAGCTTGCCGGGCAGTATGGGGCCGATCTTGCCCTGACCGGGCATGGAGGGGACATTTGCCGTGCAGCATCGGCGATGATCAATGCGGAAAAGCAGGAGCAAGAGCCGACAGCCGCCGAGGCACTCGGCGTGTATCTGGCGGCTGTCAGCGTGTGCAATACAAAGCTGGCAAGGTATATGGCGTCCGTTATCGAACGTGCGGGTGACCAGGCGGCCCGCGAGGTCGACCCCGCTACCTGGAAAATAGCCCAGGCGCTTACTATCGCCTTTTACGGCGACAATGACCTGGGGCTTCCCGCCAACCCTGTTGTGCAAGAACAGACATCCTGCGAGGTGCTCGACATGCTGTCCGCGCATATCGAGGTCAAGCGCCACCTAACCGAGCGAGCGGAAGACGGCAATGTTCTCGCGAAGCTCAAGGCGTGCAAAGCTTATGATTGCGAGCTCGACATCGCGGGGATTCTCATACAGGCCGACCATATGCTGGTGGAGCTGTTCGACGGCTCGTTTGCTAAACCCGACGAGCGCGATGACAAGATGGCGCAGATACTCGAGGCGCTCGATATCCGCGGGCTTAAGGCGCCATCCATTTGGCTGCGTATGGTGCTGGCCGCGCGGCGCCTGCTCGCGGGCTTGCCCGTGATCGACGATGTGGCGTTTGGCGAGCTCGACCGCTTTGCGGTGCGTGTTCGTGACAATCAAATTCAGCTGTTTGGGTTATTGCTGGAGGGTTGGCAATCGCTGGCGGAGGGGCGGCCGGTCAACGCGAAGTTCCGCGCGGTTCAGGTGCTCAAGCTCGCCGACGAATCGATTACGTACATGCGCGAAAACGCGTTGCTGCTGGAGCGCGTGGCGTACCTGCGCAATACATCGCTGGTATCGGTTCGCGAAGAGGCGGAGCTGCTCGACATTAGCAAGACGCAGGTCGGTGGCTCAGAAGCCTGGATCGTGGCGCTGCACCTGGCCGCTGCGGGCCGCGATAGCGATCTTGCCGCCTGGATGTCTATGAATCGCTCGGGGATTTTAGACCCATCGTATCGGCTATTTGCGCGTCTTGCGATGCACTGTCTGGGCGAGCCTGCCGTCAGGATTCGCAAGAAGCTTCCGGTGCGTGAGCTGTCGCGGTATTCACTACGCGATGATTTTGAGGGCGAAAGCGAGCACCTGTTCTAGGCGGGCGAGGTTGAGGCTGTCGATGCGATCGACCATATCGAGATCCGCATGTTTGGGGCGTTTCGCGCCGAGCGCGACGGGTTTCCCATCACGGATAAGATGTGGCGCCGCAAGAAAGCGGCGACGCTTGCCGAGCGGCTTGCGCTGGGTATGGATGCACTGGTCGACCGCGAGACGCTGGCCATGGAGCTGTGGCCCCATGCCGAGTTCAATAGCGCCCGCAACAACCTGTACTCGACGATATCGCGCTTGCGTTCGGCCTTGGGGCCGACACCGGACGGCAAGTCGTGTGTGCTGATCCAAAACGAGTGCATTGGGCTTAACGGCGATTACGTCAAGACCGACGTGCGGTTGTTTGATCAGATAAGCCGCGAAGTTTTGGGAAATCGCACGGGTGCGCGCGGACCCCATCTGATTGAGCTGTGCCTTAAGATTGAGCAGCTTTACGCCGGCCCGTTGTATGTTCCCAATGGCTGTAATCCCACCTACTTTTTGCGTATGAGGCGCATTATGGAATCTAAGTATATCGACTGCATGATTCGGGGCGCGAATGCCGCCCTAGAAGAAAACGACCTGCAGTCGGCGGTATGGCTGGTGGAGTCGGGGCTGCGGCAAGAGACGGCGCGCGAGGACATGGTGCGTTGCGCTATGCGCGTCTACGGTGCGGCGGGGCGACGACGCGATATCGTCGAGCTGTACAGTGGGCATATGCATCACCTGAGGGAGCAGGTCAATGGCGTGCCCGAGCCCGAGACGCGGCGTCTGTACGAGCGCTTGGTGGAGGGCAGGCTTAACCGCGTGCTCGTCGAGCGATAAAAAATGAGCGTCCGAATTGCTCGGACGCTCGCAAGCTTGATGTATGTTGGCTCGCCGGATTGTTGGCTCTTAGACGAGCTTAATCTTCTCGATGTCCTTGCGCGAAGACTCGCGATACAGCGAGAACTTGCGGCCGATAACCTGGACGACTTCGGCGTGGCAGCGATCGGCGAGCTCTTCGGCGGCCTCGCGGGCAGAAAGACTGGAACCATCGAGTACGGAGCACTTAACGAGCTCGTGCTTCTCCAGGTAGGCGACCGTCTGCTCGACGGTGCCCTCGTTGATGTCGGACTTGCCGATGATGATGGCGGGGTTGAGGTGATGGGCCATGCTGCGAAGCTGCTTGACCTGGGCTCCTGTCAGTGCCATGGGTTCTCGCTTTCTATGTTATGGGGCGCCCCGCGATGGGGCCTTAATCTACGTGAGCTGTCCCACGATAGCGCAGGAACGGCGTGGTGTGGGGCGTGTTTGCCCAGTTCAAAAAGAATGCGGATGCCGAGTGGGAGAACAGCGCGGGTTACAGGCGGACGTGTACGGCAGCCGAAAGCGGTCTATGGACGGCTCGAAGAGACCGGCTCCCATGCAATAAACGCCCACCGAACCTTGCGGACGTGGTCGAGCATGTAGCGCCCCTGCGGCACTCCCTTGGACCCTGGCTCGCCGGCATGGGGATTCTCAATCATATGCTGAGCGATGTAGTCGCGCAGACGGTCGATCTTATCCTCGTTACCGTGCTCGAGCATGCGGGAGAAGTCCGCTACGCCCGCCTCAAGGCTATCGAAGGTATCGCGACGAGGCGATTCAAAGTACGTAACCTGCGGCAGGGCACCCATCTGAATGAGGATATTAAAGGCATACACAAAGCCATTACTGCAGGTAACCGAGGCACCGATGGCGTTCATCAGGTGCAGGTCATAGCGCGGGCTGGAGTTGGCGACCATCGTGACAGCACAACGCCGACGAGCCGTTCGATCAAGCTTGGCAAGCGCGCCTTTTAGGTTGGTCGTGGTGACAGAGCGACTGGCAAAGGCAACATCTACCGCTTTCGCGACCGGTCCAACCAAATCCCAGTCATCATCCCAAGCAAGCTCAAGCGGTGTAATGCGATTCTCGAGCCCATAGTACTCAATGCCAGCATCAAGCGTGCCCAACATAGCAGGGGAAAAGTCAGCAGCAATCACAGGATGTCCGTCTTGCGCAAGCGGAATAGCAATCGACCCAGCCCCACATCCCATATCCAGCACGGATTCACCAGGCTTTAACGCCAGCAGCTTCATAAAGTCCCGGGCATACGGAACAGTCTCAAGCGGCCGAAAATGCCGAGCCCGCTTATCCCAATCAAAAGAATCATCAGCCCGCCGTCGACCAGCTTGCAGGCGCATCCATTCGCCATTCCAATCAGCAGAAAGAAGCTCAGAGCGAGCATCCCCATCAACCACGGGCAAACCTCCTAGCAACAAAAAAGCGACTCCTCCCAAAAGAAGAGCCGCAACCAGCATATATCAGAAAGAACCGATCCAACGCCAAACCGCCATACCAGCAAAGTAGGGCAGAAGCGAAGCGACTGCCAAAGGGATAGAACCCAACCGAGGTCCCGTTGTGCGGGAGCCCCGGGGAGGGCAAATATATAAGGTCGATCGCGAGTTCCGCACGAGCCGGAGAGCACTTAATGTGCTCTCCGTGCGAGTCAGGACTGTCCGAGCAGGCGACCTTATATATTTGCCCTCCCCGGGGCTCCTCGCCAGTCTCCCTCAGCTAGTTCTTGAGCGAGTTCAGCGGTGCCGGGAAGCGTCCACCACGGTGGGCAAGCACGGTGCCGGCGTTGGGGTTCACCGGCATGATGGGCGCACGGCCAAACAGACCGCCGTACTCGACGCAGTCGCCCACGCCCTTGCCGATGGCGGGAATCACGCGGACGGCCGTGGTCTTGTTGTTGATGACGCCGATAGCCATCTCGTCGGCGATGATGCCGGCGATGGTCTCGACCGGGGTGTCACCGGGGATGGCGATCATGTCCAGGCCAACGGAGCACACGCAGGTCATGGCCTCGAGCTTCTCGAGCGAAAGCGCGCCAGCCTCGACGGCGGCGATCATGCCGGCGTCCTCGGACACGGGGATAAAGGCGCCGGAGAGACCGCCCACGCTGGAGCTGGCCATGACGCCGCCCTTCTTGACGGCATCGTTGAGCATGGCGAGTGCGCAGGTCGTGCCGGGGCCACCGCAGGTGCCAACACCGATGATCTCGAGGATGCGGGCAACGGAGTCGCCGATGGCAGGCGTGGGGGCCAGCGACAGGTCGACAATGCCCTTCTCGACACCCAGGCGATGGGCGGCCTCGCGGCTCATGAGCTCACCGGCGCGGGTGATCTTAAAGGCGGTCTGCTTAATCTTCTCGGCGACCTCCATCATCGATGCGGAATCGGGCAGCGTCTCCAGGGCTGCGGCCATAACGCCGGGGCCCGAGACGCCTACGTTGATGACGGCGTCGGCCTCGCCACCGCCGTGGACGGCGCCCGCCATAAACGGGGAGTCCTCGACCATGTTGGCAAAGCAGACAAACTTGGAAGCGCCGACGGAGTCCTGGTCGGCCGTGAGCTTAGCGGCGTCGATGATGGTCTGCGCAGCCATGAGCACGGCGTCCATGTTGATGCCGGCACGCAGACTGGCGACGTTGACGCTGGAGCAGACGCGGCTCGTGGCGGCGAGCGCCTGCGGGATGGACTGGATAACGCGGCGGTCGGCGTCGCCGATGCCCTTCTGGACGAGCGCGGAGAAGCCGCCCAGGTAGTCGATGCCGAGGGTCTCGGCCGCGCGGTCGAGGGCATGCGCGATGGGGGTGAGGTCCTCATCCTTGCAGCACGCGGCGATCTGCGCCACCGGGGTGACGGAGACGCGCTTGTTGACGATGGGGATGCCGTACTCGCGCTCGAGGTTCTCGGCGGTCTCGACCAAGTGCTCAGCCGTGTGCGTCACGTGGTCGTAGATCTTCGTGCACATGCGGTCGAGGTTCTCGTCGCCGCAACCCATGAGCGAAACACCCATGGTGATGGTCCTGATGTCGAGGTTCTGCTCCTCAACCATGCCGCGGGTTTCCGCGATTTCTGCGGGCGTGATCGCCATCCTTGCGCTCCTATCTGCCAAAACGAGCATAGTCTTATCTATTCTAACGTGCCGCACGTGCCAAGTGGCGCATGCGGCACGTTTTGGTGCTCGGTTGTTTCCGTTGTGTTACTGCCCAAAGACCTCTTCGGCGATGCGCGCGCTTTCGGCGGCGTCCTTGGCGTAGTAGTCCGCGCCAATCTGCTTGGCGTATTCGGGGGTGAGTACGGCGCCGCCTACGATGATCTTGACGCCCGGCACCTCGGCATGAAGCAGCTTGATGGTCTCTTCCATGGCCACGACCGTGGTGGTCATAAGCGCCGAGAGGCCGACGAGCTTAATGTCGCGCTCCTTGACGGTCTTGAGCACCTCCTGCGGATCGACGTCGCGACCCAGATCAAAGACGGTATAGCCGTAGTTATCGAGCAGCATCTTGACGATGTTCTTACCGATGTCGTGGATATCGCCCTTGACGGTGGCCACGCAGATCTTGCCCTTGTCGGCAATCTCGCCGGCGGGCATCAGCCGCTTAATGGTGTCAAAGCCCACGCGCGCGGCCTCGGCCGAGGCCATGAGCTGCGGCAAGAAGAACTTTCCCTGGTCAAAGAGGACTCCGACCTCATCGAGGGCGGGGATAAAGTGGTTGTTGATGAGGTCCATGGCGTCGTGGTCGGCCAGCAGGCGCTCGGTCTCGGCCGCGATTTCGCCCTTGCGACCCGAGACGACCATGTGGCGGATGGGGTCGTCATCGGCTCTTGCGGTGGTGCTTGCGGCAGGCGCGGCATCGCTCGATGCTGACTGAGCGGCCGCCGGGTTGGCGGCAATCTTGTACGGGTCGGTCCAGCCGGCGTAGCGCTCGATGTATCCGGTCGAGCCCTCGTCCTCAACGCTCAGCACGCGATAGCTGTAGACGGTATCCATAAAGCGCTTGGAGCCCGGGTTCATGATGGGGGCATCGAGGCCCGCGCCAAAGGCGGCGGCCAAAAAGACCGAGCCCAGCAGCGGGCGGGCAGGCAGGCCAAAGCTGATGTTCGACACGCCGAGCGCGCACTTGACGCCCAGGCGCTCCTTGCACATAGACATGGCGCGTAGAATCTGCTCAGCCTGGCGTTGATTGGTCGAGGCGGTCATGACCAGGCAGTCGATGAGGATGCGGTCCGGTCCGATACCGTAGCGCGCAGCCTCGGTTACGATGCGCTCGGCGATGGCGAAGCGAGCCTCGGCGGTATCGGGGATGCCGCCTTCGTCGAGCGTGAGGCCGACAACGTTGGTGCCGTAGTGGGCGACTAGGGGAAAGATCTCGTCCATGATTTGCCGTTTGCCATTGACCGAGTTGATGATGGGCTTGCCGGCGTAGCGGCGCACGGCTGCCTCGACGGCGGCGGGGTCGGTGGAGTCGATCTGCAGCGGCAGCAGCGTGGAGCCTTGGAGCTGCTCGGTCGCTTGCTGGATGACCTTGACCTCGTCGATCTCGGGCAGGCCCACGTTGACGTCCAGGATGTCGGCGCCCTGCTCCTGCTGGCTGATGCCCTGGCTCACGACGTAGTCCAGGTCGCCGTCGCGTAGGGCCTGCTGCAGGCGCTTTTTGCCGGTGGGATTGATGCGCTCGCCGATGACGGCAATCTTGTGGCCGTCGCAGGGAAGGTCCACGACCGTCTGGGCGCTCGTGACCGACATACTGGGCTTGCGATGGCGTGGGCTGGGCGTGTGGTTGTCGATAAGCGTGCGTAGAGCCGCCATGTGCGCCGGCGTGGTGCCGCAGCAACCGCCCACGACGCTCACGCCGTCCTCAATCATGCCGGCGACGGCCTCGGCGTATTCGGGTGCCTGGATATCAAAGACGGTATTGCCGTCATCGTCCACGCGGGGCAGTCCCGCATTGGCCTGCACCATAACGGGTTTGTCGGTGACGGTGAGCATACGTGCAGCGAGCCCTCGGAGCTCGGCCGGGCCCTGGCTGCAGTTGATGCCCAGGACGTCGGCACCGATGGCGTCGAGGGTGATGGCGGCGACCTCGGGGCTCGTGCCCAAGAAGGTGCGGCCGTCTTCCTCAAAGGTCATGGTGGCAAAGACGGGCAAGTCGGAGTTCTCGCGGCAGGCGAGGACTGCCGCCTTGATCTCGGCCAGGTCGGTCATGGTCTCGATAATAAAGAGGTCGACGCCCACAGCGACGCCGGCGCGCACCTCCTCGGCAAAGAGGTCGTAGGCCTCGTCAAAGCTGAGGGTGCCCAGGGGACGCAGCAGGGCGCCGATGGGGCCGATGTCGCCGGCGACGTAGCGGGCGCCGGCCTCACGGGCGCAGGCGACAGCGGCGGCAAAGACGTCTGCCACGGTGGCGGCTCCGTCGAGCTTGTGAGCGTTGGCGCCAAAGGTGTTGGCGGTGATCACGTCGCAGCCGGCCTCGACGTATTGGCGCTGAATGTCGGTAATGACCTGGGGCTCCTCAAAGTTGAGCAGCTCGGGCAGGGCGCCGGCCTTCATGCCGGCCGCCTGCAGCATGGTGCCCATGCCGCCGTCAAACAGCAGGTGTCCCGTGCCCTCGATGGCGGCACGCAGGCGGTCATCCTTAATGCGAAGGTCGTCGATCGTGCGCGTCTTGTATGCAACGCCATTACGGCGTGCGGCATCAACGGGTGCCGCCAGCGCGGCGCCGTCCAGATCATGAGTGATAAGCGGAGTAAACATCGATGGCTCCTAATGGCTGGAATAGCAGGTGGTGTGGGCGGCGCGGAAGCGGCAGTGCTCGCGCATGCGGCAGATATTGCAGGTGGGGCGGCTCTGGGCGTCGTGGACTTCGCCGTCGAACAGACCAATCACAGCGGTCACGCTCTTGGTGGGCATGAGCAGGCTGGTGGGGGTGACGGTAAGTCCAATGAGGCGCGTGGCATTGAGTGCATCCACGATCGAGCGCTGGGCAGAGAGCGGGCAGTCGCCATAGCCGGGACTGAAGCGCCAGTTACCGGCGAGTCCGTGTGCGGCGGCCGCAGCCTTGACCTGCTGGTCCATCTGCTCGACGGCGGCTTCTACATAGGCAGAGCATGCGGCGTCGAGCACGGCTCCCTCTAGGGGCTGCTGGGCTCCCGTGGTGCGCAGGCGACGCTCGGCGTCCATGCCGAGGGTGCATGCCATGAGTGCGGCAAAGCGGGCGTCTTTGAGGTGGCGATAGATATCGCGGCCGCGCAGCTCAACGTTGGTGCCGACCAGGCGGATGCAAGGCTCGCCCTGCTCGTCGACGCCCGTGGCATCGACGGCAAACACGCGTCGCACGCCACGGGGCTCAATGTCCAGTTCCAAACGTTCAACGACAAGCTCAATACGCTGCGACAGCTCGGGCTCAATCTGCTGACCGCCGTAGCCCAGGTAGCGCAGCATTTCGGCACGGTCGACTCGGGGGCGATGGGCAGCATCGATACGGTAGAGCGCCGGCGACGCAAGGTCAGCCGGCACTTCACCAAAAGCTGTATCGATGTGCGGTTTTTCCATTACCCCAGGCGCTCCATAATGGTCGCGGCGATTGCAGGACGGTTCATAGTGTACAGGTGCAGACCGTCGGCACCGTGCTCCTTAAGGTCGCAAAGCTGACGAGCAGCATAATCTACACCGGCTGCCTGCAGGCTCTCGGGGTCGTTCTCGTACTTGGCGAGAATCTTGATGACGGGGGAGGGCAGCGATGCGCCGCACATAAAGACCATGCGGCTGATTTGCGACTTGCCCATAAACGGCATGATGCCCGCGGTGATAGGCACGGTGATGCCGGCTTTGTCGGCAAGCTCGCGGAAGCGATAGAAGCACTCGTTATCAAAGAAGAGCTGTGTCACAAAGAAGCTCGCGCCGGCGTCTTGCTTTTGCTTGAGGTATTCGACCGAGAGGTTGAGATCCTCGCAGGCAATGTGGCCTTCGGGGTAGGCTGCGGCGCCCACGCAAAAGCCGGCGTCGACGAGCTCGGGGATGAGGTCGCGGGCGTAGGCGTAGTCAGAGGCGGGCTTGTCGTCCTCGGTCGCGCCAGCGGGAAGATCACCACGCAGGGCCAGGATGTTTTCAACGCCGGCGGTGCGATACTCGTCGATCTTGGCGGCGATATCGGCGTGCGAGCGGCCCACACAGGTAAGGTGTGCCACCGAGGGTGTATCGAATTCGCTCGTAATCATATGTGCGATGGGGGCGGTGGTGGCGCCGTTGCCCGAGCCGCCGGCAGAGCAGGTGACCGAGACAAAGCTCGGCGAAAGCTTGCACAGATTGCCTGCCACCTCGCGAGCCGTGTCGAGGGTAAGCTCGCCCTTGGGCGGGAACATCTCAAACGAAACGGGTGCGGTGCCCTGGGATGCTGCCTGCTTAAAAACCTCGTCGACGCGCATATCGTGCTCCTTTAGATACGCAATAGTGTGATGTGTTTTAAGGATTCTACAGCACCACTGTGTCACGGTGGAGTTTCACTCGCTATTTGGGGATACCAATCGAAAATGCTTTGCTATCGGCATTTCCTATAACAGAGCGGTCAATCTAGGATGGGGCTATATTGAATGGTATTTGATGCGAAATACCAGTTAATAGAGCCCCATCCTACATTGACTACCCTTAAACCATGGGGAGAGGTCTGCAATTTATGCAGTTGATTGGCTGTTGAGGGTGGCAACGCCGCCTCGATAGGGTAACCTCATTGATTGGTTTCGCGACAGCAACATAACGGTAATGTCGCGGAAACACGGCGAGTCTAAGCTGTGACTCGTTCGTTAGTAATCAACACCGCTTCTCACGCGGTGCCGATACGAAGGGAGTTCCGTATGGCCGAACTTACTGACCGCTTCGGGACCATGGTGTTCTCTGAGGAAGTCATGAAGGACTACCTCCCCAAGGACATTTGGAAGCGCCTTGCTGCAACCCTCGAGGGCGGTGAGCCGCTCGACCTGGATGTGGCCAACGCCGTTGCCCACGCCATGAAGGTCTGGGCCATCTCCAAGGGCGCGACGCACTACGCGCACTGGTTCCAGCCGCTTTCGGGTATTACTTCCGAGAAGCACGACAGCTTCCTGGAGCCCAACCACGACGGCACCGCCATTACCAAGTTTACGGGCAAGAACCTCATCCAGGGCGAGCCCGATGCCTCGAGCTTCCCCAACGGCGGCCTGCGCGCTACCTTCGAGGCCCGTGGCTACACCGCTTGGGACCCCACTAGCCCCGCCTTTATCAAGGACGATGTCCTGTGCATCCCCACGGCTTTCTGCTCCTACACGGGCGAGGCCCTGGACAAGAAGACCCCGCTGCTGCGCTCCATGACCGCGCTCTCGCGTGAGTCCAAGCGCGTTTTGGCGCTGTTTGGCAAGACTCCCAAGAAGGTCGTTCCTTCCGTGGGTGACGAGCAGGAGTACTTCCTGATCAAGAAGGACGCCTATCGCAAGCGCAAGGACCTGGTCATCACCGGCCGCACCCTCTTTGGTGCCGCTCCCTGCAAGGGCCAGGAGCTCGAGGAACACTACTTTGGCGCTATCCGCCCCACCGTCTCGGCCTATATGAAGGATTTGGACGATGAACTGTGGGCGCTTGGCATTCCCGCCAAGACCAAGCACAACGAGGTTGCTCCCTGCCAGCATGAGCTCGCCCCGGTCTATGGCGAGGTCAACGAGGCCATCGACCAGAATCTGGTCATGATGGAGAAGATGAAGCTCATCGCCTCCCGCCACGACTTGGTCTGCCTGCTGCACGAGAAGCCCTTCGAGGGCATTAACGGTTCGGGCAAGCACAACAACTGGTCGCTTGGCACCGAGTCCGAGAATCTGCTCGATCCGGGCGACACCCCGCTCGACAACCTGCAGTTCATCGTCTTCCTCACCGCGGTGATCGAGGCCGTCGATAACTATCAGGAGCTCCTGCGTGCCTCTGTTGCCTCGGCCGGCAACGACCATCGTCTGGGCGCCAACGAGGCTCCTCCGGCGATTATGTCCATCTTCCTGGGCGACCAGCTTACCGAGGTCGTCGAGAAGATCATCGATGGCAAGGCTTCCGTCCATGCCACGCGCGGCGTGCTCGACCTGGGCGCCGATACCCTGCCCAAGCTGATGCAGGACAACACCGACCGCAACCGCACCTCTCCGTTCGCCTTCACCGGCAACAAGTTCGAGTTCCGTGCCTGCGGCTCCGAGCAGAACGTCTCCGACTCCAATCTGGTGCTCGATGCCGCCGTGGCCAAGTCGCTCAAGTCCTTCGCCGACGCGCTTGAGGGTACGCCCGAGGATGAGTTCCAGGACGCTGCGCTCGAGTACTGCAAGAAGGTCCTGACCGACCACCAGCGCATCCTCTTTTCCGGCGATGGCTACTCCGACGAGTGGCCCGTTGAGGCCGAGAAGCGCGGCCTTGCCAACAACAAGACCACGGCCGACGCCCTGCCCGCCTTTGTTTCCGATAAGGCCATCGCGCTCTTTGAGGAGACGGGTGTCCTGACCAAGGCCGAGGCCCAGTGCCGCTACGACTGCAAGCTCGAGAAGTACAACAAGCTCATGAACATCGAGGCCACCACGATGGTTCGCGAGGCGCGTCGTACCTATCGCCCGGTCATTACCGCCTATGCCACCAAGGTCGCTAAGGGCCTTGAGACTATTCGTGCGGCCGGTGCCGAGGCCGCCATGCAGTGCGAGCAGAACACGCTCAACAAGCTCTGCAACGGTATCACCACCATCAACGACTCCATCAAGGCGCTCGACGCCGTGCATCAGAAGGCCGAAGCCCTCGATGGTCAGGAGCAGGCCAATGTGTATGCACACGAGGTCGTTCCCGCTATGGATACGCTGCGCGCCGCCGTGGATGCCATGGAGGAGATCGTGGCCGCCGACTACTGGCCGGTTCCGACCTACGACGACATTCTGTTCTACGTGTAGAATGTAACTGACATATCGTCACGGTATTGAGCCGGGGTCCGCATCGTGCGGGCCCCGGCGTCCCCCGGCGATCGTGCGGCTCACCATCAACTTTTGGATAGATTGCATAGCCTCGGTTTTTCCCCGGCGGGCATGGCGGCTTGCGCCTCGGAGTGGAAGTGGAGCTATCATAG
>SKFA01001676.1_pt1 | contig 12338 bp, 10 predicted proteins | sample 4820291 | NCBI WGS metagenome assembly SKFA01 (sample SAMN11008795, study PRJNA524170) | human gut metagenome | isolation source: fecal sample from pouch patient p30 | place: Israel: Tel-Aviv | reverse complement strand
GTGATTAGGGAGGGTTTAGTCATGTTTCATAAATAAACAATGATTGACTATGGTCAAATGTGCCTCAAGACCACCTTTTAAGATATATTGATTAATAAGTTGATTTTGACTTTATCTATGATATAGTTGTGATAAATATAGGTTTGAATAAGGCAGACAAGCCTTGCCCTTGTTATGTTGATTAAATTTTCGATTATCAATACCTTTTTGGTATCCAAAATATGTGTCAAATGATTAAGGAAATTGAAGGGAACATGACCGAGATAAAATGCACCCGAAGCTTTCTCTTGCTTTGGCACGACTCAACATGAAGAAATTAACAAAAATCATGGCTAAACGAGATTGAGGAAAGGTGTTTCCTGTTCGTTTAACCATGATACTTGAAGTTATGAGTTATCAAAAAACAGAATTCGCTTAGTGAAGTGAATCTTAAAATGTAAAGTGTTACTCTCTTTATAGGGGAAATAGCTATCCTACAAGATTTGATAAAGCATCTAATTATTTAGCTTGTCGATAGTCTAAAATTTGAACATTGCTGTCAATCACCTCACCTGAAGCTTTGAGTTGGACACGTTTGTCTGTATTTTCAGTGATAGTCATGTCGTTTTCAAGGAACATTTCACCGTATTTTTTAAAATGTAGGGGCGCAAAGTTTGACGCGATGACGATATCAAAGATATCAGGGACTGTACCTTTATCAATGGCAATCAAACGATAGTTGGTACCAATGGAACATCCTTCCACAGGACGCCCTGTTTCACCAATTGTATTATCAAAATCTAATACAATATCGGCATCAGACCAGTCAGCTAGTCTAGCAAGTACTTGTTCGTCAAATGTAATTTTCATGAGATTACCTCCTACAGTTATTATACCGCTCCGTTCTCTTTTTTACAAAAGAAAGCGATTGATTTTGGTCTTAATAACAGATGTAAGTCGAATGTCAGTGGAGTGTATCTAACAGAAAATGATGGATTTTTGTTATAATTAAAACATGACAACTGCACACGATATATTAAAATCCATCTATGGTTATGAAAGTTTTCGAGATGGACAAGAAGCAATTATTAACAGTGTTCTATCTGGTAAACGAACGCTCGGCATCATGCCTACAGGTGGTGGGAAATCGCTGACTTATCAAATACCTGCGATTTTATCAGAAGGTCTGACGATGGTTGTCTCACCTTTGATTTCATTGATGAAAAATCAGGTTGATGAGTTGGTGGCGGCTGGTGTTTCTGCGACTATGATAAATAGCTCGCTAGATTTTGAGGATATAAAAAATCGTACTTATGATATCAAACAAGGCGTTTATCAAATTTTCTTTGTTGCACCTGAACGCCTAGAAGATGCTTATTTTTATAACTTTATCCAGTCTTTAAATTTGAGTTTGGTTGTTATTGATGAAGTACACGTTTTGTCCCAATGGGGGCATGATTTTAGACCTGCTTATTTGAGAGCAGTTGACTTAATTGAAGGTCTCAGTAATCATCCTAATGTCATGGCACTGACGGCGACTGCGACAGAAAAAGTACAAGCCGATTTGGTTCGTCTTTTAAATATTGAAGAAACGATTGTGACAGGATTTGCTAGAGCCAATCTCGCTATCAAAATCGAAAAAGGGCTGACAGACGCTGAAAAACGCAAGTATGTACGCTCTTATGTTAAAAATCATCCAGCTGATGTGGGCATTATCTATGCCGGAACACGTAAAAAAGTTGATGAAGTATGGGAATTATTGCAACAATCAGGTGTTTCTGCTGGCCGTTATCACGCCGGCATGTCAGATGAGGATAGAGAATCAGCTCAAAACGGCTTTCTCTATGATGATTTTCAAGTCATCGTCGCGACCAATGCCTTCGGCATGGGAATTAATAAAACCAACGTCCGTTATGTTCTACATTTGACAATGCCGGGGGCTATTGAGGCTTATTATCAGGAGATTGGTCGTGCAGGACGAGATGGTTTGCCTAGTGAGAGTGTCCTCTTATATTCAGCGCGTGATATTCAACTTCAACGTTTTTTCATCGACATGGCTGATAATCAAGATACCGCATATCGGCACAAAGAACTTGCTAAATTACAAGAAATGACAGCTTTTGCCAGCACTCAAATGTGTTTACAGCGCTACATTATCCAGTACTTTGGTGAAGAGATGGCTGATTGTGGAATCTGTTCCAATTGTACGGATGACCGCGAGTTGATTGATGTGACAGTTGATGCTCAGAAAGTACTGTCAAATATCGTCCGGATGAGCCAGTTACGTGAAGGCAGCTATTCTCGGACGCAAGTCGTGAATGTGCTACGCGGTAAATTGCCCGAAAAAATGCTCTGGACAGGCTTTGACACGCTCTCAACCTATGGTCTCATGGCAGACTGGTCAATCAAAAAACTCAATAGCTTTGTTGATTACTTGGTAGCAGATGGTTATTTGGATGTTGCGGGCGAGTATAATGGTCTCAGTATTTCCGAAAAGGGTGTTCAAGTTTTAAAAGGTGAGCAGATGGTTACCATGCGCGAAATTAAAGTCAAAGAAACGCTTGAGAAATCCCGTTCGACGAAACGGGAAGTCGGTGGTGAACTCTTTGAATTACTGCGAAAACAACGCACAGTCTTTGCCAAAGAATTGGCAATTCCACCTTTCATGGTCTTTTCAGACCAAGTTTTGATGAATTTGGCAGATGCCAAACCGCTATCTTTAACCGATATGTTGAATGTCTCAGGCATTGGCGAAAAAAAAGCCGACCAATTTGGTCAAGCTTTTCTCAAAGTAATCCAAGACTATGCCAGCTAAAACGTCCTTTTCTATAGAATAGGCGTTTTTTTAATTTTGCACAACAGCAACAGTTTTTTACCGATTTCGTATTGTTTTGTCAAAAGAATGCCGATTTGGTAAAAAATTAACGGTTTTCCTACCATTTTCGTATTGTTTTGCCAAAAGAATACCGGTTTGGTAAAAACTCAATGGTTTTCCTACCGATTTGATATTATTTTTTAAATTGATCGAGCAGTCGTACAGAAATAGACGATGAACGGCTGCCGATTACTATCGCCGATTGTTCATCACCTATTTTTAAGAGCATGCATTTTTATCTCTCTGTTTATTTGGCGTCCAACAGCTCTGTTGCTTTAATTTCAGCAATATTATGTGTGCCTGCTAGTTGCATGGTAATCAGGAGTTCTTTTTTGAAATGATTGAAGACATCGGTCACACCTTGACTACCACCGAGATTAAGGCCCCAAAGCATTGGTCTACCGATGCCAACAACATCAGCACCACTTGCTAGCGCTTTGAAAATATTTTGTCTCCGACGGACACCGAAATCAAAAACAATTGGCACGCGTTTATTAACAACTTTTGCAATATTGGCTAGAACATCGAAACTAGCAGGACCACCATCTAATTGTCGGCCACCGTGATTAGAAATCCAGATGCCATCTACCCCAGCCTCAATCAAAGGTTCAACGTCTTTAGGAGACTGAACGCCTTTGACGAAAACGGGTAGGTGCGTATAGTCTTTGATGAAAGCAATATCCTTCAGTCTTAAAGCTTGTTTGGCTTTAGCATAAATGGCTGCGATGCCTTCACCAGAGCCTGTTTCACCGTCAGAAGATAGTTTAGACCATTCTTCTAAGTTGCGCATGACATTTGGGAAGGTAAAGTTGTTGACAATATCTGCCTCACGATAGCCACCAAGAGTGGAATCGGCAGTTAGAATAATCGCTTTGTAGCCATTTTTGACGGCTTTATCGAGAATCCAGCGGTTGAAGTTATCGTCTTTACTCATGTAAAGTTGGAAAAATTTAGGCGATTCAGGAGCAACTTTAGCCACATCATCAACGGTTGCATTGCCATAAGTTGATAAGCTGAAAATTGTGCCAGCATCCGCAACACCTTGAGCTGTATCAAGTTCAGCATTTTGATGGACTAGACCATGTGCTGCAATTGGGACGGCAATAATAGGTGCAGAGAGTTTGAGACCCAAAAATTCAGTTGTCAAATCAGGATTTTCAATATCCTGTAAGACACGTGGTTCAATCAATTTATGGTTAAAAGCAAGGGGATTAGCTTTTAAAACTAATTCGTCCTCTGCAGCGCCAGACAGATAACCGAAAGCGCCTTTTGCCATATTGACTGCAACTTTGGATTCAAGTGCTGGAATATCCACGATATCAATGTGGCGTTCTTGTGTTGAAGTGATGTAACTCATGATGTGCTCCTTTTTTCTATGAAATAAGAAATACGACAATTGACAATGTAGTGAACATGTATCACTGTATTTAATAAAGTCTGTAAGCCAGTTTTTATTCCGTTAAGAATAGAAAAATAATCCTTATTTTACCCAGAATTTAGCCAGACTAGACTCATTAAATATTTACAATTTTATTATGCGCTTATTTGTCAAATATTTCAAAAGTTAACTTACTTTAATTTTACTTTTCTGACTAAATGGACTATAATTAAAATGTAGGTTTTTACAAAAAAATTAGAATTTATTATATTAGGAGACGTCCAATGTCTAAGAAGAAAATTATCGTGATTGGTGCTGGCTTTGCTGGTGTCAAGGCGGCCAAAACCTTATCTAAAAAACTTAAAAATGAAGCAGAAATCACCTTGATAGACAAACACAGCTATCAAACGATGATGACGCAGTTACACGAAGTTGCGGCTGGCCGTGTACCATTTGCCAATACGCAATATGATTTGCAAAAATTATTTGCACATCGTAAGAATGTGCAAATTTTGACAGATGAAGTTATCGGATTAGACAAGACAGCAAAAAAAGTCACAACAAAAGCGAGTGGTGTTTTAGACTTTGATTATGTCATCGTAGCTATTGGTGGTGAACCAAACGATTTTGGCGTGCCAGGTGTTAAAGAAAACGCCTTTACCTTGTGGTCAATGGAAGATGCACTTAAAATTAAACGTCATCTAGAAACAGTTGTTGAACAAGCATCGCTTGAACATGACGAGGCCAAACGCAAGGCTTTGCTTAATTTTGTCGTAGCGGGTTCTGGCTTTACCGGAATTGAAATGGTCGGTGAACTTATCGATTGGCGACAAGTCGTAGCGCGTGACTATAAGCTAGATGAATCAGAAATCACGCTCAATGTCGTTGAAATGATGCCAACGATTCTCAACACTTTAGATCGTTCTGATGCCGATAAAGTGGTCAAGTATCTCGGCAAGAAAAACGTTAACCTTCTTTTAAATCACGCGATTACAGAAGTCGCAGCTGACCATATCAAAATCAAAGATGGCGCTGATATTCCAACCCATACCTTGATTTGGACAACTGGCGTGCAAGGCAATACCCAAGCCGCAGCTTACGGTCTTTCCGAAAGTGAACGTGGTCATCGTTTGACAGCCAACGCCTATATGGAAGCGCAAGGTTTTGAAGGTCAAGGGATTTATGTCGCTGGTGACGTGTCAGGTTTCATCGAAGAGGCAACAGGTCGCCCAACACCTCAAATCGTTGAAGCTGCTGAACAAACAGCGCATACAGCCTCTGAAAATATCATCGCAGATATCAAAGGCGGCGAAAAACACAAATTTGTCGGTAAGTATCAAGGCACTATGGTATCAGTGGGCTCTAAATGGGGTGTCGCATCCCTCATGGGCAAATTCCATTTGTCAGGTTTCTTTGCTATGGCAGTTAAACACTTGATTAATATCTTGTATATCTTGCAAATTGGCAGCCTCTGGTATTTCTTCACTTACCTAAAAAATGAATTCTTCCACACACCAAATGAGCGCAACATTTTCCGTGGACATACCTCTCGTTTAGGTAATGTCCTCTGGTCGGTTCCTCTACGTATTTTTTATGGTTTTGTGTGGTTGACAGAGGCCTCTACCAAAGTGGTCGGCGACGGCAAACTCCTGAATCCCACAACTTGGTTTGGTAAAGGGTCATGGTTTACAGATGACCTCCATTTTCCATTTGCATGGCTCAGAGAAACAGCGTCAACCGCAGCGGATGCAGCAGCCGGAGCCTCAACAGGTGCAGCTGAGACAGCAACGAAAGCAGCCGATGCCACAGCAGCAGCCAGTGGTGCAGCAACATCTGGTGCAGCTGAAGCGACAAAATCAGCCGCTGAATTTGGATTGTCTTATTCTTATGGCCATGAACCAATGGCAGTCCTAGACAAAATTCCAAACTGGTTAGAGCCTATCTTCAAATTCATGATTCCAAACAAAGAAGTGGCACTTTTCATGCAGAAATTCATGTCGATTGTCGAAGTTGCCCTTGCACTTGCCTTAATTGTTGGTGCCTTCACTTGGATAGCAGCTGCAGCAACTGCCGCCTTGACTGTCATGTTCTCCCTTTCAGGTATGTTCTATTGGGTCAACATCTGGTTCATCTTCGCCGCTATCGCCCTGATGAATGGTTCAGGTCGCTCGTTTGGCTTGGATAAATGGATTCAGCCTTGGCTACAAAAACATTTCTTTAATTGGTGGTATGGTAAATCTAAATCCTTATATAAATAAAAATAGAACACAAATCATCCAGAATTAAACGTCTTAGGGCGTTTTTTTTGATATAATGAAACTTATGAAAATAGTCATCTTAGCAGGGGGACCTGCAACAGCTTTTGATGCTTTAATTAAGGCACATACAAGTAACGCCGATACTTTTTTTATCGGTGTGGACCGTGGTGCATATCGTTTGATGCAGGCTGGTTTTCCAGTTCATCTTGCAATTGGTGATTTTGATAGTTTGAATTCAGAAGAATATGCGGCGGTTCGTGCTTATGCAGATGACATCCAGCAATCACCTGCTGAAAAAGATGATACAGATTTAGAGCTTGCAGTTTTAACTGCTATGACACAGTTTCCGGACGCTAGCGACATTTTAATTTTGGGTGGATTGGGCGGTCGATTTGACCATGAAATTCAGATATTTTATTTGGTTTTGCAAACTAGATTTTCTGGGTTATTGTCTAAAATTACCTTGCTAGATGCACAAAATGTTATCAGATTTGTAGGGCCAGGCCGACATATGCTAAGAAAAATCCCTCAGATGACTTATTTGGCTTTTGCTAGTTTGACCCCCGTGATAGGATTTTCAATCAGTCAAGCCAAGTATGACTTGCCAAAGACTGATTTTCCGTCAAATTTTTCTCTTTCTTCAAATGAGTTTGTTGATAAGCGTCCTGTTACCATTGACTTCGAAACAGGAATAGTTGCGGTGATTCAATCCAGGGATTGAGTAAGTCGAAAGGACAACTATTAAATTTATAGAGTAGTTTAACTTGACAATTATAGTTTACAGTTGTAAACTATAAATAGAGGTGATGATATGAAAATAAATATATCAGACTCAGAGATGGTCGTGATGCGAGCGATTTGGACTTTGGAGCAAGCATCCGTTGACCAAATAGCCTGTCAAATCGCGGCATCTAACGACTGGTCTGTAGCAACAATAAAGACCCTTTTAGGGCGGTTAGTAAAAAAAGAAATGCTTGCAACGACAAAATCAGGTCGGAAATTTATCTATACACCGACCATGTCTGAATGTGAGGCAGTCGGCTTGATGGGTCAAGAACTACTTGATAAGGTTTGCGCTAAAAAGCATGTGGATGTTTTGGTCAATTTAATTGATGATGCTAAGCTTACGGCAGAAAATCTGCAAATTATTCGTGAGGCATTAGCGGAAAAGACGCCAGCTTGTCATGTGACTTGCGATTGTTTAGAAAAGTTCAGTGCATGTACTTGTGACCATGATCATGCCACTGATGATATGAAAGTAATGGAGGTTATCTCATGATTAAAACACATTTAAAAATTGAAGGCATGACTTGCCAACACTGTGTGTCACACGTGACTGAGGCGCTTGAAGGTGTTTCTGGAGTCGCATCTGCTAAAGTCAACCTCAAAAAAGGTGAAGCAGTTGTGAAATCAGAAGATACGCCGCTTGAACAGTTAAGTGCAGCGGTTGCTGCAGCTGGCTATAAAGTGGTCTAGTTTAGTATCGTGATAAAGCGGTGGCTCGAATATAAGCCACTGCTTTTTTTAAAAATAGGAAAGACTATTAATATGAAAACACAATCTTTTGTCATTACAGGCATGACCTGTGCTAACTGCGTGATGCGCGTTGATAAAGCGTTGAATGACTCTGATAAAATTTTAGAAGCCAGTGTTAACTTGGCAACAGAAAAAGCCAAAGTGGTGATGCAGGATGACTGTGATGTTGAGACCGTGATAGAAACAGTTCGACAAGCAGGTTATGGTGCGATTGTTGATGATAAAGCGCATCGTGAAAAAATTCGTCAGGCAAAGGAGCGCGCAGAGAAAAACCTTTTTTGGTCCTTTGTACTGTCAGCTATTTTAACCATGCCAATGTTACTTGGTATGGTTGCTGGTACTTTACATGTGCATAGTTTGATGATTTTTCATAATCCAATCATGCAGTTAATTCTTGCCACACCTGTTCAGTTTATTTTTGGGGCTAGATTTTATAAAGGTGCCTACATGGCTTTGAAAAATAAATCAGCTAATATGGATGTGCTTGTTGCACTTGGCACAAGTGTTGCCTACATTTCCAGTCTCGTTTTTGGATTGTTCATGGGGAATATGTCAGCAGTTAATTTTGAATCTGCTGCGGTGATTATCACATTAGTCCTACTCGGAAAAAATCTAGAAAATCGGGCCAAGAAAAATACATCTGCTGCGATTTATAGTCTGCAAAAGAAACAAGCTAAAACGGTTCATCTCCTAAAGGATAATCAGGAAATTGAGACACCAGTTGAGACGATTGCTGAAAATCAAGTCATTCTTGTTAAACCGGGTGAACGTGTGCCACTAGATTTAGAAATTTTGTCTGGACAAGCAAGTTTTGATGAGTCCTCACTAACTGGTGAAGCAGTTCCGGTAACAAAAATAGTAAGCCAAACAGTCATGGAAGGTGCAGTCAACTTAGATGGCATCATCACTGCTCGTGTTATCCATACATTGGATGATTCTGCCATTTCACAAATGATGGCAGCTATGTCAGAAGCACAGGCCACCAAGCCAGAAATTCAGAAAACGGCAGACCGGATTTCAGCCATTTTTGTCCCCGTCGTATTAGGCATCGCCTTGATAACCTTCCTTCTAACAGCTATCTTCACCAAAGATATCAGTCAAGCGCTCTTACATGCGACCAGTGTGCTCGTCATTTCTTGTCCATGTGCCCTAGGCTTAGCGACACCCACGGCTGTCATGGTAGCAACGGGTCTAGGCGCTAGAAACGGTATTTTGATTAAAGATGCCAACGCACTTGAACACAGCAAACACATCTCGACTGTGATTTTTGATAAGACTGGCACGATTACGACAGGTCACTTTCAGCTGGCTAATTGGTCAGGGTCTGACGAAGACTTTCAAATTCTAGCTAGCTTGGAAAGTTTTTCTAACCACCCCTTGGCACAAGCTTTGAAGCAGACAGAACCGTTACCTGTTTCAAACTTTCAAGAATTGGCTGGTCGTGGTCTAACTGGGGTAATTCAGGGTCAAGTTTATTTTGCAGGGAATGCTGATTTAATGGCAGAGCAGGGGATAGACGTTTCTGCATCCTCAGACACTAGCATCTATCTAGCAACTGCGACAAATCTACTAGGTATTGCGACCTTCTCATCTGAAATCAAAGCAGACGCTGCTCAAACGATAGCCGACCTTGCCCGAATGGGCATCAAAACAACCATGTTGACGGGAGATAATGAGACGGCAGCTGCTAAAATCAATGCACTTGTCAATGTTGATACAGTGATTGCGCAAGCTAATCCAGTGAAAAAAGCACAAGTCGTCAGTAGCACAGCAGATGCTATGATGGTTGGAGATGGCATTAATGATTCTGTCGCTCTATCCAGTGCTTTGGTTGGTGTGGCTATGGGGTCAGGTAGTGATATCGCCATGCAGTCGGGGGATGTGGTTATCACGTCCGAAAATTCGCTGTCGAAAATTATCAGTTTGATTCGTTTGTCTCAAAAGACAGTCGGAAAGATTCATCAAAATTATTTCTGGGCCTTTATTTATAATCTTGTTGGGATTCCGCTTGCGGCATTTGGGTTGTTAAATCCAATGTTTGCAGCGCTTGCGATGAGTTTATCAAGTGTGAGTGTCATTGTGAGCTCACTCATGCTTAATACGAAAAAAATCTGACCATGTGTTGGTTTTTTTGTTTGGCTTTGATTTTAAGGTGTATCAGTCTGTTACCATATGGTTGGGAAATTTTGCTTAGTCTGGTCTTGGACTGCTGAGTGGGGTGTGATATAATAAAGCATAATGAAAAAACAAAAATTAACTTTTGATAGCCGAATTGATTACGCGTTGATTTTACCAGCGTTTTTGCTGAATTTGATAGGTCTACTAGTGCTTTATATAGCAACAAGCCATGATTATCCAACTCGTGTCGCAAAAGTCATGACACAACAGATTACATGGGGGATTGCTGGGGTTGTTGTGGCACTTGTTGTCATGCATTTCGATGCTAAGATGCTTTGGAAATTTACACCAATTTTATATGGTCTTGGTATTGTACTTATGATTCTACCCTTGAAGTTTTATGATCCTTTAACGGTTTCGTTGACGGGTGCTAAAAACTGGGTTTATCTGGGAGGGAGTAATCTATTTCAACCTTCTGAATTCATGAAGATTTCCTATATCTTACTAATGGCACGAGTCGTCGTGAGTTTCCAAAATAAGCTAAAGAAACGTTTGTTAAAAGATGATATCTTGCTGATTTTATATATGTTTCTGGTAACCTTGCCAGTCATGGTGCTATTAGCAGCACAAAAAGACTTTGGTACCGCGCTTGTCTTTATGGCAATTTTTGCAGGTATTGTTGTTGTTTCAGGTATTTCTTGGCGGCTTATTTTACCTGTTGTGGGTGTAGTTGCCTTGCTTGGCGGTGGGATTATTTTTCTCACAACCTTTGATGCCGGACGAGATTTTTTAAGATCTGTTGGTATGGATAACTATCAGATCCTACGGATAGACGCTTGGCGGGATCCATTTGCTAATGCGCAAGGCTCAACATACCAGCAAGCCCAAGGCTTATTGGCAATTGGGACTGGTGGCTTGTTTGGTAAAGGGTTTAACGTTGCTAATATCAGCGTTCCAGTACGTGAGTCTGATATGATTTTCACGGTTATAGGTGAGAACTTTGGTTTCCTAGGTTCAGCGTTTGTCATTTTCTTGTATTTTATTTTAATCTATCGCATGATTCGGGTAACGATTCGTGCCAATAATCAGTTTTATATCTATGTTTCGACTGGGATTACGATGATGATTCTCTTCCATGTTTTTGAAAATATCGGTGCGAATATTGGCGTACTACCATTGACGGGTATCCCACTGCCTTTTATTTCTCAAGGGGGGAGTTCGCTTATTGGTAACTTGATTGGGATAGGCTTAGTATTATCTATGAAATATAATCAGGAACCGGAATTCACGCTGGAACACCTCAAAAATCAAGTGAGTAGAACAGAACGTTACAGAACAGAATAACTGTATTACAACAAATATATCACATACCACTTTGCAAAGTGGTATTTTTGTTATATAATTAATTTATCAAATAAAAGAAAGCGTTTGCAACAAAAACAATGTAAACGGAGATGGTACTCACAAATGACAACTACAGTAAAATTATTCTGTTCAGCAGGCATGTCAACTTCACTATTTGCACAAAAAATGCAACAAGAAGCTGAAAAACGTGGTCTTGACTTTGACGTTAAAGCTTACGGACTTGCAGAAGTAGATTCAGAAGGTCCTAAAGCTGACGTTATCATGATTGGCCCACAAGCACGCTACATGGTTGACGAAGTGACTAAGAAATTCCCAGAAACACCAGTTAAAGATATTCCAATGCAAATGTATGGTTTGATGCAAGGCGATAAAGGTCTTGATCTTGCTATCGAACTTAAAGGATAAAAGTTTAAGGACACCTCTAAAAACTCAGATTTGCCCCTTTAGGCTAAATTTTCCTATCGCGTCGTTATTGCTCCGCATCTTGCAGTAGCACAGCACTTTCTTTGGCGAGTAATCGCAGCCGCAAGCTTTGTCGCAATGCCTATCGCTAGAAAAATTTAGCTCAAAAGTCATCAAAGCACTTTATGCGGCGAGTAACCGCAGCCGCAAAAGCAGTTTTTAGAGGTACCCTTAATAAAATCACTTGAAAAGGTGGTTTTTTTGTGTTAAAATGATAAAAAATAATGAAGGTATCGGCGTTCAAACGTTGATAAGGTGGGGTCCATTGCGCATTTAAGTGATTGAAAATTTTTAACGAATTTTTATTAAGCTTATTTGTGCGGACTTTTCACCTTGTATGTCAGAACTAACATGCTCTCTTTTTATG
>SKFA01001672.1_pt1 | contig 12354 bp, 10 predicted proteins | sample 4820291 | NCBI WGS metagenome assembly SKFA01 (sample SAMN11008795, study PRJNA524170) | human gut metagenome | isolation source: fecal sample from pouch patient p30 | place: Israel: Tel-Aviv | reverse complement strand
AATATATAGAATATTATATCACAGATTTGGTGAAATGAATAGCTTGACGTTTGAGGAAAAACACGGTAAACTAGATACAGACAAAACGAGGGGAAACAACAAAATATGCCCCTTTTTGATGACAGGAGAAACTGACCATGGCAGATGAACTGACCCCTGAAATGCTTCAGGAAGCACAGCCGGATCTTTTGACCCTTGAGGACGAAGACGGCAAGGAATGCACCTTTGAAGTGATCGACGCGACCGAAGTAAACGGCACCCGCTACCTGGCCGTGATCCCCTATCAGGAAGATCCCGAAAGCCTGGACGAAGAGGCCGAACTGATTCTGATGCGGATCGGCACCGATGAGGCCGGTGAATATATGGACATTGTGGATGACGACGAAGAACTTTTGACCGTTGGCAAAGTGTTTGAAGAGCGTCTGCGCGCCATGTATGACATCGACGATGACGATGTGGAAGGCCAGCCCTCTTAACCGCATCGCAGCACTTAGCTAAACCCTGCGTGGTTCGATTTGTTGCAGCTTTATATAATCCTACTAATCAATCTTTGGGAGCCCGGATTTGTCCCCCGCCGGATCGCAGACCTCCCGCCCCGTGTATACACGGCAAGCGGAAGAAGGGAGCGTGATTGCGGGTGCAGGGCACCCACCTGCCATATAACGGTAGGTTTTGATTGGCTGCAGACGGCCGCGCGGGATTTTTTGTACACCTTACAGGGGAAGGGAATGCCTTTCCCCTTTTTTTTCGCGCTGCTACGCTGCGCGAAAATGAATAATTCATAATGAATAAAGAATAATGTTGGTGGACCGCCTCGCGTTGCTCGGCTCAAGAAATGCGGCTTGGGCCTATCTTTAATATGCGTGCGTGGCACGCATACCAGCATTATTCTTTATTCTCTATTCTTTCTTAATTTTATCGAAAGGTTGTTGTCGTTTTGGGTAAGCAGATCAAAGCGGGCGAAAAGCTGCCGTTTTTCAAATACGATACCCCGTACAGCGCGGCCAACAGTTTCCGCCAGCTTTTGGCGGAGCATGCACCGCTGGTACTGGTGTTCATGAGCAACTTCGGCCACCCCATCACCCGCACCTTTGTGGGTCGGTATGCCGCCACCTATGACGAGCTGACCGGCGGCAGCCTGGCGCTGGTGGTGCGTTCCCGCGCGGACCGCCTGGCCCGCAGCGTGGGGCCGGATACCCTGCCTTATCCTCTGCTGTGCGATGCGGACGGCGTTCTGTATGACCTGCTGGATATTCCCACCCGCAGCGGAGCGCTGAGCACCTACAGCCTGGAAGCATGGCAGATCATGCGGGATGCCAAGCGCCGCGGCTATCACTCGCCTGCCAACGGTCAGCAGCAGCTGCCGCTGACCCTGGTGCTGGACAAGGACGGCACGGTGCTGTTCAGCCATTACGGTGCCAGCCTGACCGATGTTCCGGCGGACTGCGGTGCGGCCCAGTCCTTGTTGGAAGATCTGGACGTAGCCAAGCCGGTAGATGTGGACGATGCCGATGTGACCATCTATGCGGACCCCGGCGCAGCGCCGGATATTCCCGGCCTGACTCCGCATGTACATGAATACGCCCAGCCGAACCTGGGTGAAACCGGCGTTTTCAGCGTGTTTGACGACGCCTATAAAGACGAAGAGTAAGCAAAACAAAACCCGCGCCCCTTCCGCTGTGTTGTACCACAGCTGGCAGGGGCGCGGGTTTTTATTGCTTTATAGGGTGTTGTTTACTGCATCACTGCGCCCAGGTTGGCGGAAGCCACCATGCGGGCGTAACGGGCCAGCCAGCCGGACTTGACGTTCGGCTCCGGCTGAACGTAAGCAGCCTTGCGGCGTGCCAGCTCTTCATCGCTGACGGCCAGATGGATGGATGCTTCGGGGATGTTGATCTCGATGGTATCTCCTTCTTCAATCAGGCCGATGGGACCGCCGGAAGCAGCCTCCGGGCTGACATGGCCGATAGCAGCGCCGCGGGAAGCGCCGGAGAAGCGGCCGTCCGTGATCAGGGCCACGGTGGTGTCCAGCTTCATGCCAGCCAGTGCGCTGGTGGGATTCAGCATCTCACGCATACCGGGGCCGCCCTTGGGGCCTTCGTAACGAATGACCACCACATCGCCGGGTACAATCTTGCCGTCATAGATGGCCTGGATGGCGGTTTCCTCGCTGTTAAACACGCGGGCCGGGCCGGAGTGGACCTGCATTTCCGGTGCAACGGCGCTGCGCTTGACCACACAGCCGTCCGGGGCAATATTGCCCCACAAAATCTGCAGGCCGCCGGTCTTACTGTAGGGATTCTCGATGGAGCGGATGGCCTTATCGTTCATGATGTGGGCACCGGCGATGTTCTCGCCCAGCGTTTTGCCGGTAACGGTGGGAACATCCAGATCCAGCAGCCCGGCCTTAGCCAGCTCTGCCTGCACAGCGGGAATGCCGCCAGCAGCGTACAGATCCGGCATGTGGGTGGGGCCTGCGGGAGCCAGGTGGCAGAGGTTCGGGGTCTTAGCGCTGATCTCGTTGAAGAGCTTCAGGTCAATGGGCACACCGGCTTCGTAAGCGATGGCCAGCAGGTGCAGCACCGTGTTGGTGGAGCAGCCCAGGGCCATATCGCAGGTCAGGGCGTTGCGGATGGAGCGTTCGTTGATGATCTGGCGGGCGGTCACATTGTTCTTGACCAGATCCATGATGGCCATACCGGCCTTTTTGCCCAGCTGCAAACGCTTGGAGTAAACCGCCGGGATGGTGCCGTTGCCGGGCAGGGCAATGCCGATGGCCTCGCACAGGCAGTTCATGCTGTTGGCGGTGTACATGCCGGAGCAGCTGCCGCAGCTGGGGCAGCAGTTGCAGGTGCAGTCCTCCAGCTGATCTTCGGTGATCATACCGGCCTTGTAAGCACCCACGGCCTCGAACATCTTGGAAAGGCTGACTTCCTCGCCGCCGTAGGTGCCGGCCAGCATGGGGCCGCCGGAGCAGACCACCGCGGGCACATCCATGCGGACCGCGGCCATGACCATGCCGGGCACGATCTTATCGCAGTTGGGCACCAGCACCAGGCCGTCCAGCTGATGGGCCATCAGCATGGTCTCCACGCTGTCGCAGATCAGCTCGCGGGAGGCCAGGGAGTATTTCATGCCTACATGGCCCATAGCGATGCCATCGCAGACACCAATGGCGGGGATCAGGATGGGGGTGCCGCCCGCCATCTCCACACCGGCCTTGACGGCATCGGCGATCTTATCCAGATTCATGTGGCCGGGCACGATCTCGCTGTAAGCGCTGACCACGCCGATCAGCGGGCGCTCCAGCTCCTCGGGGGTGTAACCCAGTGCGTAGAATAAGCTTCGGTTGGGGGCCCGCTCCGAGCCCTTGGTCACGTTGTCACTTCTCATGGTTTGTTCCTCTTTTCCTTATAGCAAAAGACCCCCTCCCAAAGGAGGGAGCCTTTCTTAGTTTTAAAAGCAGCTTTTGGCTGAACTCCTTCCGTCATCGCTTGCGCGATGCCACCTCCCTCACGGAGGGAGGCTTCACGCTGCGGTCAGACAAAAGGCTCCCTCTTTGAGGGGGCTGTCGCCGCAGGCGACTGGGGGAGTTAATTACTTCTTCAGCCAGCTCATCATGCTGCGCAGCTCTGCGCCCACCTTCTCGATGGGGTGTTCGGCCTGCATCCGGCGCTCAGCCAGGAAGTGGACCTTGCGGCCGCCCTTGGGGCTCATCTCGGTCAGGAACTCGGAAGCAAAGGTGCCGTCCTGGATCTCGGTCAGAACCTTCTTCATCTCCTTGCGGGTCTCCTCGGTGATCAGGCGCTTGCCGGTGCGGTAGTCGCCGTACTCAGCGGTGTTGGAGATGGAGTAGCGCATCTTGGAGAAGCCGCCCTCGTTGATCAGGTCAACGATCAGCTTCATCTCGTGGCAGGTCTCAAAGTAGGCCATCTCGGGCTCGTAACCGGCCTCCACCAGCGTATCGAAGCCGGCGTGGATCAGCTCGGAAACGCCGCCGCACAGCACGGCCTGCTCGCCGAACAGATCGGTCTCGGTCTCCTCCTTGAAGGTGGTCTGCAGGATGCCTGCACGGCCTGCGCCGATGCCGGAAGCATAAGCCAGAGCGATGTCCTTTGCCTTGCCGGTGTAATCCTGCTCCACGCAGATCAGAGAGGGGCAGCCCTCGCCCTCGGTGTACAGGCGGCGGACGATGTGGCCGGGGCCCTTGGGAGCGATCATGATCACGTCAACGTTCTTGGGCGCGGTGATGGTCTTGAAGTGGATGTTGAAGCCGTGTGCAAAGGCCAGAGCCTTGCCCTCGGTCATGTAGGGAGCCACCTGGGTGTTGTAGATATCGGCGCACAGCTCGTCGGGCACCAGCATCATAACAACGTCACCGGCCTTGGCAGCCTCTTCCACTTCCATCACCTTGAAGTTTTCGTGGGTGGCAGCGAACTCGGAAGCCTTTGCCCAGTGGGCAGAGCCCTTGCGCAGGCCGACCACAACGTTGACGCCGCTCTCGGCCAGATTCTCAGAGTGTGCATGACCCTGGCTGCCGAAGCCGATGACAGCGACGGTCTTGCCGTCCAGCACGCCGAGGTTGCAGTCGGAATCGTAGTATTTCTTGATAGCCATAATCGTTAGTCTCCTTTTACATTAACTGGTTGGTTTATCTTCCGGTCTTGTATGCTCTGTTCTATCTTTCGCTCACCCTGAGCGGAAAAGCAATGTGATTTATGCCCGTCTTGCGCCCGGCGGGGGCAGCTGGACGGAGCGCACCTCCTGCGGCGGCTTCTGGATATGCTGGTGCATCCCGCCGCGCTCCAGTGCGGTAACGCCGGTGCGGCACTGCTCAAGGATGTTGTAGCCCTCGAACATTTTCAAAAATGCGTCCAGCTTGTCCGGCCGACCGATGAGTTCAAACACCATGCTGTCCGGGGAAAGATCGATGATCTTTGCCTTGTAGATGCAGGCGATCTCCCGCAGCTCTGTGCGGTTGTGCACGTCCGATTCCACCTTGAGCAGCAGCAGCTCCCGCTCCAGCGCTTTTTCGCTGTCCAGCACGAACACCTGCCGGGTGACTTCCAGCCGCTCGGTCTGCAATACCAGCTGCTGCAAGGCCTTTTCATCGCTGGTAATGGTCACTGTGATGCGGCTGACTGCCGGGTCGTTGGTGGCGGACACCGTAAGGCTGTCGATATTGAAGCCGCGGCGGCAGAACAGGCTGGACACCCGGGCCAGAACGCCGCTCTGGTTGTCCACCAGCAGGCTGATGACCCTGCGCTGATCAGATTCCATGATGCTGTGTCCTCCTTATTCCATGATGATGTCGTTGATATCGCCGCCGCCGGGGATCATAGGCAGCACCTTTTCGTCCTTGTCGATGATGCACTCGATCCAGGTGGGGCCTTTCTGCTGCAAGGCATCTGCAAAGGCTTCCTGAAACTCCGGCAGATTGGTGCAGCGGTAGCCCTTCAGGCCAAAGCCGTCTGCCAGCTTGACAAAATCGGTCTTGCGGTGGGGGTCGGTCTGGCTGTAACGCTTGCCGTAAAAGCTGGTCTGCCACTGGCGCACCATGCCAAGCACCTGGTTATCAAAAATAACGGTGATGATGGGCAGTTCATAGCTGACGGCGGTGCAGCCTTCGTTCAGGTTCATGTGGAAGGAGGCGTCACCGGTAAACATCACCACACGCTGCTGGCGTCCCAGTGCCATCTGGGCACCAATGGCGGCACCGTAGCCAAAGCCCATGGTGCCAAGGCCGCCGCTGGTGATAAAGCCGCGGCTCTTGGTGTGGCGCAGGTACTGCGCCGCCCACATCTGGTGCTGACCCACATCGGTAACATACACGGCGTCGGGGCCGCACTGGTTGCACACCTCGCCGATGACCTGATGGGGCATCAGCCGGGTGGGGTCGGACACGGGATGGTAATCCTGTGCCTGCCAGCTCTGGATCATCGTCATCCAGTCTGGGTGCTTGGCGGGCTTGATCTGGGGCAGCATGGCGTTCAGCACATAGGCCGCATCGCCCACGATGGAAAGATCCACATCCACGTTCTTGCCCAGCTCGCTGGCGTCAATGTCGATCTGGATGATGGTGGCGTTCTTGGCAAAGGTCTTGGGGTTCAGCGCCACGCGGTCGGAAAAGCGGGTGCCCACCGCGATGAGCACATCACACTCCGCTACCGCCCGGTTGGAGGTGTAGCAGCCGTGCATCCCCAGCATCCCCAGATTCATCGGGTCGCCGTAGGGCACAACGCCTGCGGCCATCAGGGTGTAGGTGGCGGGGATCTCCGCCTTGTGCAGCAGATCCCGCAAGGGCTGGCAGCTGGCTGCGCTGCGCACGCCGCCGCCAAAGTACACCAGCGGACGCTGGGCGGCGTTGATGAGGTCTGCCGCCCAGTGCACCTGCTCCTCATTATAGGTAGTCACGGTGCGGATGGGCTCCGGCTGCTTGGGGGTGAACTCGCACACTGCTGCGGTCACGTCCTTGGGGATATCCACCAGCACCGGGCCCTTGCGGCCGCTCTGCGCAATGCGGAAAGCTGCCCGCATGGTGTCGGCCAGATCCTCTACCCGGCGCACCGTGAAGTTATGCTTTGTGATGGGCACTGTGATGCCCTCGATGTACGCTTCCTGAAAGCCGTCCTTGCCGATACTGCTGGTGGGCACGTTGCCGGTAAAGGCCACCATAGGCACCGAGTCCATATAAGCGGTGGCAATGCCGGTGACCAGATTGGTGGCACCCGGGCCGCTGGTAGCCAGCACCACGCCGGTGCGGCCGGTGGCGCGGGCGTAGCCGTCCGCTGCATGGGCTGCGCCCTGCTCGTGGGCGGTAAGCACATGGGTGATGCGGTCGGCATTCTTATACAGTTCGTCGTAAAGGTTCAGCACAGCGCCGCCGGGGTAGCCAAAAAGAGTGTCCACTCCCTGCTCGCACAGAACCTCTACAAAGATCTGAGAACCATTCAACTGCATGGTGTCGCTCCTATTCCTGTTCCACTTCTTATCCATTCCCTCGGGGAGAGCTTTTGAAAAAGAAAAAGTCCTTGTCCCCTGTTCCTTTCAAGAGACAAAGACCTTGTAACATCAAGCTCTCTGCGGTACCACTCTCGTTGGCGTGCTGTGCACACCCTCTCACGGGCTTCCAACAAAGCCCTGCACGGTAACGGCTGCAACCGGCGCTGCTTACAAGGGTTTTGCACCCGTTGGGCAGGCTGCTCCGGGATGATTTTCCGCACGAAACGCTGACTGCCTTGCACCAGACGGCAGCTCTCTGAACAGTGGGGATCGTGTGGTACTTTTTCCCATCTGCGCATTTGTTGATGTAAATTATACTATAAACCGGGCTTTTGTCAATCGACAATTTGTAACCTGAATCAGCCCAAAGATGAAGCATTTTTAACACCCCCTTGCATCCCCGCCCGAACCGCTGTATACTTTTGATATCCGCGTACCTGCGTTTTGTAGGGTATGTGCCAATGGAGAGGAAAAGGGATCTGCCTATGAAATTAAGAGAATGGAATGCCCATCTGCATGGGCTTGTTGTGTTCCGCGCCCTGCTGAACGACCCTGTTGTGGCAAGGCTTTTAGACCTGACCGACCGCATGGAGGCGGGCTGCTCCTCCTACGGCCCGGTGTGCGATGCCGTAGCCGCCCTTGAGGCCGCTTTGTTCGAGTATACCACCAACTGGGGCAGCTACCTGAGCAATGCTGTGCTGGAGGCCGAGACCATCTGCGTGCGGCAGGCCGCTGCCGGGCAGCTGGACGCGCTGCTGCAAAGCGCCCTGGACAGCGAGCTGCAGTTTTTGCAGCAGCTGTGCGGGCTGACGCTGGACGAGCTGTTCCAGACCGCCTACTCGGAGCAGGCGCAGCGGCCGGAACTGGCTTTCCTGCCCCGGTGGCAGACCTGTGAGCTCGACCTTGCCGCCGCCTACGCCCAGCGCATGAGCGAGGTGGGCAAAAAGGGCTACGGTATGTTTGCAAAGCACCATGTATTCACGGTGGAGAACGGCCAGCTTGTGCCGGTAAAATACCCCGACCCCCAGCGCCTTTCCGAGCTGCCCGGCTACGAGAAGGAGCGGGAAAAGGTGATTGCCAACACAAAGGCACTGCTGGCCGGGATGCCCGCCAACAATGTGCTGCTGTACGGTGACGCCGGTACCGGCAAATCCAGCGCGGTAAAGGCCATTGCCAACGAGTTTGCACCTGAGGGACTGCGGCTGGTGGAGGTGAAAAAGAACCAGCTGTATCAGATCCCCGACCTGATGGACAAACTGGCGGCAAACCCGCTCAAGTTCATCCTGTTCATCGACGACCTGAGCTTTACCGCCAACGACGACAACTTTGCCGCCCTGAAGGCCATTCTGGAGGGCAGTGTAGGCGGACGCGCCCAGAACATTGCGGTGTACGCCACCTCCAACCGCCGCCACCTCATCAAGGAAACCCTCTCGGACCGCACCGGCGACGACATCCATGAAGCCGACACCCGGCAGGAGTTGATGAGCCTTTCCGCCCGGTTCGGCCTTACGGTCACCTTCCAGCGGCCGGAGAAGGCACGGTTCGAGACCATTCTGGAGGAGCTGGCAAAGCAGCACAACATCCAGATGCCCACCGAGCAGCTGCTGCTCAAGGCCGAGGCCTTTGCCCTGCGTGCCGGCGGCCGCAGCCCCCGGGTGGCCAAGCAGTTCATCGAGCAATGCGAGGCCGGTGTGCAGAAGTAAATGCACCAGTTTTAAACGTTATCAAAAACGGGACACCAAAGCATCCGCAGATGCTCCGGTGTCCCGCTTTTCTTGTCTTATTTTTCGCTCAGTCCCGCACGGCGATGCACTCGATCTCCAGCTTTGCGCCCTTGGGGATGGCTGCCACCTGCACGCAGCTGCGGGCGGGGAACGGCTCGGCAAAGGCCTTGGCGTACTCTGCGTTCACTGCGGCAAAATCGTTGATATCGGCCAGAAAGATCACCGTCTTGACCACGTTGTTCATGGAAAGCCCCGCCTCGGCCAGTATCGCCTTCAGGTTAGCAAGGCTCTGGGCGGCCTGCTGCTCCACGGTATCGGCCATGGTGCCGGTGGCGGGGTCTACCGGGATCTGCCCGGAAACAAACACCATGTTGCCCAGATCCAGTGCCTGACTGTAAGGGCCGATGGCGGCAGGTGCGTTGGAGGTAGATACGACTTTCATAGTATATTTTCTCCTTTATATTACATCAAGTTTAGAACAAATTCGCTTTTTTCTTCGGATAGAGCCAGACGAGGGGGTAATTTCCCGTAAGCTGCTGCTTGCCTGCGCCCTCATCCGTCTGCTCACTACGTTCGCATCCACCTTCCCCGTCCGGGGGAAGGCTTTCACTCTTGCAAACGATGAAGTTTACACCCGCTCGGTGACCAGCTGGAAACCGGCCTTGGTCAGCTCGGTGCGGATCTGCTCGATCTGGGCGGCATCGCGGGTCTCCAGCGTCAGCTTGAGGAAGCAGCTGGAGATGGGCATATTGGGGTCGGAGCCGTCATGCTGCACCGACACCACATTGCTGCCGCAGCGGGATACCACCTCGGCCACCTTTTTCAGCTGGCCGGGCTTGTCCTCCAGCGCGATGGTCAGGTTTGCCTTGCGGCCGCTCATCACAAGACCGCGGGTGATGACGCGGTTCAGGATGTTCACATCAATGTTGCCGCCGGAGATGACGCAGGCCACCTTTTTGCCCTCCACCGGCAGCTTGTGGAACAGTACTGCTGCCACCGGCACAGCGCCTGCACCCTCAGCCACCAGCTTCTGGTTCTCCATCAGGGAGAGAATGGCCGCCGCCGTCTCGTCCTCGGTCACGGTAACGATATCGTCCACATACTGCTCGCATAGCTGATAGGTCAGCTCGCCCGGGGTCTTGACCTGAATACCGTCCGCAAAGGTGGAAGCAGATTTCAGGGTCTGGTACTTGTGCTCGTGCAGGCTGCGGTACATACTGGGGGCACCCTCGGCCTGTACGCCGTACACCTTGACCTCCGGGCGCAGGGTCTTGATGGCAAAGGCAATACCGGAAATCAGTCCGCCGCCGCCCACCGGCACCACCACAGCGTCCACATCCGGCAGCTGGTCAAGGATCTCCAAGCCGATGGTACCCTGCCCGGCGATGACCTGCTCGTCATCGTAGGGGTGGATAAAGGTCATGTCGTACTCCTTTTGCAGCTGCACGGCCTTGTCGTGGGCTTCGTCGTAGGTGCCGGGCACAAGACAGACCTCCGCGCCCAGATTTTTGGTGTTTTCCACCTTCATCAGGGGTGCGCCGTCCGGCATACAGACGATGCTGCGGATGCCGCGCCGGGTAGCCGCCAGCGCCACCCCCTGCGCATGGTTGCCCGCAGAGCAGGCAATGACGCCCTTGGCGCTCTCCTCCTCAGAAAGCTGGCTGATTTTATAGTAAGCGCCTCGCACCTTAAAGCTGCCGGTGGCCTGCAGGTTCTCGGTCTTAAGGTACAGCTGGCAGTCCTTGGACAGCTTGGGGGCTTCGATGAGGTCGGTCTTGCGCGCTACGTCCTTCAGTACAAAGGCGGCGTGGTAGATCTTATCCAGAGTCAGCATGACAGATACTTCCTTTATTTTTCGTGATGTCATCCAGTATAAGTTACAAAAATTGTTTTGTCAAATGAATTCCATTCACGATAAAAGGCGTAAAAAAGAGAAAGGCAGTGGTAAAGCCACCGCCTTTCTCTTTTTATTCTCATTACCGCCCACGGCCACCACCGCCGCCATGGCTGGAACCGCTGCCCATGCCACCGAAGCCGCCGCCAAAGCTGCCGCCGCCGAAACCGCCGCGCCCGGCACCGCCCCCGAAGGAGCCGCCGCCCATGCCGCCAAAGCCGCCGTAGAAGCCGCCCGGCGGGGGCGGGTTATGCGGGCCGCGCCGCCGTCCACGGGGAGGCCGCGGCCCACCGAAGCACCACAGCCAGCCGCAGGGACTGGCAAAAACATAGGCCATCGACCGGATAATAACGATGAGCAACACAACGCTGACCACAAGGGTCAGGATGTCGGTCAGGGTGCTGCCGCCGCGGCTCTGGCTGCCCTGATAGCCGGGCTGCACGGTGTTGCCGGTGCCGCCGGAAAGGCTGACCCCGTAAATATCCGCGATGGTGTTTGCCACGTTGCGGGCACAGGTGGTCACCGCGCCGTCATAATTCTTTGCGGCGAACTGGTCTTCCATGGTCTGGGCGATGGCGCTGGACTGCTTTGCCAGCGTGGTGTTGCGGAAGCCATCGCCATAGGTCAGGTAGTAGTCTCCGTCCGCATACTGCGCCGACTCCATCACCAATAAAATCAGCACGCCGTTGTTCTGGGAGGAGGAACCGATACCCCAGGCGTTGAAAGCCTGTGTGGCGTAATCCTCTGTGGAATCATTGCCTGTGTATTCTACTGTCAGTACACCGATCTGCGCGCCGCTGCAGCTGGATTCCAACTGGGCGTTCAGTTCGGTGATGGTCTGCACGGTGCTGCTGCTCAGCACACCAGCACCATCCACCACGCACTGATCTTTGGGCAGGCTGGGCAGCTGGGCGGCAAAGGCCGCCGGGCACAGCACCGCCGCGCTGAGCACCACGGCCAGCACCAGTGCGCTGATACGTTTTGCAAAGTTTTTCATGCGAAGGGTTCAACCTCCTTCACGCCGGACAAAGCGCCCAGCACACTGGCCGGGAAGCCGCCGACTTCCTTCTGATATTCATACACCGCCGTATTGTACTGCAAAGTACCAATGATGGTGGCTGCGCTGTTGAACTGACCGTACTGCCCCTGCACCGCGCCCATCTTCATGGGGTCGGCGGCCTGCTCCTGCAACTTTGCATACAGCTGGTCGATGGCAGCGCCCAGTGCCTGATCGGCCTGATACAGCGCGTGCATCGTGCTGCCCTGATAATAGGGCAGCGAGGTCAGCGACTGGCTTTTGCCGCCGTTCTGCACCGCCTGCAGGCAAGCGGAGAAATCGTTCAGTGCCTCCTGTGCAGCCAGCACCTCGGCGCTGTCTGCGCCAAGGGTGTTGGAGGCAGTGGTCAGAATATTCGCCGCCGTATTCTCCCGGGTGGTCAGCTCCTCGCTCAGGTTATAGCCGTTGTCGGCGGCGACCCCTGCGGTAAACCACTGGCGGGCGGTGTTGTACTTGCCCCGCAGCTTGGCGCTGCCAAAGCCGAAAAAAGCGGCCAGCATCACCACCACGCTCAAGGCCAGCGCCGCCGCCCGGGTGGAAAACGCTGCGGGCAGCTTTGCTTCCAGTGCGGCCAGCTTCTGCTGGCGCGGGGTCAGCGTTATGGTCTGCTCCGGCTTTGCCTTTTCGCGGTAGCTGCCCGCGTCAAAACCGCCGGGAGCGGTTTGTTTGTGCTGAGA
>SKFA01001664.1_pt1 | contig 12383 bp, 13 predicted proteins | sample 4820291 | NCBI WGS metagenome assembly SKFA01 (sample SAMN11008795, study PRJNA524170) | human gut metagenome | isolation source: fecal sample from pouch patient p30 | place: Israel: Tel-Aviv | reverse complement strand
CTTTTGCAGTAGCTTTCCAGGAGGAAGTGTGGTATGTTGTGGTTGAGAAAAAAGAGGAAAAAAGGAGGCTCGCCTATGACAAGAATGCGGTATGTAAAGATGGACCGGATCATGAACCATATGCTGATCCATGCCCTCCGGGAAGTGTTCCGGCAGGAAAAAGAACAGGGGCTTCCGGTGGATACCACAAGGGATCTGGTTCTGAAGCTGGCAGAGCAGGAAGAAGGAAAACTCTACCTGACAGAAGCCGAACACAGCAAATCCGTAGAAGCCTTAAATCAGCTCCGGGACACCTACCTGAAAAACGGACGCTATTCCGATGGGATCGACAGCGTCCTGTTAAAGATCATGAAATCCAGATACCGTCCATACCGTGGACGGGGAAGATGAAAGGAGGCGGTACAAATGTATCGAAATATGACAAGCGAAAGGCTGGAATCCATGCGGAGAAGATATCCGCCGGGAACTGAGGTTACCCTGAACAGCATGGAAGGGGAGAGCCATATGCCACCCGGTTTAAAAGGAACGGTGGATATGGTGGATGATGCAGGGCAGATCCACGTAAACTGGGAGAACGGAAGCAGCCTTGCTCTCGTTCCGGGCGTGGACAGTTTCCACATCACGGACCTGCCAAGAGCAGAGAGGACAAAGCAGCAGCCATCCCGGTAACAGGAAGCCGGAAGTCAGACTGGGTAATCTGGCTTGCCGGACTGCCAGTAATCTGGTGGGCAGCGATTCTGATTGCGGATGCCATCCAGCCGGGCAGGAATCTTTTTGCGCTGATGGAGGTTCTCACCGAAAAAATGAACCACCCCTTTCAGCTTCATTATACGGAATATACCATCAAGTCGGTGCTGGTCTGCACGTTGCTTTATGCAGCCGGGATCGGCATTTTTTATTCCAGCCAGAAGAACTACCGCAGAGGGGAAGAACATGGTTCCGCCAGATGGGGCGATGCCCGGCAGATCTGTAAGAAATACAGCCAGAAGCCGTACTCCCAGAACATCCTGCTGACGCAGAACTTCCGCATCAGTTTGGACACCCACAAGCACCGCAGATGTCTCAACATCCTCGTGGTGGGAGGCTCCGGTGCAGGAAAATCCAGAGGCTTTGCCCTGCCGAACATCATGCAGTGCTGCTGTTCGATGGTCATCACCGATCCGAAAGCCGAGCTGCTCCGAAAGACAGGCGGTCTGCTGGAAAAGAAGGGATATGAGGTGCGTGTCTTTGACCTCATCAATCCCGACACATCTTTTTGTTACAATCCATTCGAGTACGTCCACGATGACAAAGACGTGCTCCGCCTCATTTCCAATCTGATACAAAACACCACACCCAAAGGTTCCCAGTCCTCCGATCCGTTCTGGGAGAAGAGCGAGACCGCACTGCTTCAGGCACTGATGCTGTACCTGCTTCACGAAGCTCCGCCGGAAGAACAGAACTTTGCCATGATCATGGAGATGTTAGGTTCTGCCCAGGTAAAGGAAGAGGATGAGGACTACGAGTCCCCTCTGGACATTTTGTTTGACCGTCTGGAGATGCGGGACCCGGACAGCATTGCCGTCAAGCAGTATCACATCTACAAGCAGGCGGCAGGAAAGACCGCTAAGTCCATCCTGATCAGTGTCGGCGTCCGTCTGGCAGCCTTTAACTTGCCGCAGATCGCCAAGCTGACCAATACCAATGAACTGGACCTTTCCAGCATGGGCGAAAAGAAAGTTGCCCTTTTCTGCTGTATCCCGGATGCGGATACCTCTTTGAATTATCTGGTAGGCATGATCTACAGCCAGCTTTTCCAGACGCTTTATTACATGGCAGACCGTGTGTATGGCGGTGCCCTCCCGGTTCCGGTCAACTGCATCATGGATGAATTCCCGAACGTATCCCTGCCCAATGAGTTTGAAAAGATCCTGGCAACCTGCCGATCCCGTTCCATTTACTGCAGCATCATCATCCAGAACATGAGCCAGCTGAAAGCTCTGTTCAAGGACTCCTGGGAGAGTCTGGTGGGCAACTGCGATGAGTTTTTATATTTGGGCGGCAACGAAAAAGAGACACACAAATATGTATCAGAATTATTGGGAAAAGAAACCATAGACACCAATACCTACGGGCAGACCAAGGGAAAATCCGGAAGCTATTCCACCAACTTCCAGCAGAGCGGAAGGGAGCTTCTGCAGCCGGATGAAGTCCGTATGCTGGACAACAAGAATGCCCTTCTGTTTATCCGTGGGGAGCGGCCCATACTGGATGCCAAGTATGACCTGATGAAGCATCCCAACATCCAGTATACCGAGGACGGCGGCGCCGGCCCGTTCAACTATGCGAAAGCACCGCTGGCACATGACGATTTTACGTTTGACGAAACAAGATATGACGATTACGAACTGCTTCTGGATGAGGATATCATCGGGGAGCTTTTTTGATGGGAGGAATGCCAATGAATTTACTGAAAAATAAGAAACACACAGAAACCAAAAAAGAGACTGTACCGCTGAAGATGAAGAGGGGGCAGAAGAAACTCTTTGCCCTGTATGCAGTCATGGTACTGACCTTCTGCATCGGGGTAACCTGCGTTTACGCCGCAGGCGATCCGCTGACCGTAGTTAACAACCTGTCTACCTTTATCTTTTCCCTGATCCGTGCCATTGGCCTGATCCTGCTGGGATTTGGTATCGTGCAGGTCGGTCTGTCCTTAAAGAGCCACGATCCAAGCCAGAGGGCAAACGGATTTCTGACACTGGCAGGCGGTATCATCATTACCTTTGCAAAAGAAATCCTGGACCTGATCATGGGATAGGATGAAAGACCAGAAGGGGAGCCATGCGAAATGCTGGCTCCCGCTCACTTTTGCAGGATGGGAGGTGAAACTGTTTGAGTGATAACTGGATCGTACAGAATCTGAATTCTGCCTTGCAGACCTGGAGTGACAAGCTGGCTGAGATCTGGACACTGCTGACGCAAAGCCCGGAGAATTTCAAGGGCGGTGCGATTTGGAGCGTGATGACGAACATTAACGGTGGATTGAAAGCCATCGGGTACGCCCTGCTGGTTTTATTTTTTGCGGCAGGGCTTGTGAAAACCTGTGGGAGCTTCACGGATATGAAAAAGCCGGAACACGTAGTGAAAGCCTTTATCCGCTTTGCACTGGCACAGGGAGCCGTCATGTCCGGCATGGAGCTTCTGACTGCGATCTTTTCCATAGTGCAGGGCATCGTGACGAACATCATGTCCCACTCCGGGATGGCAGGGGGAACCGTAACGGAACTGCCCTCGGAGATCGTAGACAAGATCGAAGCGGTGGGGATGCTGGAATCCATCCCGTTATGGATTGTAACCCTGCTTGGCAGCCTGTTAATTACCGTGCTTTCCTTTGTGATGATCCTGACCGTATACGGGAGAATGTTCAAGCTGTACATGTACACAGCCATCGCACCAATCCCGCTGGCAACCTTTGCCGGGGAACCGACCCAGTCCGTAGGAAAGAACTTTATCCGTTCCTACGCCGGGGTATGTCTGGAAGGAGCCATCATTGCACTGGCCTGTATCATCTTTTCGGTGTTTGCGGCAAGTCCGCCGGCCATCGGGGACACCAGCCTGTCCGCCGTGACCATTGTCTGGAATTACATCGGGGAGCTGGTATTTAACCTGCTGGTACTTGTCGGGGCAGTCAAGGCATCCGACCGGATCGTAAAAGAAATCATGGGATTATAGGAGGCAAGAAAATGGAAGAACCAAAGACATTAAGCTACGACTGGCAATATGGTCGGGAGGAATTATTTCTCCAGATAGACGGTTATGGGAATGACGACAATCTCTATATCGGGCTTTACCACATGGAAGATGGATGCCCGGAAAGTTTTGCAGACCTTACGGTAAATCTTCCTTTTGCTCCACTGAATAATATCAATGAAGCCTATATTGATCACAATTTCAGTAAAGAAAAGCTCCGCTTTATAAGTCAGCATAAGCTGGGAAAGATACTGCCGGATACTGCGTCCTCCGGTTACTGTATATTTCAGAAAGTCGCATTTGATCTGAAAAAACTGGCAGAGCTTGATCCGGAAGGAACCAAAGCATTTATGGAAAGACACGGTATCCAGATAGAGGATGCATCAAAACAGAAACCAAAGAAAAAACAGAGATTACAAAGAGAAAGGTAGAAAATGACATGGAAGTGAAAATGAATAAAGAAATCCGAGACTATCAGGAGTCAATGTTTTGGGGCTTGAGTTTTCGGCAGTGCTTATTTTCGGTACTGGCGATCCTGGCAGCCCTTGGGATTTATTTCCTCACCCGGAAATATACAGGGGAACAGGTAACCGGATGGCTGTGCGTGCTTGGGGCAGCTCCCTTTGCAGCCTGCGGCTTTTTCCGTTACCACGGTATGACAGCAGAACAGTTCGCATGGGCAGTCATCAAATCCGAACTGCTGTACCCGAAACGGCTGGTATTCAAATCAGAAAACCTGTACTTTTCCTGCATGGAAGAGAGTCTGCAGCTGGGGGAAAAGATGATGGGAAACGGATCGGAGCTTCTGGAGAAGAAGCGGACGAAACAGAAGAAACCAAAGAAGCGAAGAGGAAGGGGTGATGCCTTTGATTAAAACCCTGAGTCAGACACTGAAACAGGACAAAGAAAAATTCAAGGTACCGAGGTCTGTCCAGCAGGCAATCCCGATCCGCAAGATCTGGCCGGACGGTATTTTTCAGGTGGAGAGCAAGTATTCCCGGACCTTCCGGTTTACGGATATCAACTACTCCATTGCCAGCAAAGCGGACAAGACAGAGATGTTCTTGGACTATTCGGAACTTTTAAATTCCCTGGATTCCGGCTGTACGGCGAAGATCACCCTGAACAACCGCAAGATCAACAAGGAAGAGTTTGAGCAGTCCCTGCTGATTCCGATGAAAGGGGACGGGCTGGACGAGTACCGGAAAGAGTACAATGACATGCTCCTTTCCAAGATCTCCGGTACCAACAACAGCATCTATCAGGAACGCTATCTGACCGTCAGCGTCCACAAGAAGAACATCGATGAAGCCAGAACATACTTTGCCCGTGTGGGAACGGACATCATCACCCATCTGGCCAAGCTGTCCTCCATCGGGGAAGAGCTGGATACAGAGCAGAGGCTCCAGATCTTCCGGGACTTTTTCAAGGCAGACGTTCCGCAGAGCTTTCCGTTTGACATGAAAGCCTTTGCAAAAAAGGGACACAGCTTCAAGGATTGGATCTGCCCGGATACGATGGAGTTTCACAACGACCATTTCAAGATGGGTGAGCAGTATGGCCGAGTCCTTTTTATGGAAGATTACGCCAGCTATGTAAAAGACGAGATGATCTCCGAACTGTGCAGCCTTGGCAGGAACCTGATGCTGTCCATTGACATCATCCCGGTACCGACAGACGAAGCGGTGCGTGAGATCCAGAACCGGCTGCTGGGCGTGGAGACCAACGTGACGAACTGGCAGAGACGCCAGAATGCCAACAATAACTTTTCTGCTGTAGTTCCCTATGACATGGAGCTGCAGAGAAAAGAAACCAAGGAGATGCTGGACGATCTGACTACCAGGGATCAAAGAATGATGTTCGGTATTCTGACAATGGTACATATGGCAGATAGCAAGAAACAATTGGATTCCGATACAGAAACCCTGTATTCCATTGCAAGAAAGCACCTCTGCCAGATGGCAACTTTAAAATGGCAACAGGTCGATGGGCTAAACACCGTCCTGCCGTATGGCCTACGGAAGATCGATGCGGTGCGTACCCTTACCACAGAGTCCACAGCCGTCCTGATTCCGTTCCATACACAGGAGATCATGCAGCCGGGCGGCATTTACTACGGGCAGAATGCCGTCAGCAAAAATATGCTGGTGGCAGACCGCCGGAAGCTGTTAAATGGCAATTCGTTCCGACTGGGAGTCAGTGGTTCAGGAAAGAGCTTTTCGGCAAAAGAAGAGATCGTAGACCTTGCCCTATCCACAGAAGATGACATCCTTATCCTTGATCCGGAGTCCGAGTTTGCTTCTCTGGTGGAAGCCTTAAACGGAGAGGTCATCCGGATCTCGGCAACCTCCGATACCCATCTGAATGCACTGGACATGGACTCCGCCTATGGCAATGACCGCAACCCTCTGATTGAAAAGTCCGAATTTATCCTGTCCCTGTTTGAGCAGCTCGTAGGAGCCGGGAACCTTTCGGCAAAGGAGAAATCCATTCTCGACCGTTGCACCGCAGATGTGTACCGGGATTATATGAGGGGCGGTTACAAAGGGCAGGTGCCGACCTTAAAGGATCTGTACCGACAGCTCATGCTCCAGCCGGAGGAAGAAGCCAGAGGGCTGGCATTGTCTTCGGAACTGTTTATCAATGGAAGTCTGAACACCTTTGCCCAGGAAACCAATGTTAATACGAAGAGCCGTATCATCGACTATGACATCCGGGAGCTGGGCGAACAGCTCATGCCCCTTGGAATGCTGGTCACACTGGATTCCATTTTTAACCGTGTGATTCAGAACTGGAAGAAAGGAAAAACGACATGAATCTTTGCGGATGAGTTTTATCTGCTGTTCCGCTATGAATACAGTGCAGACTTTTTCTACCGCCTGTACAAGCGTATCCGTAAGTATTCGGGATTTGTGACCGGGCTTACACAGAACGTGGAAGAACTTCTGAAATCCGATACCGCCCGCCTGATGCTGGCAAACAGTGAGTTCCTGATCCTTTTGAATCAGGCAACCACCGACCGGGACGAGCTTGCAGCACTTCTGAATATCTCGGACAACCAGTTATCCTACATCACCAATGTGGGTGCCGGCCACGGCCTGATCCGCTGCTCCGGGAATCTGGTACCGTTTGAAAATTCGTTCCCAAGAAATACAAAGCTGTACCGTCTGATGACGACCAAGCCGGGCGAAGCGTAAGAGCAGTACAGACCGGGACTGGAGGTGAGAGATGAAGGATATTAAAACCAAAGAAGTCACAACAAAACCAAAGACTAAAAATCCTGCCTCCAGAATCCCGAAGGAGCTGATGCGGACGGCCATACTGGAGAGCAGGGAAAAGTCCCAGACCATCGCAAATGCCAGGGATAATGACATGGGGGAACAGTCCCCATCCGAGTATGCCAGTGGAAAAGTCGCATCCGCAGAGGAATGGGCTGCCAGAAAGATTGGCAGATCTGTAACCAGAGCCGGAAAGACAGCAGCACAGACTTCCTACGAGAAGATCAAACTGAGAGCCGCTGGCAGAAAAGAAGCGGAGAAAGAAGCTGCCAGAGGAACAGGGGACACACAGGCTCCCGATCCGGTCAGTCGGGAAGCACCGAAGCAAAAAAACCGGGAACAGGGGGCATCCCGTGTGAAGGTCAAGGAACGGGAAAACCAGGAAGTCCAGATTCAGAAAGCCAAGCGGCAAAAGGCGATTTCAGATGCCGTCAAAACGAAAGAACAGAGGATCCGGGCAGCCAGGGAGACACCGAGAATCCAGAATGGGCAGGAACTAGCAGGAACGAAGCAATCCTCCATCCGGGAACAGAACCGGAAAAAGGCAGCCGTAGATACCGCAAGGCAGAATGCCATCCGTCAGAAACAGCCGGAAACCATTCGGATCAGGGAGAAGCCGAAGATGCAGCCGGGGCCAAAAACCATGCAGAAGCGTACCATCAAGACGGCTCCCCAGTCTGCGAAGATTAGTGTCCAGCCAAAGCAGAAAATCCGGGCAGCCAGTTCCAACGCCCTGACAGCCCGGATGCAGAAGCAGATGGAACGAAGGGCAGCGAAGCAGGCGGCCAAGAAAGCAGCCATGCAGACTTCTAACAGCGTCCGCCGGATACAGAGAACGGCGAGGGCAGGGGAGAATACTTTCAAGGCAGCCAAGGCCGCCGTGGAAGCGGCAGCGAAAACCGTGCAGTCCATGATGGCTGCGTTGGGAGCCGCCGGAGCAGTAATCGTTCTTCTATTGGTTATCATAGTTGGAATCATAGGCGGTGCGGCATTCTCTGGAAGTTCAGAGAGCAACGAAGCACTCAGCCAGGAAGTACTTTCCTATACGGCAGCCATCCAGAAATACGCCAACCAGTATGGAATCCCCGAATACGTCTCCGTGATACAGGCAATCATGATGCAGGAATCCGGTGGGCGGGGAAGTGATCCCATGCAGAGCAGTGAGTGTCCATACAACACCCGGTATTCCAACAGCCCGAATGCCATCCAGGATGCCGACTATTCCATACAGGTGGGAATCCAGTATTATGCGGACTGCCTGAAGGAAGCTGGATGCACCAGCCCCCAGGACATGGATAAGCTGAAGCTGTCCCTGCAAGGGTATAACTACGGCAACGGATACATAACGTGGGCGCTCCGAAACTACGGGGGCTACAGTGCAGAAAATGCCCTGCAGTTTTCCAAGGAGCAGGCTGCTTCGCATGGCTGGAGTGCCTATGGCGATCCAGAATACGTCCCTCACGTTCTGCGGTATTATTCCAGCGGCGGATTGTTTGCCGGCCTGTTTGGAGGCAACGGCCAGATCGTATCCGTGGCACTGACTCAGCTTGGAAATCAGGGAGGCCAGAAGTTCTGGTCATGGTATGGATTTGACAGCCATGTGGCGTGGTGTGCCTGCTTTGCCAGCTGGTGTGGGGATCAGGCAGGACTGATCGAAAGCGGCAAGATGCCGAAGTTCTCCCTGTGCGATGACGGAATCGCATGGTTCCAGAGCAAGGGGAAATGGAAGAGCAGAGGATACTTGCCAGCACCCGGAACCCTGATCTTTTTTGACTGGAACGGGGACGGAACCTCAGACCATGTGGGAATCGTAGAGAAAACCGAGGGCAGTACTGTATACACGGTAGAGGGAAACTCTAGCGATGCCGTGAACCAGAGAAGCTATGACATCAATAACGGAACAATCATGGGATATGGCATACTTTAAAAGCTCTTGTAATTTAATAGTAAAAGTAATCCGACTACTTTTTGGATAATACTTTCAAGATAACTTAAAAAACTGCTTTCCAACCAGAGATAGAAGGATTGCTGAAACTTTCTATATTCAACATCAAAATGACAAATTTGCTTACCATTAGATTATTAAAAGACAAGTCTAGGGTGAATGATTCATAAAAAGATTGTTCACCTTATTTGTTTGTGCACTCTAACGGATGGAAGTCCCGAATACGCCTAAGTAACAAGGAAGTATATAGCAGAACAGCAAGGGGGTCCATTGTGAGGTGGAATCTGAAGGAAGTTGTAGGTAGATCTCTAATTTGACGAAAAAAATCACATATAAGGATAGGTTACGTTTGGTAAGTCTGCAAATAGAAATGAAGTCGTAAAGTTACCATTTGTAGAAGCAGAGTAAATGTGGCGAGTAGATGGAGAGAAAGAATGCGCACCTTAGCACTATTTGAACTAATCTCAATGTTAGATTACTACACCGAAAGGTATGTTACTTGTTAAGTTGATTGAACCGCCATATACCGAAAGGTACGCACGGTGGTGGGAGAGGTCGAAAATTCCTCATCAGAGGAATTTTCCCCTATTCGATTGAAGAAAAGTATTCTGTATTAAAAAGAAAAATTAAACTATAAAATGACCAAAAAAGCCATTAAAATGTCGTTTCGTACAAAATGGGTTGAAAAAACAACAAAAATAAAGATAATAGCAGTAACTACTGATATATGTTTTCAAGGAGCATAAATCAAAGAAAGGACAAATTGCAGATAACAAGAAGGGAGATATCTATGTCGAAAAAAATATTGTTACATCTTTTAGTGATTGGAACGTTAGCAATGTGTTCTGGGTGTGGTAAAAATACATCTTCAGAAGAAAGCAATGTGACAACTGTACAGGATGATAAAAATCTGGAAACGGAGGATTCTTTTCCGAAATCATATAACACAGAATCAGAATCTGGAAAAGTTAAATTTAACTGTACACTGGAGTTGCCTGAAAAATTAAATGGAAGAAGTATACAGAAAACTTCTGTAGAAGGTTTACATGTGTATGATAAAGAGAAAGCATATTCTTTGTTTGCGGAAGGGAAAGAGGTATCACAAAAAGAGCAATACGATTGGGATGGCGGTGATGTTGCCAATTATACATTTTCTGACGGCTCAAGTCTTTATTTAGATAACTATGTTCAGTGGGTAAGTGCTACGACTTCTCTTTATTCATATCTTGGAGTGCAGCAGGCAGATTATATAGATCTGTTTTCCAGTGGATCAGTTTCTCTTGATAAAGACAGCTGTATTTCAGAAATAGAAAAGGATATGAATGAGCTTGGGTATGACACAGAAAATCTTTCTTTTCAGGCAATTCCATTGAGCGTTGATGCGATGAAAAAACTAAGAGATCAGGAATTAAATAATGGTTTGCTAGAAGAAGGAAAAACAAATGAACCAACATCAGATGATGAAGCCTACTTCATCTATGCTTATCAGGAAAATATGGGTATTCCTGTATTTCATGAGTTAATGAGTGTTGCAAAGCAGATGGCAGATGATTCGCCAGATAATGCACCTGTACAGGCTATTTATTCTGCTCGTGGTCTGGAAGAATTAAGTATAAATTATATTTATGATTTTAAAAATGAACAGAATACGGTAGCTCTGAAACCTTTTGAAGAAATAACATCAGTGGTAGAAGCAAAATATGAAAACTTATTAAATGATTCTAAATATGAGATCACACGTGCAAAATTATATGAACGTGTTTATACAGGTGAAAATCAAAAATATGCAGAAGAACCGATATGGTATTTTGAGGTGGTTGAGAATGGTAATAATAAAACAGTAACGCTGGTTAATGCAGAAACAGGCAAAGATTTATGTATTGGAAAGAGGAGTGACAATTTATGAGTACAGAACAGAGAGGAAAGAGATTGTAATATATGCTGTTCTTCGTGATATTATTGGGATAATTTCCGATACATTTATACGCGATTCATATGTTGATGAAAAAGGATACCTGCATTTTACTGAAAATGTATCCAATTATAGAAAGAAAATAGCCGATGAGGCATTTTCATTAATGGGAGAGCCATATAATGAGTGGAATCGACAAGGGATTTCTATTTGGGATTTTAACCGAAGTTTTGCGGGGGAATAAACGCCCAACTTTCAGTTAGTAACATTCGGCAGTAGGGATCAAAGTGATGTTCGGGAAGAAGACAGCTATAAGAAAGAGCGGAAAGGAAAAAAGTAAGGATTTTTATGCGAAGAAGAGATAGAGAAGTAACAGATAGCAATGAAATAATACATATTCTTGATACGGGCAAGGTTTTGCACCTCGGTTTGGTAGATCAGGGAAAGCCATATATAGTTCCCATGAACTACGGCTATATTTTGGAAGGTGATAAGCTTGTATTTTATTTGCATGGGGCGTTAGAGAGGCGTAAGCTTGACATTATCAGAAATAATTCTGATTGTTGCGTTCAGATTGAGTGTGACGTACAACCATTTTCAGGTAAAGTTGCCTGCCAATATGGATGCAGCTACTATTCTTTTGATGGATTTGGAACGGCAAAGATTGTGGAAGTGCCGCAGGAAAAAATCAAGGCATTAAGTGTATTGATGAAAACACAAACGGGTAAAGATTTTGAGTTTAATGAAAAATTGGTTTCAATTGTTAGTGTTATTCGAATTGATTGTGATTATTATACTGCAAAGCACAGACCAGTGCCAGTGAATCCAATCGTGTAAAATGAAAGTTTCAGCACGTAGAAATCATCAGATAATAAGAAACGGCACATGAAATATGATAAGATAGTGAAAATAAGACATGGGTTAACATTGATTCTCAGGCACCGAATAAAGTGGTAAATGAATGGCTGATGAAACAGGGGTATGATTGCATTAAACCGGAGTTTAACGGACGTAGTGCCGCAGATTCTGTGGTGCTTTTATAGGTTGTGAGGGGCAGATATAAGCGTCCTCTCGCAAGTCGTGATTTTATAGGTTTATGAAAAGAAAAACGGTACAGACAAAATATGATGTTCCTGTTCGCCAGGCATTCCGATAAGCCTCTAAAGAGTCTTATCTCCATGGCTCACAAAGGAAATCATATTTGTCTGCACCGTTTTTCTTTCATTTACGCTGTGAATGACTTGTGAGAGGACGCTTATATTTGCCCAATCAACATCATGAATCGCACCACAAAATCTGCAATTTACGTTATGGAACTCACGGTTATGGGATGAATGCCTATGAGATAACGGCAAAATTCAAGAGGTTCAATGCCTTATGATTCGTCGATGTTAAAGGGCACACCTCCCGGAGTTTCATCTTTGGGTTCTGCCGCTCGTATTCTGGATTGACGGATTTTCACAATCTGGATATTGCATGCCACACAGTCTTGGCTTAATAAAAAATAGAACTGATT
>SKFA01001663.1_pt1 | contig 12389 bp, 10 predicted proteins | sample 4820291 | NCBI WGS metagenome assembly SKFA01 (sample SAMN11008795, study PRJNA524170) | human gut metagenome | isolation source: fecal sample from pouch patient p30 | place: Israel: Tel-Aviv | reverse complement strand
TTCTATATGTTCATATACCCATTGTTCTGTCTCTAACACTTCCTCAAGTGATGGATTAGGAAGCACTTTATGGGCATCCATTGCATCCTCAATGATGTCATAAATATCCAAAAATTTAATTTTGTGATCTAAAAATAATGCAACTGCTTTTTCATTTGCAGCATTTAACACTGTCGGCATACTTCCACCAATTCTACCAGCTTTATATGCATATGGAAGTCCTTTTAGAACATCAACCGGTGGCTCTTCGAAAGTAATTTCTTTTAACTTTGCAAAATCAAGACGCTCTCCTTCCAGATAACGATGTTCTGGATAAAACAGTGCATACTGAACTGGAAGTTTCATATCTGGTGTTCCCATCTGTGCAATAACACTTCCATCTTTATACTGAATCATGGAATGAATAATACTTTTTGGTTGGACAACAACATGAATATCATCAAAATCTACATCAAACAGCCAATTTGCTTCTAATACTTCAAGTCCTTTATTTACCAGTGTTGCAGAATCGATCGTAATCTTATGTCCCATCGACCAGTTCGGATGTTTTAATGCGTCTTCCACTGTTACATTCCTTAATTCATCTGTTGTTTTTTTACGGAATGGTCCACCAGATGCCGTAATGATCAATGAATCAAGATCTTTTTCATTTCCACTTTGAAGACATTGAAAAATTGCTGAATGTTCACTGTCTATCGGATAAATAGAAACACCTAATTCATCCGCCAAAGGCATGATGATATGACCAGCTGTAACTAACGTCTCTTTATTCGCCAGCCCAATATCTTTTCCTGCCTTCATTGCAGCAATCGTTGGACGAATTCCAATCATTCCAACAATTGCTGTTACAACGATCGAACACTGTTTCTCTGTTGCTACTTCTAATAAACCATCCATTCCTGCATAAACTTTAATATCCATATCAGCAAGACGAACTCTTAATTCTTCTGCCTTTTGCTCATTATATACTGCTACCACAGATGGTTTAAATTCTCTTGCTTGTTTTTCCAAAAGATCAATACTTGTTGCGGCAGCCAATGCTGTAACTTTCAAATCTTTGTTACTGCGTACAACATCTAATGTCTGGCTTCCGATCGAACCTGTTGACCCTATGATTGAAATATACTTCACTCTAGATTGCTCCTCCTGAAATCATAACTGTTAGATAATAAATAACTGGTGCAATAAAAATAATACTGTCAAAACGATCAAGAATTCCTCCATGACCAGGAATCAATGTACCATAATCTTTAATTCCTGAATCTCTTTTGATCGCAGATGCTGCTAAATCTCCAATTACAGAAACTGCTCCGCCAAGTCCACAAATAACAGGGAACATTGTAACCGGATTAAAGCTAAATCTTATATATGTGTTTAAGTACATTCCATATAATCCACCAAGAATTGCTGCACCAACAATTCCTCCAATCAGTCCTTCAATGCTCTTCTTAGGACTTAAGATTGGAGACATCTTATGTTTACCGATCAGCATTCCTGTACAATATGCTAAAGTATCATTTCCCCATGCAGCAAGGAATAATAATACAACAAACTCTCCTCCATTTTGTAATTCACGGATCTGATAAATAAAGGACATCATAACCCCTACATATACAAATCCAAAAAACGCTGCCATCATCTGATCTACTTTATATTTTGGAAAACGTATAACATAACATCCCAGTAAAAAAATTAAAAATAAAATAATGATAGCTGTTGTCCACTGTTCTAAATCAAAAAATAATGCAACATAATAAAGAATCGTTCCCGTATAACCGATCACAGCCAAGGATGATTTCTCAATATGATAAATTCTTAGAATCTCGCTGTATCCAATCAATGCAACGATCAATGTCATTGCAAATGTAACAACACCGCCCATATATAAACCAAATGCTGCGATCAGTACTAAGATGATTCCACTGATCAGTCTCTGCTTAAACATAAATTTATATTCCTCCAAATCTGCGATCACGTCCATTATAATACTCAATCGCCTTTATTAATTCTTTTTTATTAAAATCTGGCCATAGCACATCCGTAAAATAAAACTCTGTATATGCTAACTGCCATAACATAAAGTTTGATAATCTTTCTTCTCCACTCGTACGGATCATCAAATCTGGATCTGGTAGTTCTTTTGTATCCAGATATCCTTTAAATACTTCCTCTGTGATCGCATCTTTTGAAAGATTTCCATTCTCAAGATCTTCCGCCATATGTCTCATAGCACGAACCATCTCGTCACGACTTCCATAATTTAACGCAATTGTAAAATTAATTCCTGTATTATCTTTGGATGCCTTTTCAAGTTCAATGATCTTTTCCTGCAGATCTTCTGACAATCCTGTAATATCCCCGATCACTCTGACTTTCATATTATTTTTATTTGCACGCTTAATGCATGTTTTTAAATAATCACGAAGTAATTTCATCAGTGCATTCACTTCATCCTGAGGGCGCTTCCAGTTTTCTGTTGAAAATGCATATACCGTAAGATATTTAATTCCAAGATCATGTGCATCTTCGATAATCTGTTCTACCACTTTACTTCCTTGTCTGTGCCCCATATTTCTAGGCAGATGACGTTTCTTTGCCCATCTTCCATTTCCATCTAAGATAATCGCCACATGCTGTGGAATATTTAAATTCTCCATTCAGACCTCCTATATCTTATTATAAATCTGATTCATGTTCACATGAAACAAAACAGGGCTGAGATTTCAACCCTGTTGATGATTCGATTAAACTGTCATGATTTCTTTTGATTTAGCTTCAACAGCTTCATCAATCTGTTTGATGTATTTATCTGTCATCTTCTGTACTTTATCTTCTTCATCTTTTGCCTGATCTTCATTTAATTCTCCGGCTTTATTCTGTTTCTTGACAAAGTCATTCGCATCACGACGGATATTTCTAACAGCTACTTTTGCTTCTTCTCCACGTTTCTTAACATCTTTTGCAAGTTCTTTTCTTCGCTCTTCTGTAAGATCTGGGAAGTTTAATCTGATTGCTTTACCGTCATTTGTTGGTGTGATTCCGATATCTGATACTAAGATTGCTTTTTCAATCTCTTTTAATAAGTTTGGCTCCCATGGCTGAATCATAATTGTTCTTGCCTCTGGCACAGAAACATTTCCAACCTGTGCTACTGGAGTTGCAACTCCATAATAATCAACTTTTACCTTATCCAATACGTGTGGATTGGCACGTCCTGCACGAATTGTCATAAAATCATTCGCCATACTGTCTAAAGATTTCTGCATCTTGTCTTCAAATTGTTTTAACATGTTTCTTTCGTCCTCCTAATTTATCAAACGGTTACATAAGTTCCGTTGAATTTACCTTTCATTAAATTCTCAATACTGTTTTCTTCATTTAATCCAAATACAGCTAATGGCATCTTATTCTCAAGACACATAATAGTTGCTGTCAGATCGATAACTCCTAATTTCTGATCTAGTACTTCTTCCATTGTGATACTATCGTATTTCACTGCATCCTTATTCACTGCAGGGTCACTATCATAGACACCATCAATAGATTTTGCTAACAAAATGGCATCTGCTTCAATCTCAATCGCACGAAGTGCTGTTGCTGTATCTGTTGAAAAATAAGGATGCCCTGTTCCTCCCGCAAAAAATACAACTTTACCTTCATTCAAAGCTTTCACTGCTTTGTCTTTTGAGAATAACTCTGTAAATGCTCCACACACAAATGGCGTATATACTTCTGTCTCCATTCCAGCAGTTCTGAATGCATCTGATACATAAATACAGTTCATGACTGTTGCAAGCATTCCAATCTGGTCAGCTTTTGTACGTTCCATACTTTCGCTTGTGCGGCCTCTCCAAAAATTTCCTCCTCCGATAACAATTGCTACCTGAAGTCCTTCATCTACCAATGTCTTTACCTGGCGTGCTGCATCTGCACAAGTTGCCTCGTCAAATCCTGTCTTCTTATCCCCGGCAAGTGCTTCACCACTTAATTTTAAAAGTACACGTTTCATATCTTTTAAATCTTTCATTGGTCTACCTCATTTGTTCTTTCTTTGCCAAATCACTATGTGAAATTATATCATATCATCAAGAAAAGAACAACTATAAAAAGAAGGACCTCTTCCAAGATAGAAAAGATCCTTTTACATTTGTTGATTTTTTATATTTTCTTAAGTTGTTGCCATCTCTTTCATATTCGTACGAAAAAGATCTTCAACCTCATTCTTTGAAAGTTTAAGTACATAGGAAATCTCTGAAAATAAAATATTCTCTGCTATTTTTAAATAACGTTCATCTGTCGATGGGAAATTCTTTCCACTCAAAAGTCTGGATCTCTTGCGTTTCAAAAGTGACTTTACAAGTCTTAAAATTTCTCTAAAATCACAGCCTCTGATACACTGTTTATAATTATCTTCTCTGAATTTTTCTTTCGTAATCTCAAAATCTTCCAGTTCATTAAATTCGTTGAGATAAGATTTGATCTCATTTGAAGATAATAACTTGCGCATCTTTGTCTTCTTATTATCAACCGGAGTAAATATCTCACGGTCTTCCTTATGATATGGTCTTAAAATATAATACAGTTTGTCGCCTGGCACTCCATCCATATCCATGGTTGTCACTTTTTCAACTTTGCAAACACCTGTGCTTCCATAAACAATATACTCGCCTTGTTCAAACATTCATCTCATCCTTTCTATCTATTTGGCAAGTTTTCATAATATCTAAACAAATTCCTATATTCCTATTTTAACACAAGGTTTTTCAAATTTCTAATAATTTTTTCTACATTATCCAATTTAATCCAATTTTTGAATAGCATCTACAACTTTTTGATATTCTTTCTCGATTTCGTCAATCACTGGCAATACAGTTTCCTTTTCTCCTGCACGGATCATATCTACTGCCTTTGCACTTTTTTGCTGTAACTGTGTAAATTCAAGATTGCTTGCGATTCCTTTCATCGTATGAGTTGCTCTTAAAATCTCATCATAATCCATCTTCTCAACAGATTCTTTAATCTGTTTATATGTTGGATCCTCCAAAAATTTGCGAACAAATTTCTCGACCAGTTTTTGATTCCCCATCATACGACTACTTACATTTTCATAGTTTTCATCAATACTATCATAAAATTCCTGAATATTCATGACCTTTCTCCTCCTTATCAAATATATCTCCTAGTTTTATAATCCCCATGATTATATCATATTTTACATAATTCAACAAATCAACTTCTGTCTTTATACACCAGAAGTTTTTCCAACATTATAACTCTTTCCTCGATAATTTTTATCTTCTGTCTGTGTATAATGATGACTTCTTCTATGATCACGTTCTTCATTTTCTTCAAGAATTTCCTGTTTCGCATTCATAACTAGCATCTGAAGCCTGTTTTCAATATTCGCAAAACTTACATCCGGATCATAATCCAGTGGAAGAATCTGTGCATTTGGATACATTTCTTTTAATTTTTTTGAAATTCCTCTTCCGACAACGTGATTTGGAAGACATCCAAACGGTTGTAAGATCAAGAAATATCTACATCCATGTTCTGCATGATGAATGATCTCTCCTGGAATCAAAACGCCTTCTCCCGCATCAAATGTATGATGAATCACCGGATCACTTGCTTTTACCAGTTCATCCATGCGAATTGCCGGCTTATACAATGGATGATTCTTTGCAATCGAATCTGTCAGACTATGTGCAAGATCAAAGAAAGTATCCGCTGTCCTAAACCATATTTTCTGATCGATTGGTTTATTTAAGTGATATTCTTTTATCTGAGCATCCTGATAAAAATATGTTTTTCTGATTACATCCGTCATTCTTGCTTCAATAATCTCAAATCCATTATCTTCCAGATACCTTTCAATGTCATGATTGGCACCTGGATGAAAATTCAAAAGATATTCTCCCACGATCAGAATCTGCGGTTTCAGGTTTGATCTGTCATAAGATATATTCTTCATAATATTGATTGCTTCTTTAAATCCTTTTCTTGCCCCACGGACACCAGATTTCTCAAGTCCCTCGATCACACAGTCTAACGCTTTATCAAATGCTTTATCTGCACTTCCTTTGACCGTCTCATAAGGACGAATCTTTCGCAGTAATTCTTCCAGCACATCGATCATCGGCAGCGCAAATGCAATTTTTACAGAGGATGCAAGATTTAACTTAAATCCTGGATGCATGTTATGAGAATCCACATCGTCATTTGTGAGAATCGGAACATTTTCATATCCTGCATCATCCAATGCTTTTCTAAGTAATGCTCCGTAATGTGTCAAACGGCAGTCACCCACATATTTTGCCATGACAACTGCAACATCTTTTCCATTATACTTTCCACTTTCAAGTGCTGCTAATGTTTCCCCGATTACAACCTGTGCCGGGAAACAAATATCATTATGTACATATCGTTTTCCAAGGCGGATTGCATCCTCTCGCCCGATATCCAATGATACTGCTCGAATTCCCTGGCCTTTTAATGCAGCCGTCATAATTCGGCAAAATGCATGAGATGTATTTGGTACTAATGCAATCTTTTCTTTTTTATCCTGTTTTGTAAATTTGACTGCATATGGCTCCTGTAATTCATGTACATTAAGTTTCTTTTGTTTCTCTCTTCCCATCTTGACAGTTTCCAAAAACGAACGGACACGAATTCCGAGTGGTCCCTGATTATCACTTTCATCTACTTTCAATATCAGTGGTGTCTTGCCAGAAATCTCTTTCATCATTCTTGTGATCTCATCGGATAAATAAGCGTCATGTCCGCAACCAAAACTTACAAGCTGTACATACTCAAGATGTTCACTTTGTGCTGCAAGGATCGCAGATGACAGCATTCTTGCATGATAGTTATTTACTATATCAATGCGGCTTTTAGACAGTTGTGTTTTGTTCACTTCTGGCAGTGAATCTGCAGTTAATACTGCAATTCCTGCCTTTATAAACATTTTAGAAAGATCATGGTTTACCAATGTATCATTCTGGTATGGACGTGAAGCCAAAACAACTGCAAAGCTGTCTTTTTCTTCTACATCATCTAAGATTTCCTGTCCACGTTTCTTTAGCTGTTCATCAAAAGATTTCTGTGCAAGATCTCCTGCCCTCATTGCTTCAAGCACTTCTTCTTTTGAAATATGATATTCATCCTGCATATATGCAAGCAGCTGACGCTGTCTGTCTTTCTTCGTATGCCAGTGGAATAATGGTGCATCAAATGGAACATTCCATTTATCCTGTGGATTATCGGAGTTTCTGATAACAATTGGATATCCTTTCACAACAGCACACATAGATTCACTTGTTTTTTCTGTATTCTCTGGTGGTACTGTTGTGATCGATGGCATAAAGATTCTGTCTACATGATATTTTTTCACTAGATTTCTAAGATGGCCATGAACTAACTTAGCTGGGAAACATACGGTATCTGAAGTTACTGCTGATAATCCACTTTCATAAATCTCTCTTGTACTTTCATCGGATAACTGCACATTGTATCCCAAAGTTTTGAAAAATGTAGTCCAAAATGGCATTGTATCCCAATAGGAAAGCACTCTTGGAATTCCAATCGTAATATTCCTCTCCTTCTTTGGCGTTGGGTATGGATATTCTTTAAATAATAATTGCTTACGTTCTTCAAATAAATCTGGAACACTTTTATTTTTCCTAATGGTTTCTTTTAGTTTTTTAGATACTTCCGTATTCTTTGGATCACCGATGATCTCACCTTTTTCACAACGATTGTTTGTTACCCATGAATTTCCATTTGAGAACTGTACGATCGTTCTCTGGCAATGGTTAGTACAGAACGGACAAGGTGCATTTGCCTCCTGTGTATATGAAAATGTATCAAGATCTGTAAGATCCCATGCTTTCACACTTTCCGGATCCTTTTCATACTGTTCCTTAGCAATCAGTCCTACACCAATAGCTCCCATGATTCCAGGGTATGGTGCTCTTACCACTTCACGTCCTACATATTCTTCCATTGCACGTAAGACTGCATCATTTTCAAAAGTTCCACCCTGTACAACAATCTTCTTTCCTAAAGAATCAAGATTTGATACACGGATTACCTTTGTAAATACATTTTGAATGATAGAGCGACATAATCCAGCCATGATATCTTCTGGATTCTTTCCGTTTCTCTGTTCCGTAATGATACTACTATTCATAAATACCGTACAACGGCTTCCTAAAACAGCTGGATTTTTTGATGCAAATGCTTTGTCTGCGATTTCTTTTGTTTGAATATGTAAAGATGAAGCAAAGTTTTCAAGGAAGGATCCACATCCGGAAGAACATGCTTCATTTAGCAGGATATTTGTAATAACTCCATCTTCCAGCCAGATTGCCTTCATATCCTGTCCGCCAATATCCAGAATAAAAGAGGCTTCTTTTACATATTTCTCAGAAGCTCTTGCATGGGCAACTGTTTCTACTGTGTGGCATGGAATTTCAAACGCTTTGGAAAACAGCATTTCCCCATATCCTGTTGTTCCAGCGGAAAGGATCTCAAGTTTCGCTCCTACATCTTCATATCGTTTTCTTAAACAAATCAGTGCATCTTTAGCAACTTTTAGTGGATCTCCTTCATTCGGTGCATAAAAAGAATCAAGAATTTCTTCCTGTTCATCAAGCAATACAAACTTGGTTGTTGTACTTCCAGCATCAATTCCAAGGAAACATCTTACTGTTTCACCTTTTTTAGGCCGCTTCCATGTTACCTTTTTCTTCTGATGTGCTTTTTTAAATTTTTCTTTTTCTTCTTTGGACGCAAAAAACGGTACCGCAGCTTCTCCTGATATGTGTGCATTATTTCTCTGTGCACTTTCTAAAATTTCTAAAAGTTTATCAACATCTTTTGCCTTACTGTCTGAGAACATCTTCTCCAAAGACAGTGCTGCTCCATATGCGATCATTAATTCTGAATGCTCTGGACAAAGGATTTCTTCTTTCTTAAGTTCCAGACGTTCTGCAAACACTTTTACCAATGTCGGATGGAAAGTTAATGGTCCACCTTCAAATGCAACAGGTTTTTTGATCTCAAGCCCTTGTGCAAGTCCTCCAATCGTCTGCTTTGCGATTGCATGAAATGCTGACAATGCAAGATCCTCCTTGGCTGCACCCTGATTTAACAGTGGCTGAATATCTGTTTTTGCGTAAACACCACATCTTCCTGAAATATCATAAAGATGTGTTCCTTTTTGCGCTAATTCATTAAAATGTTCCACTGGAACTTTTAATACAGATGCAATCTCATCAATAAATGCTCCCGTTCCACCTGCACAACTTCCATTCATTCGCATATCTGCAACACTCTGTGGCTGTCCATTTTCAGAATCTTTAAAAAAGATCATCTTCGCATCCTGTCCACCTAATTCGATTGCCGTTCCTACTTTCTGAAATTTATCCTGCAAAGCAATCGCATTCGCAGCAACTTCCTGTACAAATGGTACTTTCAAAATAGAAGAAACTGGTTTTGCTCCAGAACCTGTCAGACACAATCTGATCTTTTTTTGTTTTATATGACTGCAAAACTCTTTAATACTTTTTGATCACACTAGCAATCTGATTTGCATGATGTCTTGCATAATCAGAAAATAACAGCTGATGATCATGATCAGCATCAAGCGCTACTATTTTCGTTGTCGTAGACCCAACGTCGATTCCAACTAGTATATTCTGTTCGTTTGGTTTTGTTATCTCTTTATTCATCATTCGTTATCATCTTATCTCCTTCTTTTGAGCTTTACATTTTATCATAACGCAAAATTTCAAAAAATGTAAGATAAAAATTCGTTTTTAGCACTTTCTTCACAATCAAACGTTGAGCTTTTTCTTCCGATTTTCCCAGTCAGGAAGGTATAACGCCATAAAATAATAAAATCTCTCATTATGACTTGGCTCTAGCAAATGACATAATTCATGCACTAACACATACTCTATACATTCTTCTGGTTTTGCTGCCAACTGAAGATTTATTCGAATCTTTTTACTGTGAATGCTGCAGCTTCCCCATCTGGTTTTCATATTCCGGATCATAAAACCAGTGCAATGAACTCCCATTACAGGTTCCCATTTCATTGCATATTCTATAATCTTATTTTCCAGCCACTTTCGCTGTTCTATCGAAATCCCCTTTTGTTGAAATGTTTTTTGATTCTTCATTTTTTCATGATTTTTCAAAATCCATTGTTCTTTCTTCTTAAGGAATCGAAAAACCTCTTCATCAGAGATTCTCATCGGCACAGTGACAAGAACATCTCCCTTCGGAGGTTTGATATAAATATTCATATTTTTAATTTTTCTACGCTGAATCTCAATCTTTATGTTTCCCATCTGTGTTATCATTTCCTATGTCTTCCTTTTTGTATGATCATTTTAATCAGCAAATAAATAACAATAACTAATCCCGTAATAAAACCAGCCACACTAATATATGGCATTCCATCAATTCTTGGAGTAACATCACTTAAACATAGTAAAGCAGAGCTAAACCATAGCGCCATAACGATCAATGTAAGAATCAAATGATCCATTCCTTTTTTCATATCACGTCTTACTTCATCCATCTGCGATGACTCAAGATTAATCCTTACTTGTCCATTCTTCGTGATATTCAATAGATCTGATATCTGTGCTGGAATCTCCAAAGATTTTTTAGATGATCCATAAATATCTCTTAATGCGTGTTTTACTTCTCTCTTAGGATCAATCTCATTTATCATGTTCGCAGACATATATGATGTCAAAATCTTGATCATATTTACTTGTGGTGAACAAAGTTTTAAGGTTCCTTCCATCGTTACCATACTTCTTGCTAATAACGTAATGTCTGAATCGATTGCTATCTTATGTTTCTTCAGCAAGTCCAGTGCATCTTCCATCAACTCGCCAAGATCCATGGTTCCAAAATCCATGTTCATGTACTTGCCGACCATATCATCAAGATCTGTATATAAACTAGCATGATCTATCTTCTGTGTTGCTTTGCCAAATGATAAAAATGCATTCTTAAGCTCATAGATGTCATTCTTTAAGATCGCTGTAATCGCACGTTTCATGATTGCACGATAATGTTCTGATAAGTTTCCTGCCATTCCAAGATCAAGCCATACGATCTGCCCTTCACTGATCCATAGATTCCCTGGATGTGGATCTGCATGAAAAAATCCATCTGAAAGAATCTGCTTGCAATAGTTCTGTGCTGTTTTCTGTCCGATTTCATAACGATCATATCCTTCTTCGTCCAATTCTTTAATATGATCGATCTGTATTCCATCTATATAACTCATAACAAGAAGATGACGATTCGAATATTCTTTATATACTTTCGGGCAGGTTACATATCTGACATCTTCCTGATTCTTATAAAATCGTTCTAGATGCTGTGCTTCCTTAATAAAGTCCATCTCTTCCTTGGAAGTCTCCCAAAGTTCATCGATCACTTTCCTAAAGTCAATGAGATCTCCTGTTCCTGTTGCAAAATTTAAAAATCCAGAGGCCTTCTTAAGTAATGTAAGATCTTCTTCCATTATCTGCTTGATATTTGGCCTCTGAATCTTTAATACAACTTTCTTTTTATCTTTCAACACAGCTTTATGAACCTGTGCAATTGATGCACATCCGATTGGTTCTTTGTTAATCTTCTGAAAAATCTCATTTGGTTCTTTATGAAGTTCTTTCTTAAGAATCCCCCATACAGTATTAAAATCCATTGGCTTTACATCCGTGCGAAGTCTTGCAAGTTCTTTACAGTAACGCTCTGGCAGTATATCTGAACGCATTGACATAATCTGTCCAAGCTTTACATACGTCGGCCCAAGATCTTCTAAAATTCCACATAATTTAACTGGATCAATCCCTTGTGTTACTTTATGTTCTTTTAATACATGAAGAATCTCCTTTAGTCTCCCTGTTTCCTGTTTCATAAAAACCTCTTTTTAATCATTCCAGATCTTCTGCTGCTTCTGAATTGATTGATTCTTCCCCAAAATCCATTGTTTCAGATTCTTCACTTTCCATTTCCTGTTTTTCTTCCTGAAGTGCTTCTGCCTTTGCAATTCGTTCTTTTAACAACTCAAGATCTTCTGCTGACATCTCATCAACGCATTCAAACGCATTATCGTATTTTTTTGTGACTTCTACAGAAACATGTTCTTTTACTTTCTTTTTTGCATTATGCTTAAGTTCCTGATTCAGAACTTTTCCCTGCTCTACGGTCTGTTCGCCTTTTTCGATCATTTTCTCAACGATGTCTTTTGTAACTTCAGCCGTTGTAGCCGCTGCACCTACACTTGCCAAAAATGCCTTTTTAATTCCATTTGTCAAATCCATAACGTCATCATCCTTTCTTAAAAAATATAATTA
>SKFA01001657.1_pt1 | contig 12414 bp, 12 predicted proteins | sample 4820291 | NCBI WGS metagenome assembly SKFA01 (sample SAMN11008795, study PRJNA524170) | human gut metagenome | isolation source: fecal sample from pouch patient p30 | place: Israel: Tel-Aviv | reverse complement strand
TTTTTCGATATTGTTCAATTTTCAAGGTCCTGTGCGCCTCAGCCTTAGCGGCTGACGACTTGATTATTTTACCACAGATGTGATTTTTTGTCAAGTGCTTTTTTCAGAAGCTTTTCGATCTTTTCGAACTTGTGGTTCGTTTTTCAACGTATCCATATTGGTTCTTTCGCTTCGCTTCTGCCGCCTTCAGAAGTCATTCTTTCCGGCGGCCCTTGGCGCTCAAGTATAATACCATATCCCGACACGTTTGGCAACCCCTTTTTTCACTTTTTTCGTTTCTTTTTGCGTCTTTGACTTTTTGACTAGTTTTTTAACTGCAATTTACACGTTCCTTGACGCAGAGGCTGCGGTGGCCTCAGAGATCATTTTTCTCTATATAATAAGGTATTGTTCTATCCAAACTTCCAGAGAAGTATACACCGCCGTGGATATTACGCCCCGGAATGCAAACACTTTCCTTGCACAGTTTGTCAAGAGCTTTGGCCTCAAATTTTGCTCCAAGATTCTCGGCTCAATTTTGGCGAAACCGCCAAAACACAAAATGTAGTGGTTTCTCCATTGACATATCACTAAATAGTGATATCATAGAATCACATCAATTGAACGCATCCCAAAACTGCTTTGCGGGTGCCTCTTGCGAAAGAGGCACCCGCTTGAACTGTACACAGATAGAACGACGGAGGAACACTATGAAGATCATCAAGCGCAACGGTTCGGAAGTTCCATTTGATATCACCAAGATCATTACTGCGGTCACCAAGGCCAGCGATTCGGTCAGCCGCAAGAGCAGCCTGACCCAGGAGCAGATCCTGTCCATCGCCAACGATGTCACAGAGCAGTGCCAGGCACTGAACCGTGCCGTGAGCGTGGAAGAGATCCAGGACATGGTGGAGAACAAGCTGATGGACATTCAGGCCCACGATGTAGCCCGCCATTATATCACCTACCGTTATGTGCAGAGCCTGAAGCGCCAGACCAACACCACCGACGAGCGCATCCTCAGCCTGATCGAGTGCCAGAACGAGGAAGTCAAGCAGGAGAACGCCAACAAGAACCCCACCGTGAACAGCGTCCAGCGCGACTATATGGCTGGTGAGATCTCCAAAGACCTGACCGCCCGCCTTCTGCTGGACCCGGAGATCGTCAAGGCACACAACGAGGGCCTGATCCACTTCCACGATTCCGACTACTTTGCGCAGCACATGCACAACTGCGATCTGGTCAACCTGGAAGATATGCTGCAGAACGGCACCGTGATCTCCGGCACCTATATTGAAAAGCCCCACAGCTTTTCCACCGCCTGCAACATTGCCACCCAGATCATTGCGCAGGTGGCATCCAACCAGTACGGCGGCCAGAGCATCAGTCTGACCCATCTGGCTCCCTTTGTGGATGTCTCCCGCAAGAAGATCGCCGCTGAGGTCGAGGCGGAGATGGAAGGGCTGGACGTTACCCCGGAGCGCAAGAAGGAGATCGTGGAGCGCCGCCTGCGCAACGAGATCAACCGCGGTGTCCAGACCATCCAGTATCAGGTCGTGACTCTGATGACCACCAACGGTCAGGCCCCCTTCATCACCGTGTTCATGTATCTGGGCGAAGCCCGCAACCCGCAGGAAAAGGCAGACCTGGCCATCATCATCGAAGAGACCATCCGCCAGCGGTATCAGGGCGTCAAGAACGAGGCCGGTGTCTGGATCACTCCCGCCTTCCCCAAACTGATCTATGTGCTGGAAGAGGACAACATCCGCCCCGGCACTCCTTATTATTACCTGACCGAATTGGCTGCCAAGTGCACTGCCAAGCGGATGGTGCCCGACTACATCTCTGAGAAGAAGATGCTCGAACTCAAGGTGGACAAAAACGGCGAGGGCCATTGCTACACCTGCATGGGCTGCCGCAGCTTCCTGACCCCCTATGTGGACCCCGAGACCGGCAAGCCCAAATACTACGGCCGCTTCAATCAGGGTGTTGTCACCATCAATCTGGTGGATGTAGCCCTTTCCTCCGGCGGCAACTTCGAGAAGTTCTGGAAGATCTTTGACGAGCGTCTGGCTCTCTGCCACAAGGCACTGCAGGCCCGCCATCAGCGCCTGATGGGCACCCCCAGCGATGCCGCCCCCATTCTGTGGCAGTACGGCGCACTGGCACGCCTGAAAAAGGGCGAAAAGATCGACAAGCTGCTGTTCGGCGGCTACTCCACCATCAGTCTGGGCTACGCCGGACTGTACGAATGCGTGAAGTATATGACCGGCAAGAGCCACACCGACGCCGGTGCCAAGCCCTTTGCCCTGAGCGTGATGCAGCACATGAACGACAAGTGCAACGCGTGGAAGAAGGCCGAGAACATGGACTACTCCCTCTACGGCACCCCGCTGGAATCCACCACCTACAAGTTTGCCAAGTGCCTGCAAAAGCGCTTTGGCATCGTGAAAGGCATCACGGACAAGAACTATATCACCAACAGCTACCACGTCCATGTCTCCGAGCCCATCGACGCCTTTACCAAGCTGAAATTCGAGGCCGACTTCCAGCGCCTGTCCCCGGGCGGTGCCATCAGCTATGTGGAAGTGCCCAATATGCAGGACAATCTGGAAGCCGTCATGAGCGTGCTGCAGTTCATCTACGACAACATCATGTACGCCGAGTTGAACACCAAGTCTGATTACTGCCAGTGCTGCGGCTACGACGGCGAGATCAAGATCGTGGAGGATGACGGCAAGCTGGTGTGGGAGTGCCCCAAGTGCGGCAACCGCGACCAGAACAAGCTGAACGTTGCCCGCCGCACCTGCGGTTATATCGGCACCCAGTTCTGGAATCAGGGCCGCACACAGGAGATCAAGGACCGCGTGCTGCATCTGTAACCCTCTCAGTCAATGCTTCGCATTGACAGCTCCCCCGAGAGGGGGAGCTTTTTATATGGAGTTTTATCTATGAATTACGCAACAATCAAGTATTACGACATTGCCAATGGGCCGGGGGTGCGCACCAGCATCTTTGTTTCGGGCTGCAGGCACCACTGCCCGGGCTGCTTCAACGAGGTAGCATGGGATTTCGGGTACGGTCAGCCTTTCGACAAAGCTGTGCGCAACGAGATCTTTGCATCCTGCCAGCCCGACTATATTGCAGGCATCTCCCTGCTGGGCGGTGAGCCTTTTGAGCCGGAGAATCAGCGGGAACTGCTGCCCTTCGTCCGCAACTTCAGGGCGCTGTACCCGAATAAGAGCGTCTGGTGCTATTCCGGCTACACCTGGGAGCAGCTGACCGGCAGTGTTCCCTGCCCGGCCCGCTGTGAGGTCACAGATGAGCTGCTGAGCCTGCTGGATGTTCTGGTGGATGGCCGCTTTGTGGAAGCCCAGCACGATATCTCCCTGCGCTTCCGGGGCAGCTCCAACCAGCGGCTTCTGGATGTGCCCAAGAGCCTTGCCGCAAAGGCCCCCGTCTGGTGGGAGGACGAACAGGTGTTTGCCACACACACGATGTAAACCTCTCAGTCGCGCTGACGCGCGCCAGGCCCGGGTTGCGGCACCCAGCATACGTCTCGCGTTGTAAACAACGCTCGCGTCTTGCTGGCCGCTGCCTCAGCAGCAATACACTTTCATGCAATAAAACAACGCCCGATTTTCCACACTCTACGCAGAGCGAGTGGAAAATCGGGCGCTTTGTCATTTAACGGGATGAAACCATATCCTCAATGACACCCAGGAACTCCTGGCCATAGCGGGCGGCCTTTTTCTCGCCCACACCGGGGATATTGAGCAGTTCCTCCACGCTCAGGGGCTTTTTCAGCGCCATCTGGCGGAGGGTGGAATCATTGAACACCATATAGGCAGGGAGCTTCTGCTTTGCGGCCAGCCGCTTACGCAGGGCATAGAGGGCAGCCAGCAGCTTCTCGTCCGCTTCGCTGAGGGCATCTTCGTCGGCACGGCGGCGGGAGGCCGAGGCCAGCCGCTTTGCACTGGCCGCGGCGCGCTGGCGGGCCTGTGCCGCCTGCTCCTCCACCTGTTCGGCAGCCTGTGCTGCCAGCAGACAGTTGGAACAGTTCTCGCACTTCTGGGGTGCGGCCTCGCCGAAGTAGCTCAGCAGATACCCCCGCAGGCAGCGCGGCGTGGTGGAGTAGAAGGTCATGTACTTGAGCCGTTCCTCTGCCTTGCGTGCCGCTTCGGCCTTGACATCCGCAGGCAGGCCGTTGTCAGCCTCCATCTCCTTGTCGATGAAGAACCGGATGGTGCGCACATCGGTGCCGGAATAGAGCAGGGTGCAGCGGGCTGGCTCCCCGTCACGGCCCGCGCGGCCCGCCTCCTGATAATAGCTCTCCAGATCCTTGGGCATATTATAATGGATGACGAACCGGACGTTTGGCTTATCGATGCCCATGCCGAAGGCATTGGTCGCCACCATGATCTGCACCCGGTCATAGAGGAAATCGTCCTGATTCTGCCGCCGGGTATCCGCATCCAGTTTGGCGTGGTAGGCTGCCGCACGGATGCCCCGGCTCTGCAGCAGGCGGGTGGTCTCGTCCACCTGCCGGGTGGTACTGCAATAGATGATGCCCGCATTGTCCCGCTCCCTGAGTACAAGTTCGAGCAGAACTTTGGGCTTCTCGCTGGGCAGGGCCCTGCGGGTGGCAAAATAGAGGTTGGGCCGGTCGAAGCTGGTGGTCACCTCGTAGGGGGTGTGGAGTTCCAGATGGGTGCGGATGTCCTCCCGCACATGGGCCGTGGCGGTGGCCGTAAAGGCTCCCACCACCGGGCGCTTGGGCAGGCTGTCCACAAACGCCTTGATGCGCAGGTAGCTGGGGCGGAAGTCCTGCCCCCACTGGCTGATGCAGTGGGCCTCGTCCACCGTGACCATGCTGATCTCCCGCTCCTGCGCAAACCGTTGGAAACCCGGCATCTCCAGCCGCTCCGGAGCCACATAGATGATCTTATACCACCCCTCCCGGGCGCGGCGGAGCATCAGGGCCTTCTGGTTGTCCGTCAGGCTGTTGTTCAGGAAAGCTGCCGCCACACCGGCCTGTACCAGCGCCCCCACCTGATCCTTCATCAGGCTCACCAGCGGCGAGACCACGATGGTGATGCCCGGCAGCAGCAGGGCCGGCACCTGATAGCAGATGGACTTGCCCGCACCTGTGGGCATCACGGCCAGCACATCCTGCCCGGCCAGCAGGCGGGAGACGATCTCCTCCTGACCCGGGCGGAAGCTGTCGTAGCCAAAGACTTTTTTCAGAATACTATGCGGACTTTCCATGGTTCCTCCTATCCATACAAAACCTCTCCGTCATTGCCCTGCCATGCCGTCTCTCCTGTACGGGGAAGCGGACGCGCTTGCGGCCTGAGCGGTCTGTAACCCAATCAGTATACCACAACTCCCCGGATAATTGTAAAACATCTCTGACATTTCCCACGTTCGATAGCATTTCCTGCACAAAAATGCTATAATATGGGTACATATCTCCATCCCGGCCCCTGCCTTGCGCATCTGCCGGAAAAAAGCAAAGGAGTATTTTGTATGGCTCAGAAATTGATCACCTTCGCCGTCCCGTGCTACAACTCGGCGGCATATATGCGCCACTGCATCGAGACCCTGCTCTCCGCCGGGGAGCAGGCCGAAATCATCCTGGTGGACGATGGTTCCACCAAGGATGACACCCCCGCCATCTGCGACGAGTACGCCGCCAAATATCCCACCATCGTCAAGGCCATCCATCAGGAGAACGGCGGCCACGGCGAGGGCGTGAATCAGGGCATCCGCAACGCCACCGGCCTGTACTACAAGGTAGTGGACAGCGACGACTGGCTGGACGAAGCAGCCCTCAGGACCGTGCTGGCCAAGCTGAACACGCTGACTGCCCGGGGCACCGCGCCTGACCTGATGATCTGCAACTATGTCTACGAGCATGTGGAGGACAACACCAGCCACACCGTGCGCTACACCAATGTGTTCCCCCAGAACCGGCTGTTCAGCTGGACGCATGTCGGCCACTTCCGGCCCGACCAGAACCTGCTGATGCACTCGGTGATGTACCGCACGCAGGTGCTGCGGGACTGCGGCATGGTGCTGCCCAAGCACACCTTCTATGTGGACAACATCTTTGTCTACCAGCCCCTGCCCTTTGTCAAGAGCATGTACTATATGGATCTGGACCTGTACCGCTACTTCATCGGCCGGGCCGACCAGAGCGTGAACGAAAGTGTAATGGTCAAGCGGGTGGACCAGCAGCTGCGGGTGACCCGCCACATGATCGACTGCCAGGACCTGGATGCCCTTAAGGGCCAGAAGAAGCTGCGCAGCTATATGCTGCACTACCTCTCCATGATGATGGCCATCAGCGACATCTTCCTTCTGCTGGACGGCAGTGCCGCTGCCAAGCAGAAGGAGAACGAACTGTGGGCCTACCTCAAGGCACACACCAGTGCCGGGGTCTACCGCTCCATCCGCTACGGCTTTGGCGGCGTGACCAACCTGAAGATCCCCAAGGGCGACAAGCTCGTGCTGGGCGGTTACCGCCTTGCACAGAAGATTTTTAAATTCAATTAACAAATGTTGCTTTTCCTCCTCAGAACAGAAAATACCGCTGTGCGAGTGCCAGCTCGGAGAACGGCTCACAGGTGATCTTTTTGCCGTCCACCGTCACTGTGTAGGTTTCCGGATCGACCCGAACGTCCGCCAACGTGTCGTTGTGGCGCATATCGCGCTTGCTGATGTCGCGGCAGTGCGAAACCGGAAGCACCACGCGCTCCAGTCCCAGATGTCCGGCAATGTCGTGGTCATACGCCCGCTTGGAAACGAACGTCACACAGCTTTGCGACAGTGCTTTTCCATATCCGCCGAACATATCCGTGTAGACCACCGGCTCGGGCGTCGGAATGGACGCATTTGCGTCTCCCATGCGGGAAGCCGTAATCGTACCGCATTTGAGCACCATTTCCGGCTTCGCACCGAACAGCGCAGGCTGCCACAACACGAGGTCTGCCAGCTTGCCGACCTCAATCGAACCGACATACTCGGAAATGCCGTGCGTCACCGCCGGATTGATGGTGTACTTGGAAATGTAGCGCTTGACACGGTTGTTATCGTTGCGGGCACAGTCCGTGTCCAGCGTGCCGCGCTGCTTTTTCATCTTGTCCGCCGCCTGCCAGGTGCGCGTGATAACCTCGCCCACACGCCCCATGGCCTGCGAATCGCTCGACATCATGGAGAAGATACCCATGTCATGCAGCACGTCCTCTGCCGCGATGGTCTCCGGCCGAATACGGCTGTCCGCAAAGGCGATATCCTCGGGATTGGACTTATCGAGGTGGTGGCATACCATCAGCATGTCAAGATGCTCATCAAGTGTGTTGACAGTGTAAGGCATTGTCGGATTCGTGGAGGAAGGCAGAACGTTCGGTGCAGCAGCAGCGCGGATGATGTCCGGTGCGTGGCCGCCGCCGGCTCCCTCGGTGTGGTACGTATGGATGGTTCTTCCGCCGATGGCCGCAAGCGTATCTTCGACGCATCCGCCTTCGTTCAAAGTATCGGTGTGGATGGCAACCTGGACATCGAACTCATCGGCAACGTTGAGGCAGTGGTTAATGACCGCCGGCGTTGCGCCCCAGTCCTCGTGGATTTTCAGGCCCATCGCACCGGCTTTGACCTGCTCAATCAACGGAGCCTCGTCGGAGCAGTTGCCCTTGCCGAGAAAACCAAGGTTCATCGGATATTCCTCTGCGGCTTTCAGCATCATGCGCAGATTCCACGGTCCCGGGGTACACGTCGTTGCGTTCGTGCCGTCCGCCGGGCCGGTGCCGCCGCCGATCATCGTGGTCACGCCGCTGTAGAGGGAGCAGTCAATCTGTTGCGGGCTGATAAAGTGGATGTGAGTATCGATGCCGCCTGCCGTAACGATCATACCCTCGCCGGCCAGAGCCTCGGTCGATGCGCCGACCGTCATGCCAGGAGTCACGCCGTCCATGACATCCGGGTTTCCGGCTTTTCCGATGCCGGCGATTTTTCCGTCTTTGATTCCGATGTCTGCTTTTACAATGCCTGTAGCATCCACGATCAGAGCGTTTGTGATGACAAGATCAAGGTCTCCGTCTCTGCTGCAGGTCTTAACGGACTGTCCCATACCGTCGCGGATGGATTTGCCGCCGCCGAATTTTACTTCATCGCCGTATGTGGTGTAGTCTTTTTCGACTTCAATCACAAGGCTGGTGTCGGCAAGGTGGACCTTATCGCCGACGGTCGGACCGTACATAGCGGCATATTTACTTCCGGAAATTTTTACACTCATTTTTGCTGTCCCTCCTTACAGAAATCCTTTTAACTTCGCGTTTTCCAGTGATGCGGCTTTCGTGTCAGCGGTAGCCTGTGCGCGGGTCAGGTCATTCAGACCGAAGACACGTTTTCTGCCGCCCATCTCGACGAGCTGCACCTCTTTTTCCTCGCCCGGCTCAAAACGGACCGAAGTTCCGGAAGGAATATCGAGGTGATAACCGTACGCCGTTTCCCGGTCAAAAGAGAGGCACCGGTTGACCTCAAAGAAATGAAAATGGGAGCCGACCTGAACGGGACGGTCGCCCTTATTTGCTACCATGACAGTGACTGTCTTTTTGCCTTCGTTTAATGTGATCTCGCGATCGGAAGCCATGATTTCACCGATTTTCATATGATGTCTCCTCCTTACTGAATAGGATTATGTACAGTTACCAGTTTGGTTCCATCTGGGAACGTCGCCTCGACCTGAACCTCGCCGATCATATCGGCAACGCCGTCCATGACATCGTCGCGGGTTAGAATCTTTGTGCCGAGCTGCATCAGCTCCACAACGGTCTTTCCGTCCCTTGCTAGTTCCAGAAGCTCGGAACTGATGTAGGCGAGTGCTTCCGGGTAATTCAGTTTCAGGCCGCGTGCTCTCCGCTCTTTGGCGAGATTACCGGCCATATGAAGCATCAGTTTTTCCTGTTCCTTGGGATTTAATCTCATGGTGTTCCTCCTTTTTTGCATAGAAAAAGAGCAGACCAGGGAGAAAACATTTCTGTTCAGACTCCTTTGTCTGCTCTTTCATATTTTATATCACGCATTATAACGGGTGTTTTTTATTTGGTCAAGAACTTTTTGCTATTTTTTTGATTGCTTTTATCATGCAGAACAGAGGAAAAACCATATAAAACAAAGAGAAGAAGGGAAAATGCAGAAGAAAAGAAAGAAAATCTCTGAAATAAACAGTATATAACAGTTGACAACAGTAGCTGACTGTTATATACTGTTTATTGTAAAGGAGAAGAGAAACGATATGCATATTATTTTGAATCATTCCTCCATGGTGCCGATCTACGAGCAGCTCATGGAGCAGATCAAATCAGAAATTATCAATACAGCATTAAAAGAAGGAGAGGCGCTCCCATCCGTCCGTTCTCTGGCCGGGGAACTGCGGATCAGTGCGCTGACCGTCAAAAAGGCGTATGACAAGCTGGAAGAGGAAGGATTTGTTACAACGATTCACGGAAAGGGAACGTATGTAACGGCTTCCGACAAACAGCTCGCGCTGGAGGCAAGGCAGAGAGAAGCAGAGGCGGATTTTGAAAAAGCCATCGACCGTGCCCTTGCGATGGGAATGAGCCGGGAGGATATTCTGGAGACAGTAACCCTTCTTCTGGAGGAAAAATAAGGAATGCCGGAGCAGCGGCAGAAAGGAAGAGACAGACATGATAAAAATGCAGAATGTCAGAAAGGTGTATCCGGGATTTGATTTTGAGCTTTCTATGGAGATTCCGGAGGGAAGAATCACCGGACTGATTGGAAAAAACGGAGCCGGAAAAAGCACGGCGATCCGGCTGATGCTCGGCCTTGCAAAAGCAGATGGCGGAATAATCGAACTCTTTGGAAAACCGATCACAGAAATTATGGCAGAGGACCGGCAGAATATCGGCGTTTCGCTGGCAGAATCTGGATTTAACGGACAGTTTACCATCGTGGAAGTGGAGAAAATTCTGGCGAAAATGTATCCAAAGTTTGAGGAAAGCTGGTTCACCAGAGAGTGCCAGAAGCTGCATCTTCCGGAAGGAAAACAGTTCAAGGAATTTTCCAATGGAATGAAGGCGAAGCTGCGTGTACTTACCGCCCTGTCACACAAGGCACAGCTTCTGATCCTCGACGAGCCGACCGCAGGACTCGATGTGGAAGCGAGAAATGAGATTCTCGACCTGCTGCGCGAATACGCGGCCGAAGATGAGAGCCGGACGATCCTCATTACGTCCCACATCGCCTCCGATCTCGAGCATCTCTGCGATGACATTTATCTGATTCACGGGGGAAAACAGCTCCTGCACGAGGAGACGGATGTGATTCTCGAGCAATACGGTCTCATCAAGGCAGACGAGGCGCAGTATGCGGCGCTCGACAAAGAATATCTGCTCGATACCCAGAAAGAACCGTATGGCTATGCATGCCTTACCAACGACAGAAAATATTACGAAGAAAACGTTCCCGACCTTGTAGTAGAGCGGGCCGGAATTGATGATGTAATTTTGATGATGACAGGAGGAGAAAAAAGATGAGTGGATTATTAGAGAAAGATATCTGTCTGCTGTTAAAAGGCCATCGCAACACGATGATCCTTTTCCTTATGATCTGTGTATTCCTCGGACTTAGCCAGACGGACACCTTTATTCTGGGCTATTTTCCGTTTCTGATGATCGTTCTGCTGATCGGAACGCTTTCCTGCGATGAAGCGGATAACGGACTGCCGTTCCTGTTCACACTCCCGATTGACCGGAAACTGTATATCCGCGAAAAATACCTGTTCTGCGTGGCCGGAACCGTAGTATCGTTTGTCCTCGCCTGGGCGTTATACCTGGTATCCCTGCTGGTGCACGGCGTTTCGAATGTATCTGGTGTTCTCTCGGAAAATGCGGGAATGATACCGGTCTTTCTGGCGGTATTTTTCATCACCATTTCCATCATGATTCCGGTGCAGATCAAATGCGGAGCAGAAAGCGCACGGGTCATGATGGCAGGAATCTGTTTTCTGTTTGCCGGTGTGAATCTGTTTGTGCAGAAAGTCGCAGGAGAAGCGACACTGGATCAAATCACGGAGCTGATTGGCACCATTACGGGCACAATTCCGGGCCAGGCAGGAATTTTTACTGCAGGCATCGTGGTTTTGCTGATTTCGTACCGGATCAGTGTAGGATTTATGGAGAAACAGGAATTTTAGAAAAAACGAAAGACGTCAGATTTCATTTTAAAACGTGAAATCTGGCGTTTTTGCTGTGATAAAATTTGCAGAAACTTGAAAAAAATGGCATTGTATGGTATTCTTTACAGGATGTTGCTTAAAAATTATATAAGAAGAAACAGAGGAAAAAATGAAAAAATTATTTGCACAGATTGTGAAATTCGGTATCGTCGGCTTCATCAGCTTTGGTATTGATTACGTGACCGGACTGATCGTTCTGAACCTTGTTATGGCGCTGACCTCCAGTTCATATTTTGAAATGGCATCGCTTGTCGGTTCTGTTGTCGGATTTACTGTGTCCGTCATCGCTAATTACATTTTAAGTTTCAAATTTGTCTTTGAGCGAAAAGAAGACCTGAACAAAAAAGTCGAATTCATTACCTTCGTCGTCCTTTCCCTGATCGGAATGCTGCTGAACAGCTTCCTGATCTGGATTGTAGTAGGACCCATCTACCGGGGGAGCACTGCACTGCAGCAGCACATCGGCTACAACCTGATTTACACCATTGCAAAAGTCTTTGCAACTGCGGTTGTCATGGTGTACAACTTTATTACCAGAAAAATCTTTCTGGAGAAGAAATGATTCTGAAAAAAATCTGAAAAGAAGGCAGCGGAGAAAAACGCTGCCTTCTTTTCAAAGAAAGATAAAAAGGAAAGGCTGGTGAAGAGAGAATGAACCTTCCCATTCAACTACAGGCAGGATTGTACCTGTATCTGATCTGTATTAATATGATCACCATAGCAGTCTATGGCATCGATAAACGAAACGCTGTGCATGGAAAATGGAGAATCCGTGTCTCGACGCTTCTTACCCTGGCCGCAGTCGGCGGTTCGGCAGGAGCACTGCTGGCGATGCACCTGTTCCATCACAAGACAAGAAAAAAGAAGTTTACCATCGGCGTTCCACTGATGCTGCTGGTGCAGATCGCGCTTTTTTTCTTTCTTGTGAAAGCAGATTTTTCGATCTCAATCTGAGAAAGAAAGGTGATGAAAATGGAAATGAGCCGTCCAGTCCTTCGGCGGCTATGCAGACGCACAGCTTAGCCGCCTGCAAAATGCGTTGGCGCGCGGTACTTTCTTGCAGAGTGAGAAAGAACAGCATATTTATGAAATGCTTTTAGATATGTAAAAACATCTGTCCAATAGGGCAGATGTTTTTACGTGTGCCATTATTGTGACAGATGATATAATAT
>SKFA01001656.1_pt1 | contig 12416 bp, 10 predicted proteins | sample 4820291 | NCBI WGS metagenome assembly SKFA01 (sample SAMN11008795, study PRJNA524170) | human gut metagenome | isolation source: fecal sample from pouch patient p30 | place: Israel: Tel-Aviv | reverse complement strand
CAGCAAGGCGCACCAAATTTCTCCTGGAGTGCCGCGCATTTGTATATGTTGTATAACGATTTTTTCCGTAAGCAATAATTTGCAACTGCTGGCGGATGCGGCGTAAACGCCTTATCCGCCCTACATGTGCAATCCTCCTGGCCGGATAAAACGCGGCAAGCGTTGCATCCGGCAACTGCACCGCGCCACTGGCGGATGCGGCGTGAACGCCTTATCCGCCCTACATGTGCGTTCCCGTAGGTCGGATAAGACGCGACAAGCGTCGCATCCGGCATCTGCACCGCGCCACTGGCGGATGCGGCGTGGACGCCTTATCCGCCCTACATGTGCAATTCCGTAACCTGGATAAAACGCGACAAGCGTCGCATCCGGCGTTATCACCGGGCGTATTCTTTTTGAATCCCATCACAAACCCCGCACTCCCCTTTTCCCTTTTCTCCGGCGACGGCTAAATTAGAACTCATCCGACCACATAACAATTATTTTACATACTGGACAATTTTATGAGCTACCCGTCGCTGTTCGCCCCGCTGGATTTAGGTTTTACCACGTTAAAAAACCGCGTGTTGATGGGCTCAATGCACACCGGGCTGGAGGAATACCCGGACGGTGCCGAGCGGCTGGCAGCGTTTTATGCCGAACGCGCCCGTCACGGCGTGGCGCTGATTGTCAGCGGCGGCATTGCACCAGATTTAACAGGCGTTGGCATGGAAGGTGGCGCAATGCTCAACGACGCCAGCCAGATCCCACACCATCGCACCATTACCGAAGCGGTACATCAGGAAGGCGGCAAAATAGCCCTGCAAATTTTGCATACCGGGCGCTACAGCTACCAACCGCATCTGGTCGCCCCGTCCGCATTGCAGGCCCCCATCAACCGTTTCGTGCCCCATGAGTTAAGCCATGAAGAGATCCTGCAACTGATCGACAATTTCGCCCGCTGCGCGCAACTGGCGCGGGAGGCAGGATACGACGGTGTAGAGGTGATGGGTTCCGAAGGGTATTTGATCAACGAATTTCTGACGCTGCGCACCAATCAGCGTAGTGACCAGTGGGGCGGCGATTACCGCAACCGGATGCGATTTGCCGTAGAAGTAGTGCGTGCGGTGCGCGAACGCGTCGGCAACGACTTCATTATTATCTACCGACTGTCGATGCTCGACCTGGTCGAAGACGGCGGGACTTTTGCCGAAACGGTAGAGCTGGCGCAGGCCATTGAAGCGGCGGGCGCGACCATTATCAACACCGGCATTGGCTGGCATGAAGCACGTATTCCGACCATTGCCACGCCCGTGCCGCGCGGCGCATTTAGCTGGGTCACGCGCAAACTGAAAGGCCACGTCTCGCTGCCGCTGGTAACCACCAACCGGATTAACGATCCGCAGGTTGCCGACGATATTCTCTCGCGCGGCGATGCCGATATGGTATCGATGGCGCGACCGTTTCTTGCTGATGCGGAGCTGCTGTCAAAAGCGCAATCGGGACGAGCCGATGAGATCAACACTTGTATTGGCTGCAATCAGGCCTGTCTCGATCAAATCTTCGTTGGCAAAGTCACCTCGTGCCTGGTGAATCCTCGCGCCTGCCACGAAACCAAAATGCCAATCCTTCCCGCCGTGCAGAAAAAAAATCTGGCGGTGGTCGGTGCGGGACCTGCTGGGCTGGCGTTTGCCATTAACGCGGCGGCGCGTGGGCATCAGGTAACATTGTTTGACGCTCATAGCGAGATTGGCGGGCAGTTTAATATCGCCAAACAGATCCCCGGCAAAGAGGAGTTTTACGAAACGCTGCGCTATTACCGCCGGATGATCGAAGTGACGGGCGTGACGCTAAAACTCAATCACACCGTGACGGCGGATCAGTTACAGGCTTTCGATGAAACGATCCTCGCCAGTGGGATCGTGCCGCGCACTCCGCCCATCGACGGGATCGATCATCCGAAGGTATTGAGTTATCTCGATGTACTGCGCGACAAAGCGCCGGTTGGCAACAAAGTTGCCATCATCGGTTGTGGCGGGATTGGTTTTGATACGGCGATGTATTTAAGTCAGCCGGGCGAATCCACCAGCCAGAATATCGCCGGGTTCTGTAATGAATGGGGGATCGACAGTAGCCTACAACAGGCTGGTGGCTTAAGCCCGCAGGGAATGCAGATCCCCCGTAGCCCACGGCAGATTGTGATGCTCCAGCGCAAAGCCAGCAAACCAGGACAGGGGTTAGGCAAAACCACCGGCTGGATCCATCGCACCACCCTGCTCTCGCGGGGTGTGAAAATGATCCCAGGCGTAAGTTATCAGAAGATTGACGATGACGGGCTGCATGTGGTGATCAACGGCGAAACGCAGGTATTAGCAGTGGACAATGTGGTGATCTGCGCAGGGCAAGAGCCAAACCGCGCGCTGGCGCAACCGCTGATTGATAGCGGGAAAACGGTGCATTTAATTGGCGGCTGCGATGTGGCTATGGAGCTGGACGCACGACGGGCAATTGCCCAGGGAACACGGCTGGCGCTGGAGATTTAAATCGTTATTTGAAGCGCCGGATGCAACGCATCCGGCACGTCGCGTTAATCAATAAACAAGGCGGGAGAAATGCCGAATCGCGTTGCCAATTTTTTAGCGTGTTCCAGCGTTAATTTCCTCTTCCCGCTCAAAACGCGTGACACCATAGATTTACTGCCAATTTCCGGCAGATCGGAAAGGGTTAAACCATATTGATCCATAAGGGTACGAATCACGGCTATACCGCCAGGCATGGCTTGAGCCATGGCATTAAATTCCGCAAATTCGGGCGCTGATTCTTCCCACGCGGTTATTTTGGCACACACCAGATCCAGCAAGGGGTTTTCAGGATCGTTGAGCAGCAGATGATCTACCAGTTCCAGCGCCTGGGTGTATTGTTCCTCGTTCTGAATACCCGCCAGAAAAGGTGCCACAGCAGTTAGCTTTTCTCCTGCTTGCAAGATGTCGGCAATCGCAATCATTTTTTCCCCTTAGTACGATGAACAGCGGTAAAGAAATCGTATTCTTTATGCGTCATAACTTCACGTATGTAGCACTTTTGCGATTCAAAAAAGACCATTGCTACAACACGTAATTCATTGCCCCCAACATTGAAAACATAATGCTTATCCAGATATTTGAAGTTATCCAGAGATGGGAATACTGCTTTTAATGACTCAGGTTTTTTGAAATATCCCTTAGCAATCGTGTTCCCCAGAGCCACCAACTCCGTTTTATGTTGCGGGTATTTTTCCGCAGCATCTTTCAATGCTTTTTGAGTTATCAGGTGCATTCTTCATCACGTCCGTTGACAAATTGGCAATATGATAACATCCGTTGCCAGATTGGCAACGGATGAATTTATCTGTGTGACGGAAGAATAAACGTAGAAAAACGCTAAACAAGAGAATGTAGACGATGGTGACAGGGATTTTTTGTTTTATGGAAGCGCGATTCCAGAACTGGGCAGACATTGCCGGATGCGACGCTTGCCGCGTCTTATCCGGCCTGGAGTAACGTGCTGAACGTAGGCCGGATAAGGCGTTTACGCCGCATCCGGCAGGTAACTCCCAATCTTACCGACGACGTCCCAGCTTCACCGCTTTCAGTACCACAAATTTATTATTCGTCGCAATAGTGGTGCAGTTGCCGAAAATCTTCTTCAGTTTATGGAAGTAATCCAGGTGACGGTTGGCAACAATATACAGCTCGCCGTTGATTTTCAGGCAGCGGCGGGCATGGTGGAACATCTCCCAGGCGACGTTATCGGTCAGCGCATGTTGTTGGTGAAACGGCGGGTTGCAGAGCACAGCATTAAAGCGGAAAGGCTCCACGCCGGAGAGCGCGTTGTTGATCATAAACTCGCTGCGATCTAACGCCTCTGGCATGTTGGTTTCAACGTTCAAACGGCTGGAAGCAACCGCCATCGGCGATTCATCGACAAACACCACTTTCGCCTGAGGGTTTTTATCAAGCAGCGTCAGACCAATAACGCCATTACCGCAACCGAGATCGACAATCTCACCTTCGAGATTCTCTGGCAGATGTTGCATAAAGAAGCGTGCGCCAATATCCAGCCCGGTGCGGGAGAAGACATTCGCATGGTTGTGGATAGTCCAGTCAGTATCTTCCAGCTTCCAGCTAACGGTCTGCGGCGCATCGGCCAGCGGCGGTTCATTGAAAGTGCAATTAATCAGGCGCGCTTTTTTCCATGCCAGCGTAGTGGTGGTCGGGCCGAGCACTTTCTCGAACAGCTCCAGCGTGGAAGTGTGAATGTCACGGGCTTTGGCACCGGCAATAATACGTGTATCCGACGTGACCACTTTGCGCAGCGCACGCAGTTGCTGTTCCAGCAATGCCAGTGTTTTCGGCACTTTGATCAGCACCACACCCGGCTGTTGCGGGTAGTCGGCGGTGCTGTCGAGAAACTTCACGCTCGACTCATCAATCCCGTTGAGGCGTAAATTCTCGCGCGTCGCCAGTTCACTGATGTATGAGTCGCCAATGCTGTACGGCTTATGTTCCGCCAGCGCGCAGCTTAACGCACCAAAGGCATCATTCAGGATCAACACCGGGCCGCGGATTTCTGTGTCGTCCAACTGTTGCAGCAAATATTCATCCGCCGCTTCCCACGCCTGTAGCGGGTTAACGTCATCCGTCGCCGGAAAACGTTGTAGTGTCAGTGAACGGAAACCGTTGTCTAAGTGGCTCATCGGCCCTCCTGAATGATAAAATTTCGACGTTGCCCCTGAAAAGGGTGCGTGAGTATACCCTTTTTCTCTTTTTCGTGGGCGGTTATGAGCAATCTTACTTATCTTCAGGGTTACCCCGAGCAGCTACTTTCCCAGGTGCGAACACTGATTAACGAACAGCGTCTGGGCGATGTGCTGGCAAAACGCTATCCGGGAACACACGACTACGCCACCGATAAAGCCCTCTGGCAATATACTCAGGATCTGAAAAATCAGTTTCTGCGCAATGCCCCGCCGATCAATAAAGTGATGTATGACAATAAGATCCATGTGCTAAAAAACGCGCTCGGGTTACATACCGCTGTTTCTCGTGTGCAGGGCGGCAAGCTGAAAGCAAAAGCAGAGATCCGCGTCGCTACTGTGTTTCGCAACGCGCCGGAACCGTTTTTACGTATGATCGTGGTGCACGAACTGGCGCACCTGAAGGAGAAAGAGCATAACAAAGCGTTCTATCAATTGTGCTGCCATATGGAGCCGCAGTACCACCAGCTTGAGTTCGACACCCGACTGTGGCTAACCCAGTTGTCGCTTGGGCAGGACAAAATCTGAAAATGATGTCAGGCGTTATCTTTTCTTTCTTTAGCGCCTAAAATCGACCTCCCCCCTTTCGTTAAGGATAACGACCATGCAGCCCCGCCTTCTTCTCCGTATTTGTTTTTCTCGCCGGACTCTTAAGATTGGCTGTTTATTGTTGCTTATAGCAGGAGCGACCATTTTTATTGCCGATCGCGTTATGGTCAACGCTAGCAAGCAGCTGACCTGGAGCGATGTCAACGCCGTTCCGGCGCGTAACGTGGGTTTATTGCTGGGGGCGAGGCCGGGTAATCGCTACTTTACCCGACGTATTGATACCGCAGCAGCGTTGTACCACGCCGGAAAAGTGAAATGGCTGCTGGTAAGTGGCGATAACGGACGTAAAAATTACGATGAAGCATCAGGTATGCAGCAGGCTTTGATCGCTAAAGGCGTACCAGCAAAAGTGATCTTCTGCGACTATGCCGGATTCTCAACGCTGGATTCGGTAGTGCGTGCCAAAAAGGTTTTTGGTGAAAACCATATCACCATTATCTCGCAAGAATTTCATAATCAACGCGCCATCTGGCTGGCAAAACAGTACGGCATCGACGCTATCGGTTTTAACGCGCCAGACCTCAATATGAAGCACGGTTTTTATACTCAACTGCGGGAGAAACTCGCTCGTGTCAGCGCCGTGATTGACGCCAAAATCCTCCATCGCCAGCCGAAATATCTCGGGCCTTCGGTCATGATTGGGCCGTTTAGTGAGCATGGCTGTCCGGCGCAGAAATAATGCGTATCTGCGCACGTCGAAGATGAAAAAGGCGTGCTACATTGACGACAGAATCCCTTTATGGAGTATCCACGCGTTATGATACGTTTCGCTGTGATTGGTACGAACTGGATCACTCGCCAGTTCGTCGAGGCCGCCCATGAGAGCGGTAAATACAAGTTAACCGCCGTATATTCCCGCAGCCTTGAACAGGCCCAGCACTTCGCCAATGATTTTTCTGTCGAGCATCTGTTTACCTCGCTGGAAGCGATGGCGGAAAGCGATGCCATTGACGCGGTGTATATTGCCAGCCCGAATTCCCTGCATTTTTCCCAGACACAACTTTTCCTTAGCCATAAAATTAATGTGATTTGCGAGAAACCGCTGGCGTCGAATCTGGCGGAAGTGGATGCCGCCATTGCCTGTGCGCGGGAAAATCAGGTGGTGCTGTTTGAGGCATTTAAAACCGCCTGCCTGCCGAACTTTCATTTGTTGCGCCAGGCGCTGCCGAAAGTCGGCAAACTGCGGAAAGTCTTTTTCAACTATTGCCAGTATTCCTCGCGGTATCAACGTTACCTGGATGGTGAGAATCCCAACACCTTTAATCCGGCATTCTCTAACGGTTCAATTATGGATATCGGTTTTTACTGTCTGGCGTCGGCGGTGGCGTTATTTGGTGAGCCGAAAAGCGTGCAGGCAACCGCCAGTTTGCTGGCAAGCGGCGTTGACGCCCAGGGCGTGGTGGTGATGGATTACGGTGATTTCAGCGTCACCTTGCAGCACTCAAAAGTCAGTGATTCTGTCCTGGCGAGCGAGATTCAGGGCGAAGCAGGATCGCTGGTGATTGAAAAACTGTCTGAATGCCAGAAAGTGTGCTTCGTGCCGCGTGGCAGCCAAATGCAGGATCTCACCCAGCCGCAGCATATTAATACCATGCTCTACGAAGCAGAGCTGTTCGCTACCCTGGTGGATGAGCATCTGGTGGATCATCCAGGGCTGGCGGTCAGTCGCATCACCGCCAAACTGCTGACCGAGATCCGCCGCCAGACTGGGGTGATTTTTCCGGCAGATAGCGTAAAACTATAATTGCCAAAGTAAAACAGTGTAAAAGGTATGTAACAGACCATTGACTGGCTGAATGGTCTGTCATACTTTGTTACCTGCAAAGGGGAGTAACTTCATTGCCGGTCGATCGTCATTACGATGTGTGAAAAAACACATCCGGTCACCGGGCAACCCGAAAGGAATACGCAGACGTATTCCTTTTTTGTTGTAAGTGAGACCTTGCCGGAAGGCGAGGTCTATGCATAAAAAGCAGCGGCTGACGTCTTCCGACGTTGGCCGTTTTTTTATGTGTAAGGAACTTCTATGAATACTGTCGGCACGCCGTTGCTATGGGGCGGATTCGCTGTTGTTGTCGCCATTATGCTGGCTATCGACCTGTTGTTGCAGGGGCGTCGTGGGGCACATGCCATGACCATGAAACAGGCTGCGGCCTGGTCGCTGGTCTGGGTGACGCTGTCGTTACTGTTTAACGCCGCTTTCTGGTGGTATCTGGTGCAAACCGAAGGTCGCGCCGTTGCCGATCCACAGGCACTGGCCTTTCTCACAGGTTATCTGATTGAGAAATCGCTGGCGGTCGATAACGTCTTTGTCTGGCTGATGTTGTTCAGCTATTTCTCTGTTCCGGCGGCATTACAACGCCGCGTGCTGGTGTATGGCGTGCTCGGGGCGATTGTTCTGCGTACCATCATGATCTTCACTGGCAGCTGGCTAATTTCGCAGTTCGACTGGATCCTGTATATCTTCGGTGCCTTCCTGCTGTTTACCGGCGTGAAGATGGCGCTCGCCCATGAAGATGAATCAGGCATTGGCGACAAGCCGCTGGTGCGCTGGCTACGCGGTCATTTGCGCATGACCGACACCATCGACAACGAGCATTTCTTTGTGCGTAAGAATGGATTGCTGTACGCCACACCGCTGATGCTGGTACTGATTCTGGTGGAATTGAGCGACGTGATTTTCGCCGTGGATAGCATTCCGGCTATCTTCGCCGTGACCACTGACCCGTTCATTGTGCTGACCTCAAACCTGTTTGCGATCCTCGGCCTGCGTGCGATGTATTTCCTGCTGGCGGGCGTAGCAGAGCGTTTCTCGATGCTCAAATATGGCCTGGCGGTGATTCTGGTGTTTATCGGTATCAAGATGCTGATTGTCGACTTCTACCATATTCCAATCGCCGTCTCGCTGGGCGTGGTGTTTGGCATTCTGGTGATGACGTTTATTATCAACGCCTGGGTGAATTATCGGCATGATAAGCAGCGGGGTGGATAATTTTTAATCTGCCTAAGCCGTGTACCCTGTCATTAACATGAGCACCGTTTTCTCCCTCTCCCTTCCAGGGAGAGGGTCGGGGTGAGGGTAATTTTTCGCACCGATGCTGGCCTGTTCCCCTCACCCTAACCCTCTCCCCAAACGGGGCGAGGGGACTGACCGAGTCCTTTTTTGATGTTGTCATCAGTCTGGAAGCCGCACGTTGGCTTTATTTTTATGTAAAAGAAATGTAACCATTAAGTTTCAAAATATGACCTCTCTTTAAAATCCAGCATTTTTCGCTTCCCGAAGCTGTAACTTTCCTTATACTCGACCTTGCAAACACTTTGTTACATCCTGAAAGATGCGTCGACAGAACGCACCAGGGATGTGCGACAACACAATGAAAGGATCGAAAAATGACTACGCAACGTTCACCGGGGCTATTCCGGCGTCTGGCTCATGGCAGCCTGGTAAAACAAATCCTGGTCGGCCTTGTTCTGGGGATTCTTCTGGCATGGATCTCAAAACCCGCGGCGGAAGCTGTTGGTCTGTTAGGTACTTTGTTCGTCGGCGCACTGAAAGCCGTTGCCCCCATCCTGGTGTTGATGCTGGTGATGGCATCTATTGCTAACCACCAGCACGGGCAGAAAACCAATATCCGCCCTATTTTGTTCCTCTATCTACTGGGCACCTTCTCTGCTGCTCTGGCCGCAGTAGTCTTCAGCTTTGCCTTCCCTTCTACCCTGCATTTATCCAGTAGCGCGGGTGATATTTCGCCGCCGTCAGGCATTGTCGAAGTGATGCGCGGGCTGGTAATGAGCATGGTTTCCAACCCCATCGACGCGCTGCTGAAAGGTAACTACATCGGGATTCTGGTGTGGGCGATCGGCCTCGGCTTCGCACTGCGTCACGGTAACGAGACCACCAAAAACCTGGTTAACGATATGTCGAATGCCGTTACCTTTATGGTGAAACTGGTCATTCGCTTCGCACCGATTGGTATTTTTGGGCTGGTTTCTTCTACCCTGGCAACCACCGGTTTCTCCACACTGTGGGGCTACGCGCAACTGCTGGTCGTGCTGGTTGGCTGTATGTTACTGGTGGCGCTGGTGGTTAACCCATTGCTGGTGTGGTGGAAAATTCGTCGTAACCCGTTCCCGCTGGTGCTGCTGTGCCTGCGCGAAAGCGGTGTGTATGCCTTCTTCACCCGCAGCTCTGCAGCGAACATTCCGGTGAATATGGCGCTGTGTGAAAAGCTGAATCTGGATCGCGATACCTATTCCGTTTCTATTCCGCTGGGAGCCACCATCAATATGGCGGGCGCAGCAATCACTATTACCGTGTTGACGCTGGCTGCGGTTAATACGCTGGGTATTCCGGTCGATCTGCCCACGGCGCTGCTGTTGAGCGTGGTGGCTTCTCTGTGTGCCTGTGGCGCATCCGGCGTGGCGGGGGGGTCTCTGCTGCTGATCCCACTGGCCTGTAATATGTTCGGTATTTCGAACGATATCGCCATGCAGGTGGTTGCCGTCGGCTTTATCATCGGCGTATTGCAGGACTCTTGCGAAACCGCGCTGAACTCTTCAACTGACGTGCTGTTCACTGCGGCAGCTTGCCAGGCAGAAGACGATCGTCTGGCAAATAGCGCCCTGCGTAATTAATTGTTTAACCCCTTTCGTCTACGGCGGAAGGGGTTTTCTCAACTTTAAACGGATCAATTCCCCTTTTCTGCATCCGCCAGAAACGAATGATATTCAGGCCATTCATAAGCAGAAAACTACCCTCAATCATCGTGCCGCCTATCGACCCCGCCCAGAAGTTGTGAATCACCCAGCAACACGTTGAAAACCACATTACGCAGCGCATGGTCAGCCCTTTACAGCGGAATAGCGCCCAGGTACTGACAATCGTGCCGATAACCGGCAATAGTTCGACAGGATGATGGAACTTCGCGAGGCCAATTCCGCCAGTCAGCACAATAAAAATCGCCATTACCCATAAGCTGCGCGTGCGTAAGGTAATCAATGTACGAATGGCATTAAGGATGGCACTGGCACCAGCGGGATAGGTGCCCAGAAGAAAAAAATGTACGCCAATAACGGCGCTATAGACCGAAAGCTGCTTTTTGAAGCGACGTTCGTCACGATTGAAAAATGTTGTGATACCAATCAGAAAGGCGATGACACCCACGCCCTGGGCCAGCCAATACGCGGTCATGATAAATCCTTAGCAGGTATGGAAAAGCAAACGGCGCTTCACATTATGAAACGCCGTTTTTTATTAACAACTCATTTCGACTTTATAGCGTTACGCCGCTTTTGAAGATCGCCAGTTCGCGGAAGTCGTTACGCTCGTTACAGGTTTGCTTACCGTTGGCAAACTCAACGATGGTGTCGATAAATTCTTCCAGCAACTGCGGCATCGCTTTACCGTGGATCAACTGACCCGCGTCAAAGTCGATCCAGTGTTTTTTCTTCGCCGCCAGTTCACTGTTGGTGGCGATTTTCACCGTCGGCACAAATCCACCATACGGCGTGCCACGACCAGTACTGAACAGCACCATATGGCAGCCCGCACCCGCCAGGGCGCTGGTCGCTACGGCATCGTTACCCGGCGCACTTAACAAGTTCAGCCCTGGCGTTTTCAGACGCTCGCCGTAACGCAGCACGTCAACCACGACGCTGGAACCCGCTTTCTGGGTACAGCCAAGTGATTTGTCTTCCAGCGTGGTGATACCGCCCGCTTTGTTCCCCGGCGATGGGTTTTCATAGATCGGCTGATCATGGGCAATAAAGTACTGTTTGAAGTCGTTGACCATGGTGACCAGTTTTTCAAACGTTGCTTCGTCGCGGCAATGGTCCATCAGCAACTGCTCTGCGCCAAACATCTCCGGCACTTCGGTCAGTACGGTAGTACCGCCGTTAGCAATCACGTAGTCAGAGAAACGCCCCAGCATCGGGTTAGCAGTAATACCAGAAAGACCGTCAGAACCACCGCACTCCAGACCAAACTTCAGTTCGCTGAGTTTGCCTGGCTCGCGTTTATCGTTGCGCATCACGTTATACAGCTGATGCAAATGCTCGATTCCGGCTTCGATCTCATCATCCTGCTGTTGGCAGATCATGAAATGAACGCGTTCAGGATCGATATCGCCCAGCGTTTCACGGAATGCGGCAACCTGGTTGTTTTCACAGCCCAGACCAATCACCAGCACTGCGCCTGCGTTCGGGTGGCGCACCATGTTTTGCAGCATGGTGCGGGTATTAATGTGATCGTCGCCCAGCTGTGAGCAGCCGTAGGTGTGGCTGAAGAGGAACACGCCGTCAGTACCTTCGGCGTTGTTGGTCTCTTTCAGAAAACGGTTCTGGATCTGCCGCGCGATGCCGTTGACACAGCCCACGGTTGGCAGGATCCACAGCTCATTACGCACCCCGACATCGCCGTTAGCGCGACGATAGATCTGCACTTCACGATCTGCCGCTTGCGCAGGCAGATCCTGAAAATCAGGTTGATAGCGATACTGATCCAGATCGCTCAGATTCGTGCGCGTATTGTGGGCGTGAACGTGAACACCTGCCGCAATATCCGCCAATGCATAACCAATCGGCAGGCCATATTTGATGACATTGGCCCCTTTTGCGATATCCGTTAACGCAAATTTATGTCCACGAGCAACATCCTGGCGCAGCGTAACAGTCTGGTTATCGACACTGACTTCTGTGCCTTCAGCCAAATCTGCTAAAGCGACCGCGACGTTATCCAGCGCATGGATCTTGATGTATTGCATATCAACCCCAGACCTTAGTTCAGTTCAATGGCGAAGTAGTCACGCGCATTGTTAAAGCAAATATTTTTCACCATCTCGCCCAGCAGGTTGATGTCCGCCGGTGCTTCGCCCGCTTCCACCCAGCGACCGATCATCTGGCACAGAATGCGGCGGAAGTATTCGTGACGGGTGTATGACAGGAAGCTACGGCTGTCAGTCAGCATACCGACAAAGCGGCTCAGCAGACCGAGCTGCGCCAGTTGGGTCATCTGACGTTCCATACCGTCTTTCTG
>SKFA01001654.1_pt1 | contig 12439 bp, 7 predicted proteins | sample 4820291 | NCBI WGS metagenome assembly SKFA01 (sample SAMN11008795, study PRJNA524170) | human gut metagenome | isolation source: fecal sample from pouch patient p30 | place: Israel: Tel-Aviv | reverse complement strand
ATCATAGACTGGAGAGGTGTTAAATTAATATTTTCCATTCACTATAGGTACGGATAAATTCCGTTCCTTGGTGAATGGAAGAATATGCTTTTCATGATGGTTGGTTTTATCTAATATTTGTTTAAAGCTTTCAGCAATGCGGAATAGTGTCCTTGTGCAGAAACTTTGGCTTGTACATAGTTGGTTTGTGAAATCTGCCGATAGTTTTGTGCCTCTATCATTTCCACTATTGATACTTTCCCTTCTGTATATCTTTCCAATGCCATTTGTTCGTTTTTGCGGGCTTTTTCCAATGAGTTTCTAGTTAATTGTACTTGTTCCATTGCTTGAGACAAGGATACACGGGCTGTCTGCACTTCCAGATTTACATGGTCACTTACTTGGTGCAGATTATCAGTCGCGGCACCGATCTGGAAAGAGGCTGCCCGTTTTTCGTTGCGTCGTTTCCCCCATTCAAAAATAGGTACAGATAACTTAGCATAAACGGCATAGTTGGGATCAAGGTCGGATTTAAAGTTATATCCTGGTGAAGAGTAACTTCCTTCTATGCCGACATACAGTTGCGGTTTATATTTTGAGTCAGTCAGTTTCTTTGAGCTTTCGGCTATGCCTATTTGGTCGTATGCTATTTTTAGTTCCGGTCGGTTAGAACCGTCTTGCTTCCATAACTGCTCATTCATTACGATGGAAGGAATGGTATCTTCCACTTCCGTTATTTCATGAAGTGCCGTGTCAATCAGTGAATTAAGTGCCATTCTTCCTGTTTCCAAACTGCTTTTTGCTTGGAGCAATTGGTATTCGGCTTCATTTAGTTTTACTTCTGCCATAAGTAAGTCTTGCGGGTCAACTAGTCCTGCTTCGACTCGCTCACGGATAGTTTTGGTGAGTGAGGCGATAGAGTTTCGATAGTCGGTAGCAACTTGCAGAAGTTCGGCACGGGCTACGGTATTCCAGTATTGCATATCGGTTTGGTAGCACAGGGCGGAACGAAAGTATTCCGCCTGATGTGCTGCCAGACTATGTTGATGTTTTGCCATCCGGATGGTTTCCAGCAGACGCCCGCCTGTATAGACCGGCTGTAATAGGGTAAGTGAGGCACCATATTTCATGTCCTTGCCTTCGAACGTCAGTGGGTTTTGCATACTGGGCAAGTCCAGAGTGAGCTGGATGGGGTTGCCGGTATATTGAAAGTTGGCGTCACCCGAAAGTTTGGGACGCAAATCTTTTCGGGCGGCTTTTTCCAGTTCGATACTTGCAGAGATGTGTTTATCCGCCGCCTTCAGGTCGTGGTTGTATTCCACAGCCATCGACCTGTACTTTTCCAATAAATCACTTTGTTGGGAGAAAGTAGCGGACGGAACACTAAAAATAAAGATAAACAGTATATTAATTCTTTTCATAGGATGCATATTTAGAATTACTCTTAATTTTATAAAACATGGCATATAATGCCGGGGTTACGAATAACGTTAGCAATGTGGCAAACGTCAGTCCGAAAATAATAGTGGCTGCCATACCGCCGAATGCTATATCGAACAATAACGGAACCATTCCTAAAATAGTAGTGGTCGCTGCCATAAGTACAGGTCTTGTTCTTGACACTGTAGCTTCTATGATGGCGGTATAAGGTGCGATTCCATTTCGGCGCTGTATATTTATTTCATCCAGTAACACAATCACATTTTTAATAATCATACCTAATAATCCCAGCCATCCGGCGATGGGGAAGAAGCCGAAATCGAATCCGGTGAGCAGCATACCTATGGCAACCCCGATAAGGGAAAGGGGAAGGATACACAGGATAATGACCGGTTGTCTGAAGTTACCGAATAATGCTACAAGAATTACAATGAGCATCAGAAAAGCCAAAGGAAAGAACTTGGCAATGGCCTGCATCGCTTCGCCTTGGTCTTTGTATTGGGCATCCCAGAAGAAGGTATATCCTTCGGGCAATTCTATTTCTTCTATCTCTTTTCGTATTTCTCCGTGTACTTCCGCCATGGTGTGTCCCGGTTTTACTCCACACATGGCTGCCATGGATAACTGACGGTTATAAGTACGTATTTGCGGAAATTCCCAAGTGGTTTCAATTTTTTCCGTTACTTGTGACAGAGGTGCCGAATGCTCCCCGTTCCAAACAGAGAAATCCCCTAAAGATCGCTCGTCTGTAATATGAACCCCTTCCGATTTTAGTAATACAGGTACTTTCTTTTCATTATCCCGATAAATTCCTACAGGAGTTCCATCACTGATAGACTTGACGGATTGCATCATTTGTGCTTTGGTGATACCTAGTGCTCCGGCTTTTACCGGATCGTAAACAGGGCGGATCATTAAACTCATGTTGCCCCATTCGTTGCGGGCGTCCGCTACTTTGGGATTGCGGCGCATGATTTCTATTGCTTTCCCTGCCAGTGAATCTAGTACAGCAGGATCCGGTCCTAGAAAACGGGCTTCGATGACGGCTTCTGTCAAAGGGCTAAGCTCGAATTTGTTCACTTTTATCAGGGGTTCGGGATATTTCTGGCGGATGGAGTCTTGCAGTAGCGCATGTAATTCCTTTGAATCTTTGGAGGTCTTGCATTTTACCAGTATTTGTGCATAATTGGATTGAGGACCGAAAGATACATTGGATAAATAATAGCGGGGTGGCGTGCGACCTATGTAGGTAGAAACCATTTCTGTTTCTTCGTGTCCGCGTATATAGTCTGCCAGACTGCTTGCCATGCGGTCTGTTTCGTTAATGTTTGTTCCTTCGGGCAGCCACATATCTACGGTAAAGTATTGTTTTTCCAGTGCGGGTACGAATACTTTAGGAATAAATTTGAAACTCCAGGCAGAGAGTATCAGCATAATGGCCAGTGAGCCGATGGTGACCGACCGGTGGCGGAGCACCCAATGTAAAGCATTGCGGAAACGGTTGTAATATTTTCCGTCGAACAGTGCCGCTTTCAGTTCCTCGGGACGTGGGCGGCGGACAAATTCCTGTATAAAGAAAGGTGTCTGTGTCAGTGCGAACACCCAGCTGAACATCAGGGATACTCCGATAACCACGACTAATGAGGATAACAGTTCACCTGTGATATGTGGTGAATAATAGATAGGAAGGAAAGTAAGAATAGCGATTACGGTTGCTGCCAACAAGGGCAGGGCGGTAGTCGAGCAAGCCTGCATGATGGCTACACGTTTCCGCATTCCACGCTCCATATTGATTAAAGCGGAGTCTGACACAACAATGGCATTGTCTACCAACATCCCCATGGCGATAATGATGGCGGCCAGTGACATTCGCTGGAGTGCGATGCCGCAAGCCATCATGACAATGAGAGTGGCGAAGATGGAAAAAATCAGTCCGCTACCTATCAGCGTGCCATTCTTGAACCCGATGAAAAATAATAGAATGGCTATAACAGTTAAAACGGAAATGATGAGATTCAAGACAAAGCCTTGATTGGCAACGGCTGATTCATATCCTTGATCGTAGATAGAGGTCAGTTCATATCCTTCAGGCATGGATTGGGATAATTCGTCAATGCGTTTTTTCACAGCTTCTGCCATATCCACTACATTTCCGGTGGGGACGGTGGAGATGGCAATACCTATGGCCGGATTACCGTCAATGCGCATCAGATTGCTGGCAGGTGTCTGATAACTTTCTTCTATTTGTGCAATGTCGGCAAGGCGGAAATGTTCACCGGAGCGTGATACGATAGTCAGGTTTCTTATATCATCTAATGAATAAAAATTTCCAGTGGATTCAATGCGCAGCCGATTTTGTCCGGCATCAATACCTCCGGCATCTACCACTTTGTTTTGTGCTTCGAAAGCGCGGGCTATATCCGAGGTCGTAATTCCGCTTTGTGCCATGACGGATGGGCTGACAGACACGTCAATGGTAGGTGTCTGTATTCCGTAGATTTCTATTTTAGCAACATCTTTTATTTTCAATAGTTCGTTTTTGATAATCTTGGCTTCGTCTTCCAGTTCCCGATAGGTATGGCTCTTTCCAGTCAGTCCATAGAAAACTCCCAATACATCTCCAAAATCATCGTTAACAACAGATGGACCTGCTCCGGCGGGGAGTTTGCTTTGTACATCATTTACTTTACGGCGTAATTTGTCCCAAAGTTGTTGCATTTCGTCTGCCCGGATTTCCTTTTTTACATAAACGGTTATTTTTGAAAGTCCTGTTCGGTTTTCTGTTTTCAGATAATAAAGTTCACCAAGAGATTGGATGGATTCTTCCAGAACATCTGTTACTTGAGATTGTACCTCGGAGGGGGATGCTCCGGGATACGGAGTTAGTACGAGTGCTTGTTTGATGGTAAAGGGGGCGTCTTCCAGTTTTCCCATTTTGATATAGGAGAACAGCCCACCGGCCAATATCAATACCAACAGCAAGATAGTGACTGCTTTCTTCTGTAGAAAATATTTTACGAGTTTCATGATTGTTTATTTCTGTGATATTATTCGTTTTCTACATTTATTTTCATTCCATCCGATAGGAAGCGGAGCCCACTGTTTGCTACAGTTTCATCAGGATACAAGCCTTCGGTGATAGATACATAACCGTTTGGCAATAGATCCCCTTTCTTTACTTTTCTCTTAGTTACTTGTTGGGTTTTGGAATTTACTACCCATAAATAATCTCCTTCTGTAGGGCGATGGCAAAGGGCTGTTTGAGGGATGGCTGCTCCTTGGGAAAGAGTTGAAACGGAAGGGGCATTTAGGCTTGCTTTACCAGACATACCTGCCAGTAATTTCCCTTCTTTATTGGGAAGTAGAGCGGTCAGCAGATAAGAGAGGTTATTGCGGGTAGTCCCTTTGGAAATTTCCATTATCTTAGCATTATATACTTTATCGGGTTGGGCGTCAAATCGTACTTGTATTGTATCTAGTGCTTGCGCTGCACGGGCAATGTCTTGAGTGACATAAATCTCCAGTTTAAGTTGGTCTATATCAATAAAAGAAATGATGGGCTGGGTTGCTTTCACATCTTGAAATTTCTCTATATATACTTCACCCACATAACCATTGAATGGAGCGATAAGGCGTGTGTCTTCCAGTTCATAGGAAGCTGTATTGAAAGTTGTTTTTGCAGTGATATAGTCTGCTTTTGCTTTTTCATAAGTACTTGCAGAAACATTTCCTTTGTCGTATAACTTTTGTATACGTTCGAATTCCGCTTTTGCCTGATGGTAGATTGCTTCGGCACGTTCTTTACGGATGCGGAAATCGCGCGGATCTATTTCGGCTATGATGCTGCCTTGTTGGTATCGGTTACCTGCGTATACATCGAAACGGTCGATGGGACCGCCTACTCGGAAAGATAACTCGGAAGTGCGAAAAGGTCGGGCAATAAAAGAGAATTCTTTGTCACCCTGATGTGAAACTGGAACAGCTTGTGTTGTTTTTACAATAAGGTCTTGTTTTTTATCATTGCTTTCGGCAGCACAGGAAGAAAGTAGTGCGGCAAGGCTTAATAATGGCATGGAATGTACGTTAATCTTCATGTTTTGTCTTTTAAGTTTGCGACAAAAGTAAAGATGGAAGGGAGAGCAGCTGGGAAAGAAAATGCTGAAGCCGGAAAAAGAAGATCGAAAAAAGGGAAAATGCATCCTGAATAATTTTATCAATGAAGTAAAAAAAGATTTATTCAGGCAACTTTTTATACAGAATAGCTGTTTTTATCAGTAAGATGATTAATTATAAACTCTAAAAAACAAAGCGTATGTATTTTATTTGGTACATTATTATCGGAATTATTGCTGGTTTTGTTGCCGGTAAGTTGATGAGGGGAGGGGGGTTCGGTCTCTTTATTAATTTATTGGTTGGTATTGTTGGCGGTGTTCTGGGCGGCTGGGTATTCAGTTTGTTTGGTATTGCAGCAACAGGTATTATGGGCAGTCTTGTAACCTCTATTGTGGGAGCTATATTATTGTTGTGGATTGTTTCTTTGCTCAAGAGGTCTGATATTTCCTGAATTGGTAGTAAAAAGGAACCGTCCTGACGACACGCTTGTCGGGGACGGTTCCTAAACCAAACAAATCAAAAAATATAAGTATATTAACTAATTGCTTCCACCTCCTAAAGCGCGGTAAAGCATGATATGCAGTTTACAAGATTCCACATTCAGAGCGATACGTTCCAATTCACAATCCAGGAAACGTTCATCGGCCGACAGTACATCCAGATAGCCTGCGAATCCTACTTTAAACATTTCATTTGCATTATAAATAGATCGATGATGGATACGGCTTTCTTCTTCTTTCAACTCTTTGCGCTGGTGCATTTGGGATGATGCAGTAATGAGGTTTAATACTTCTTCATAGGCTTTTAATACCGTTTCGTGATATCCTAACAAAGCGATGCGTTGCTGGCTTTTCGCATCATTCCATAATGCACGTATAGTATTTTGTTTGAATATAGGTGCTGTGATACCTGCGCCGAGATTGTAAACCAGGGATGCAGGAGCTGTAAACCATTTATCCAGATCAAATGCGTTAAAACCTCCGTTTCCTCCAATCACGATGGATGGGAAGAAAGCTTTTCGCGCTGCAGATACGTCGGATTTACTAGCTAATAATTCCAGTTCGGCAGCCTTTATATCCGGGCGATATTGCAAAAGTTGTGACGGGATCCCTGCATCTGTGGGAAACTCATAACTACATGCTGTTTCAAATGACACTCGTTTCACTTTGAAAGGCAGTCGTCCTAATAAGGTGGCGATGGCACGTTCCTTTTCACTTATTTGCTGTTCGTTTGCAAGCAGCATTTCTTCCAATTTAAGGCGTCGTGACCGGAATTGGTCTACAGAAAGTCGGGTTACTTCACCTTCTTTCATCAGTTCATCGGTTAAATTATAAGCATCTCTGGCTGTTAGGATGGCTTCGCGTAGCACATACCGCTGTTTGTCCAGTCCTATTAATTCAAAGTAGTGTGTACCTACTTCTGATATCAATAAAGTACGTGCCAGACGCATAGCTTCTACAGACTGCATCCAGCGGGATACGGCCGATCGTTTTTTATCGGTTAGCTTACCCCATATGTCAGCTTCCCATTGAAAATTAAGTCCTAGATTGAAATTCCGATAGGGATCTGGAATATGTTTGTCTTTTTCTAAATCGGGAGTGTTGGTGGTGCTGTTACCAACTCCGTCCATAGTGTACTCGCCAAAACGTTGTACTCCACCATCAATGCCTAATGAAAGATCGGGCAGCAGCGCTCCTTTTCCTACTCGAACTTGTGAACGGGCAACGGATATCCGTTCTATAGTTTGAAGGAATGTGTGATTATTATTTAACGCTTCGGCTATATAACTTTGCAATAACGTATCTGGAAAAAATGTTTTCCATGACAAGGAAGAGATAGTGGTGCTGTCCGTTTCCCTATCCATATAGAACTCGGGTAACTCTATCTTTTCTGTCGGAGTAAGGGAAGGGGCTTTGCAACTTACCATAATCAGACAGAAAGCCCCCATTATTAAACCTGTTTTGTTTATATTGTTATTTTTCATCTTCTTCATCATAGCTGACTTTATTACGGTTAAGATGTGCAGACCAACTCTCGAAAATAAGGTAAAGTCCAGGTACAAGGAAGATTCCTACAAATGTACCGATAAACATACCTCCGGCGGCGGCTGTTCCGATGGAACGGTTGCCCAAAGCACCGGCTCCGCTTGCCATTACCAACGGAATGAGTCCGCATATAAATGCAAAGGAGGTCATCAGGATGGGACGCAGACGGCTTACGGAACCTCTAACGGCAGCATCAAAAATGCTCATTCCCTGCTTGCGGTACTGATTGGCCATTTCCACAATAAGAATGGCATTTTTACCTAGCAGACCAATCAGCATCACTAAAGCTACTTGGGCATAAATATTATTCTCCAAGCCTGCCAGTTGCAGGAAAAAATAAGAACCGAAGATACCTGCCGGCAATGAAAGTATGACGGGAAAAGGCAGTAACAGACTCTCGTATTGTGCTGCCAGCAACAAATAAACAAACAGCAGGCAGATACCGAAAATAAGAACGGTTTGTCCACCCGAATCTTTCTCTTCACGAGTAACTCCTGACCATTCTATATCATAACCGCGAGGTAATGTCTCTTTGGCAATTTGTTCCACTGCTTCGATAACCTCTCCTGAACTGACTCCTTCGGCAGGTTCACCTGTAATCAAGGCCGAGGTGAACATATTGTAGCGTGTAATCTGGTTAGGACCGAATATACGGTCCATCGTCATAAAGTTAGAGTAGGGTACCATATTCCCGTCCTTGTTCTTGGCATAGAACTTATACAGATCTTCAGGATTCATACGATACTCTGGAGAAGCCTGTAACATCACCTTATACATTTGTCCGAAACGAATAAAGTTGGATGAGTAGAAACTGCCGATATAGGATTGGAGTGTTTCCATGGATTCATTTAAATTTACTCCTAATTTAGCTGCTTTAGCAATATCCACTTTCAGCAGATATTGTGGAAAATTAGGATTGAATCCTGAGGTTGCTCCCACAATGCGCGGATCTTCATTCAGCTTTTCTACTAATGTATTGGCAACATCGGCAAATTCTGCAAAGCTGCCTGCTGTTTTATCTTGTAAACGAAGTTCGAAGCCGCTGGCATTACCGAATCCCGGAACTGTAGGAGGCAGGAAGAACTGAATATCCGCATCTTTGATATGCGAGGTGCGGTCTTTGTATATCTCTATAAGTTCGGCTGCTGTTTGATCGCGTTCACTCCACGGGGTGAGATTAATCATACCCATACCGAAATTGGCACCTTCCGTTTCAGTCATCAAACTATAACCTGCTAATGTGGAGATGCTTTCAATTTCTTTGAAAGGAAGCAATGCAGCTTGTACAGCGTTCAAGGCTTTTTCGCTGCGTTCCAATGTTGCTCCCGGAGGCGCATCTACATTAACATAAATCATACCTTGGTCTTCATTGGGAATAAAGCCTGAAGGAAGTACTTGACTCATGCCGAAAGTGGCAAGGAAGAAAATAATCAGTGTGGCATAAGTGATTATTTTCCGGCTCAAATACTTGTGTAATCCGATATTGTATTTCTTTTCAAAGCGGTCGTACCGGCGGTTGAAAAAAATAAAGAAACGACGTAGCCATCCTGCTTTTTTCTTCTTTTTTCCATCAGCGGGTTTCAGTAACAAAGCACATAGGGCAGGCGAGAGGGTCAATGCGTTTACTCCTGAGATAACAATGGCTACCGCCAGTGTCAATGAGAATTGCCGATAGAAAATACCTACTGTTCCCTGCATGAAGCCCACCGGAACAAAGACTGCCGACATGACTAGCGTGATGGCAATAATGGCTCCACCGATTTCATTAATAGCTGCTACAGATGCTTTATAAGGAGAGAGTTTCTCATGATGCATCTTTACATGGACAGCCTCTACGACGACTATTGCGTTGTCTACTACAATACCTATTGCGAGCACAAGGGCGAATAAGGTCAACATATTTATGGAAAAGCCCAGCATCTCCATAAAAAAGAATGTACCGACCAATGAAACTGGTACGGCGATAGCAGGAATTAAGGTGGAACGGAAGTCTTGTAAAAATATATATACCACAATAAATACCAGTATGAATGCTTCGAGCAGTGTCTTCAGCACTGACTGTATGGAGGCGTCAAGAAAGCGTGATACGTCATAGGAGATATTGTAATCCATGCCAGGCGCAAAACTGCTTTCCTTGATTTCTGCCATTTTTGTTTTAATATTTTGGATGACTTCCCTTGCATTGGAACCGGGGCGTTGTTTGATCATAATAGATGCCGATGGTCTTCCGTCGGTCATAGAAGTCATGTTATAATCTTCAGAATCGAATTCGATAGTGGCAACGTCTTTCAGACGTAGCAGTGAACCATCGGGAAGAGCTTTCAATACGATCTCTCCATATTCTTCTGCTGTGCTGAACTTTCCGGTATATTGTAGTACATATTGCAGTTGTTGGGGTAATTTGTCTGAACTGATACCTGTCTTGCCGGGTGCTGCTTCTATATTTTGATTACGGATGGCTTCAGTTACATCTTGAGGTACCATGTTGTAGGCGGCCAGCCGGTTAGGATTCAACCATACACGCATGGCATAATCACGGCTACCCATGATTTCTACCAAGCCTACACCGTCAATACGTTTTAATTCGCGCAAAATATTGATATCGGCAAAGTTATAAACAAACTTTTCGGTATGTGCACTGTCCGTACTCATGATGTTCAAGTACATCAACATACTGTTTACTTCTTTTTCTGTAATAACTCCGGCACGGATTACCTCTTCAGGCAATTCGTCTAGCACGGTAGTCACACGGTTCTGTACATTTACGGCAGCTACGTCTGGATCGGTTCCCACTTTAAAATAGATAGTAGTGAGGGACATACCGTCGTTGGTACAAACAGTGGTCATGTAGGTCATGCCGGGTACTCCGTTGATGGCACGCTCTAACGGGGTGGCGACTGTTTTAGACATCACATCGGCACTAGCCCCAGTGTATCGGGCGGTTACCGTTACAGATGGGGGTACGATATCGGGAAATTGAGTGATGGGCAGTGTCAAGATAGACAGCACGCCCAAGCAGACGATAATGACGGAGATTACTCCTGAAAGTATCGGTCTTTTTATAAATAGCTTAAACATAAACTGTCCGTTTTATTTTACGATAGGTTGTTTTAATTCAACTTCTTTTCTGATTGCTTCCATATCAATGGTATCGGTCTTGATGGTAATGCCGTCTTTCATCATTTGCACTCCCTCGTATACGATGGCAGTATTAGGAGTGAAATCTTGTGTCACGTAGTAATTATTATAGCGTTCCAGCGGTTGAAAACTGCGTACTTTTACTACACTGGTACTATCAACGGTATACACATAGGTGAAATCTTGAATTTCGAATGTTGATTTCTGGGGAACTAGACAGATGTTGTCCATTTGAGTCATCATACGCACTTTTCCGGTCACTCCATGTTTCAGCAGTCCGTCCGGGTTCGGAAAACGAACACGGAAGGCGATGGAGCCGGTTCCTCGTTCAAAATCACCTTCTACTGTTTCCAACGTGCCTTTGTGGGAGTAGATGGAACCGTCTGGCAAAATCAGTTCCACATTATTTTCTTCGTGTTGTTTTTGTCCGCTAAGTTGTTGGCGCTTGTATTCCAGATACTCGCTTTCATTCACTTTATAGTAAGCAAAGATCTCGGAAATATCACTTACGGTAGTCAGTAAGCTTTGCGGATTTACCAGACTTCCCGTCTTATAGGGAATACGGTCTATGTAGCCGTCAAAAGGGGCAGTGATAGTAGTGTAAGAATAATCCATCTGTGAACGTTGCATTTGTGCTTTTGCCTGTTCCACTTTCATTTGGGCCACTTCTTTTTCTTTATTGGCTTGGTCGAGTCGGATTTTTGATAAGATTTGTTTGTCAACCAGCCGGCCTATTCTCTCGGCTTCATAATTTGCCATTTCATATTGTGCCTGTGCTTGTTTGTAATTGGCTTGCGCCTCTTTTACCGTTTCGCTATATTGGTCGGAACTAAGTTGGAATAGGGGCTGTCCTTTTTTGACTTTTTGTCCTTCGTCTACATATATTTTTTGAACAAAACCTTCCACTTTGGGCTTAATTTCTACAAACTGTATAGCTTGCACATCAGCTACATACGAGCGTGGAAACTCAATGGTTGTGGGGTGAAGAATGGTGATGGGAATGAATTCTTTGTGATGTTCCTGCTTGTTGTCCGATTGACCACAAGAGCATAGCAATCCTGTACATGTACACAGGACCGCAATTTTCTGAAAATTACTCTTCATGAAATTACGAATACAATTTAAAAAGATTAATAATTGAGTTTGAGTAAATAAAAGATTCGGCTTGCATTCAGATTTCTCAGAATACAAGACCAATATGTATGAAGATACTTTAATGTGACATATTAAATGCGGTATACACAAAAGATAATGTGATGATGTACCACTTTTCCCAGATTTTCACTAACAGGTGTATAACTCTGTACCGGAACTTGGGGAATAGCAAAAAGATTGATAATCATGTCAATAGTACAGGGTAAAAAACGACTGTTCGGTAGTTGTGCACGTCCCGACATGAAATAATAAGTCTCTTCTCCTCCGCTTTCTTCATTGTTGTCAGAAGGCAGGGTGGGCTGTTCCATCGTTTCTACCATAGCCAGATTGGCATCAATCAGTGGAGCGCATACATCAAATTGTACGAGTAATAACATAATTACGCATACTATTCTTACCACATATTTTTTGATACCGTTGAACATGAAAGATACTTTGTTTGTCAATTCGTTTGCAAATTTAATATAATTGAACACTGTTTTCAAACTAATCATCCAAAATTAGTGAGTTTTAATATATCCTTTCTCTTTTTTGGAACTACTATCCTTTATACTGACTGAAATCTGTTA